>Ga0315332_10000080_pt1 | contig 31297 bp, 30 predicted proteins | sample M110034915metaG_FD_203455 | JGI IMG/M metagenome (GOLD analysis project Ga0315332, IMG submission 203455) | Ammonia-oxidizing marine archaeal communities from Monterey Bay, California, United States - M1 100m 34915 | ecosystem: Environmental > Aquatic > Marine > Intertidal zone | place: USA...
GATCAGATCGTTGGGAAGGCCCTGCTGTTTTACCTCTGCCGCCGATGCCTGGCTGTGAACCCGGATGCGTTCGTGCAGATCCTGGCGGTCTCCTCCGGCCTTTACGCCTGCCATCAGAATCTCTTCCGTCGCCATGAACGGCAGTTCTTCGTTCAGGTGCTTTTCGATGGTCTTCGGATAGACGACCATTCCGTCGGTGATGTTGCGATACAGAATCAGACATGCATCGATCGCAAGAAAGGCCTGCGGCACAGCAAGTCTTCGAATTGCGCTGTCGTCCAGGGTACGTTCCATCCACTGAGTCGCCATCGTGGCGTCGCTGCCCGCCTGCAGACTCATCGCAAACCGAGCCAGAGCACATACGCGTTCGCTTCTCATGGGGTTGCGTTTGTAGGCCATGGCGGAAGAACCGATCTGCTTCTTTTCGAAAGGCTCTTCCAGCTCTTTCTTGTGCTGCAGAATGCGAATGTCACTGCCGGCCTTATGACAGGACTGGCCAATGCCGTTCAATGTCGCCATGACCTGGGAATCAAATTTTCGTGAATAGGTCTGTCCGGTGACGGCATGTCGAGCCGTGAAACCCATCTTCTGTGTGACCAGCTGGTCCAGCTTTTCGACCTGTTGATGGTTGCCCTCGAACAGGCTCAGGAAGGTGGCCTGAGTGCCCGTGGTTCCCTTCACGCCGCGAAAACGAATTGTGTTGATGCGATATTCCAGTTCCTCCAGATCCAGCAGCAGGTCCCAGCACCACAGGGTTGCACGCTTGCCCACGGTTGTGGGCTGAGCGGCCTGAAGGTGAGTGAAGCCCAGGCAGGGCAGGTCGCGATACTCCACCGCGAACTTCGCCAGTTGATCGATCACCTGAACCAGACGTCGTCGGACAACCAGCAGGCTGTCCTTGATCTGCAGTAACTCGGAATTGTCGGTCACAAAACAGCTGGTCGCGCCCAAGTGGATGATCGGTTTGGCGGCAGGACACTGCGTGCCCCATGTTTCCACGTGAGCCATCACGTCGTGCCGGCGTTCCAGTTCGAACTTTGCCGCCAGATCAAAGTCGATGTCGTCGACGGTTGCACGCATTTCCGATAGCTGTGAATCCGTGATCTGCAGCCCCAGTTCCTGCTCAGATTCTGCCAGAGCCAGCCAGAGTCGTCGCCATGTGGAGTGCTTTGTCTGAGCCGACCAGATGCCAGCCATTTCGCGGGACGCGTACCGAGTAATCAGCGGGTTTTCGTAAATGTCGTGAGACAATGATCCGGACTTTCAATGGGACCTGAGTGGAAATCAGTCGTGGTTTTGTGGTCACCACAAGCAAAGAAGGTTCCTCATTTTCGCCGTTTCTGCACCAACCGCCAACTACGCTGTGCCGGAATCCGGAATCCGAGAGAATTCTCGCCGATTTGAGCGTTGAACCAGAGTTTCTGTGGGGTACAAAACGCTTGTTGGCAACACGGAGGAAGGGCCTGAACGGCGGTTTGCCGGATCTACCCGATGTGACGAATCCCTCATGTTCACCACGTGCCCGTCGGGTGTGAGCCGCCCGGTGCAAAACCGGGTGGCCCGGGTGGCCCGGGTGGCCCGGGTTGCTCTGTAACCTTTGGGTGCCGCAGAGAAAGGAGACTGCGTTCGTGCAATCCTCCAATGTGCGCTGCGGCAGACATACGACGGTTGGCGGGGCGCAACGCCGACGGTAAGCACTCGCGCGACCCGGTGCAACCAGAAGCGCTCGAATGCAGGAAACGCAGCGACAGACGGCCGACAGTCAGCCGTTCATGACTTTGTTTACGGTTTCTCGCAGCACGTTGCCGCTCTTGACCAGTGCCGTTTTTTCCTTGCTCCACAGTTCCACTTCGATGTGGCTCTTAACGCCACTGCGTCCGACGATTGTGGGAACGGAAAGGCAAACGTCCTGGATGCCGTAAGCACCGTTCTGCAGTGAGCTGACGGGAAGAATTCGGTCGTCGTCCAGAGCGATGCTGTGTACGACGTCCGCGATGGAAACACCTACTGCGAAACCAGCTCCACCCTTCTTTTTGATGACTTCAGCACCACTGCCGCGAGTCTTCTTTTCCACTTCTGCAATCACCGAAGGTGTGACGCCGGGATATTTATCCAGCGGGAGGTTGGCGATTTGAGCGGCCGACCAGATTGGCACCATACTGTCGCCATGTTCACCAAAGATTGTGACGTTGACCTGTGTTGCCGGAACATCCAGGCGCAGAGCCAGCATGCTGCGAAGACGGGTGGTGTCCAGGACTGTGCCCAGACCAATCACCTGAGTCGCCGGCAGCGACAGTTCGTGCATGGCAAGGTATGTCAGTACGTCTACGGGGTTGGAAACGACAAAGACAATTGCGTCCTTCTTAAGGCCGTGGCTCTTAACATCCGCCAGAATGTTACGGAACAGGGCCACGTTGCGGTTGATCAGGTCCAGCCGGCTTTCGTCGGGCTTGCGCCGAAGTCCGGCTGTGATCACGACAACATCGCTGTCGGTGACCTGCTCAGTGCCACCGGCCGTGATTTTCTGCGGAGCCATGATGGAGGCTCCGTGAATGAGATCCAGGGCCTGGCCTTCGCACAATTCCTTATTCACATCGACCAGGGCAATTTCTTTGACGATGCCGCCCGCCTGCAGAGCAAAACCTGCACACGACCCGACAAGTCCACCACCACCAATTATGCTGACTTTCATAGTTCTCGTTCCTCAGTTTCGGCTGTGCCGATGACCGCAGTTGTTTTCCAGTGTGAACGCGGCAATGCCGCGTTTACGAAGTTAACTTGCTCATTGAGCGAGTTCTGTTATTTGTCCAGTGCTGCCAGAACCTGGTTTGTGATCATCTGGACCAGTTCTTCGTTGGCCGCCGGCTGAGTGTCACACGCGGTGCCGCAGGGTTCCTGCAGGTAGCCCGGATAGTCCGGTGCTTTGTCAAACGAACGCTGAACAGGAATGTCTTCCTTGTACCCGTCACGAAAGGCGCTGTTGCCGCACAGGTCGCAGTCTTCGTTATGGAAGCGTGGGTCGTCAAACCCCAGTTTTTTCTTTAGATCCAGCAATTCGCGGTTCTTCTGCTCAGGCAGGTATTCTACCTTTCCAAGCTGATGAGACAGCAGCAGAATCTTGCAGTAGGCGTCCAGGATCTCTGTCTTCCAGTATGCTTCTGTCAGATTCTTGCCAAAGCTGACGGTCCCGTGATTCTTCAGGATGATGGTGTTGGTGGACTTCAGAAACGGAGTGACTGTTTCAGCAAACCGCTGATCACCAGGCGTTTCATAAGGAGCGATGGGAACTTCGCCCATGAAGACTTCCACTTCCGGAAGAATACACTGCGGTATTGGCTCACCAGCCACGGCAAAGGCAGTGGCATGCGGCGGGTGACAGTGAACAACAGCTTTGACGTCGGGTCTGTGCCGCATGATCTCCAGGTGCAGCAACACTTCGCTGGTTCGTTTTCGAGTACCTGCGATCTGGTCGCCGTTCATGTCGACTGCGCAAATGTCTTCCGGCTTCATGAAACCTTTGCAGATCATCGTCGGAGAACACAGCACTTCGTTTTCACCGACACGAATACTGATGTTGCCATCGTTGGCGGCTGCGAATCCCTTGTTGTACACACGTCGGCCGATTTCACAGATTTCTTCCTTGAGTGCTCGGTCGTTAATTCCGCTGTTCCATTTGTTCGCCATGAGTCTTTTCTTTCTGTAGGTCAGGCACTGCCCGATGATTCGGCTTTTATGTCAGACACTGCTGACTTTGTTATCTCACATTTGTAGCGGTCTGGTGACCGCTACAGGTTTTTGTTACATCCCTGCGACATTGACATTGTCCAGTATCGCCGCGTTGTAGGCGTCGATCGGCTTCGTGTCCGGATGAAACGGAGCAGCCGCTTCAGCACTTTCACTGACCGCCATCAGGATGCCGTCGCCGGCGCCCAGTTCATCAAATATCACGATCGGTTCCGTCCGCCCGGATTCCTTTCCGCACAGTCCCTCGTGCATCAACGGCACAGCGATCTTCCATGACGCGCCGTCCAGAGTTGAATTCCACTTCGACAGTGTGACCTTGCCGATGCATTCCATTATTCTCATCGAACATCTCCCGGGAGTTCATGCCAGCCAGCCGGTGTTGCGTTAGTGGTCGATGCCATCTGCTGAAACAGCCGACGCAGTTCTGTGAACGTCCAGCCGTTCGAATCCAGGCAGATCACCTGAGGATTCATGACGCTGACCAGCAGGTCCATGTCTGTCGCCTGAGTCACCACGGCCGCTCGTACGCTGGAGTCGCGATTTACCAGGCAAGCCGCAATCGAAGGTTGATGACTACAGCAGGCGACGGGATGGCCTGGTGTCAATTTTTCCGATGCTGCAGCGGCTTCAAATTCACAGCCCGCGGTAACAATGGTCCAGTTCGCGGCGGCGGCGGCAGACACTGCTGCCGAGCAATCGCCCACGGATATCAGAGTGCCGGTTGTCGCTGCTGCTGCTGCTGCTGCTGCTGCTGCTGCTGCTGATGATGGCAATCCGCTGCTGATGCGGACCGCATGCCGTCGAATATAGTCGTGGCCGGAGGGCGTGATGATCGCTCCCACCGGGATCGCCAGGCTATGACCGGCGGCGCCCGCTGCAGACAGCGTGTCTTCTGTTATGACTTTCTGCTGCAAAACGATCACCGGTGCGGCAGATGTGTCTACGCTGGTGTTCCGTGCAGCAGCGTTCACAACGCCCCGTGCGTGAAGTTCACGCAGAACGCTTTGTGTAATCGCCTCAATTTGCTGGCTGCTGAAAGTCATAAGGTTCTGTGATTGCTGCGGCTGTGCGTCAGATGGTTTTCTAATGGTCTATAATGCCATGGACCGCATAACGGATCGGGCAGTCATTTCGTCCGACCATGCCTCGAATACTTTTGCCATCACTGGTGAAGAACACCAACTCGCCGTTGCCTGCTCCCAGATTGTCGATCGCCAGAAACGGAAAGCCGTCTGCTTCGTGATTGATGTCTACCGGCTGCAGAACGACCATACGCCATCCGTTCAGTGAAGGGTGCTTCACTGTGGCGGTTGCGTTTCCGATGACGATTGCGGCCTGCATGTTTGATGATCTGTCAGTTGTTAGTTAGATGATTCTCAGGTCTTCGATCATGGCACAGCGTCTTTGGCGAGTGAACGTCATAGGGCTGGTGACGCCTTCGCCCGTTGGAGTCGCGATGCTGAAGGACGGGAATCCTTCGCCGCCGAGTCCGAGTCCCGCCATGGAAGGCCCATTCTTCACGAATACTGTGGTGTTCATGATGCGGCCCATCTTTGTGATCGTGCGAACATCCTTGGAATGGATGATTGCCGTATGACCGAAGCCGTGTTCATATTTCTTTGCCAGTGCAATTGCATGATCCGTGCAGGTGGCTCTTACGAAGGGAATAAATGGCATCATCTGTTCTTCGGGGACGAACGGGTTGAGTTCGTCGGTTTCGCCGAACAGGATCTGCGTGTCGGCGGGAACGCTCACACCAATCTGTGAGGCCAGCCAGGCGGGATCTTTGCCGATGAAGTCACGGTTCAGTATGTGATGGCCACCCGCTTCTTTCGGCGGGCCGAAGGCCTTTGCAGTGAACTTCGCGACCTGTTGAGCATTCAGGCGGAAGCCCCCGTTGGAACCAACGGACGCCATCAGTTGGTCGAAAATCTCCTCGACTGCAAAAATTTCCTTTTCGCCGATGCACAGCAGGTTATTGTCGAAGGCAGCACCGGCAATGATGGACCGTGCGGCGTTGTCGATATCCGCTGTGGCGTCCACGACAACGGGAGGATTTCCAGGTCCCGCCACGATTGCTCGTTTGGGACTGCCCAACGCCGCTCGAGCCACTCCCGGACCACCGGTCACGACCAGTAACCGGACGCCGCGGTGGTCGAAAATTGCCTGAGCCGACTCAATTGTTGGTGTGCCGATAATGGTGACCAGATTCTGCAGGCCGGTTGCTTCATAGATTGCTTTATTGAAGCGTCGGACGCCCTCTGAAGCGATGTTGGCACCGCTGGGGTGAGGATTCACGACCAGCGTGTTTCCTGCGGCAACCATGTTGACAAAATTCGCAGCCAGAGTCGGCAGTGAATGCGTGACCGGAGTGATCGCCCCAATCACGCCGAAAGGTGCGTACTCGGTCACAGTCAGGCCCTTGTCACCGCTCACCGCTTCGGTTCGCAGCGTTTCAATCCCTGGTACGGATTTGATGACATGCAGCTTGGCGATCTTGTGATCGAGTCGACCGATTTTTGTTTCTTCGATCTCCAGTCGACCAAGCTCTTCCGCCTGTTCGTCACACATCGTTTTAACGATGTCGATGGCGGTCGCACGATCTGCCATTGGTGCTTCACTGAGTTGTTCGAAGCCTCGCTGGGCGGCGGCGACTGCTCGGTCGACGTCGTTGAAAACGCCCCAGTTTCCGTCCACACCGTTATTATTGCGTGCGGCTGAACTGCCGGATGCGCCGCTGCTGGAGAGTTGAGTCAGGACTTCCTGAACGATCTGTCGGACGGCTTGTTCTGTGGCCTGCATTTTTCGGTCTCTCTGTGTCAGTGCAGATCAGGCTCAGCCTGACCCATATGTTGTGCCCTCCGTGATTCAAAACTGTCGCCACTGTCCAAGTGGCGAGGCAGCGGTCCTGTCGCTGCAGCGCTGTCTGTTACCTCAGCTCAATTTCCCGAACTCGATCCTGAACCCAAAATTCCACCGCGCTGACCGACGGAAACCGAAGTGCAATCATCACGACCAGTACACCGGCCGCAGCGAGATTGCCTGCGTAACTGGTCAGCATGTAGAACAGCAGATTCATGAATGCGGCCGCCTCCAGCATTCCACACGCCACAATGTGCCGCGTTTGGAATGCCGGGTAGATCAGTGAAAACTTCATCATGTCGTCAGCATTTTGCAACGTCTCCACATTCACATTGTTCAACGCAATACCAGCAACGATGTTCGGAACCACAAGATGATTCACGCCCATCAAAACGCCCATGCCGATTCCGATCCACGACATTACATTCGGGTCACCGTCAATTGCTCCCTGACTCATGGCCAGCGTGACGCCCATAAACACCAGCACGCCCATCACCATCGCAAATGTAATGATCTTCAGTACGCGAACTGACTGCACAGAATTCTGTGCCGGTTGTCCGGGGCTCTGGGCATCTGGTGTTGAGTAGGGGGGCGACATTTCAGATCTGCTCTCCTTCAAATATGATTTGATTCTTCACGCTGACAGAATCAATGATGCCGACAATGGCAGCATCAATCGGCAGGGTCTTCGTGCCAGGTGTAAACCGAGCACTACTACCCTGAACACACAGCACGACTTCACCTTCGCCTGCTCCTACGGTGTCGACGCAGACAAAAGAACGTCCTGTCGGCTGCAGGTCGCTCTGGTCCTTTTCGTTGACGCGCAGTGGTTCCACGATCAGAAGTTTCTGACCAACCAGCTCGTCGACCTTTTGAGTCGAGACCACGCTGCCTGTGATTCGTGCCAGAAACATTTCCAATGCCTTTCCAGGTAGATCAGGCAGTGCCTGACGTACAACATTCTCAACTAATGGCCGCTGCGGTTTGCCTTGCCACGACCAGTTCTTCGTTCGTGGGAATGACCCAGACCTGTACTCCGCTGTCCTCAGCGTTGATACAGACTTCCGAGCCTCGTGCCATGCTGGAATTCTTTTCCGAGCACAGTTTTACGCCCGCCCACTCCATATCGCGGCAGACGTTGGTGCGAATCCGTTTGCTGTTTTCTCCGATACCGCCCGTAAATACGATCATGTCCACTCCGCCCAGCAACGCCATGTAGGAGCCGACATAGGACCGAATCGATGCTTCAAACAGTCTTAACGCCTTTTCTGCCCGGTCGTGTCCTTCCGCTGCGGCATCCTCCAGATCACGACAGTCACCGCTCAGTCCGCTGATTCCCAGCAGTCCGCCTTTGGAACTCATTTCCTGCAGCACTTCCTCGAACGTCAGTCCCGTGGCCTTCATGATCACAGGAATCGCATACGCATCGAAATCGCCGACTCGGTTATTGTTCGGCAGGCCTCCCTGAGGGCTCATGCCCATAGAAGCAGCCTGGCTTTTGCCGTGACGAATTGCACAGATCGAAGCGCTGCCCCCCAGGTGGCAACTGATAACCTTCAGGTCATCACGGCCCACGATTTCAGAAACGCGTCCTGCGATGAATCGATGGCTGGCGCCATGAAAACCCCAACGGCGAATTTCGTGGTCGGTGTACCATTCGTACGGAACGGCATACGCTCGATGCTCAAAAGGAACGGTTTCGTGAAAACCCGTTTCCAGAGCCGCGACCAGAGGAATCTGAGGAAACGCCTGCCGTAACTGACGCATCGCGCTGACATATGGCGGATTGTGAGCCGGAGCGATGTCGGACAGAACCTCCATTTTTTCCAGCAGTTCCGCGTTGACAATGCGAACGCCGCTCAGACTGCCCGCGAACACGGCTTTAAAGCCAATGCCCGCCACCTCATCGACGGATTTCAGACAACCGTATTCGGGATCCGTCAGTTGCTGCAGACAAATGCCCACGGCTGCTGCGTGATCCGGAATATTCTGCTGAGTCTCCCCACGATGATCGCCGATTTCCACGGCGCAGTGGCTTTCCGCTTCCCCGATGCGGTCAATGCCGCCTCGCGCAAGTTGAGTCTCGTCCGACAGATCAAACAGTCGGTACTTGAAACTCGTGGAACCCAGATTAGCTACCAGAACCTTCATATCGTCCTTCGCCCTCCGTGACGTCTTGAGTTGGGATACGTTTTGCGAGATCGTATGACCGACCTGTGACAGCATGTCCGAGCGTTAGCTCGAATCCGCCGGCGGTCGGCACCGCCCCCTTATACGAACTGATCCAGCAGAGTCTGCTCGGGGCGAGGAATCAGGTGAGCACTCACCAGTTCACCGCTCTGAGAAGCTGCCGCTGCGCCGGCATCAACGGCAGCGCGGACAGAGCCGACGTCACCCTTGATGATTGTTGTGACAAACGCGCCACCAATTTGTACCTGCTTGACCAGAGACACGTTGGCGGATTTAAGCATCGCATCGGATGCCTGGATCTGAGAGACCAGACCCTTGGTCTCGATCATTCCAATTGCTTCAGACATTGTTGTTTCCTAATGGAGTTGTCAGATATCACGCGTCGACCATCAGCTGAACTGTCAGCAGAGACCGGCGGATTGTTAACGTCGTGTGTTACTTCTTCACTTTTGCCTTTGGCAGAACTGAATTCAGCTCTTCGTGTGGTCGAGGAATCACTTCCACGCTCACAACTTCGCCCAGTTTGGATGCTGCCTGAGCACCCGCGTCGATGGCTGCTTTCACAGCGCCTACGTCACCTACGATGAAGGATGTCACCAGGCCGCTGCCGACCTTGTCCCAGCCAATCATCTCAACATTTGCTGCCTTGAGCATCGTGTCGACGGCTTCGAGCATGCACACGAAGCCCTTCGTTTCGATCATCCCAAGAGCTTCCATTGCTTTCGCCATTTCATCACTCTCCCGCCTCTGTCGTTGATTCCACCAACGCGTGGGCAAACTTGTATAACAGCTTTCCGTGGCTGTTGGTTTGTTTGGCTGCCTGACTCTTCAGAGTTGAGCACCTGTTTCCTGTTCCCGAACCGGAGTCCGGGATTAACCGCTTTTCTCAATGGCCCTTACAGGCACACGGTTCCGCTTTCACCAGCTCCACCTTCGTCGCTTTTTCAAGGTTGATGGCGTTGCCTTCATCTGTGTCCAGATGAACTTCCAGTTTGATATTGTCTCCTGCACGAACGACCAGGTCTTCCAGCACCGTGGTGCAGCCTGGGGATTCCACTCGCAGGTGTATGTTTTCTTTGTCACTGACGCCGTAGTGCCTCAGGTCTGCGGGGCCCATGTGTACGTGTCGCAGTGCCCGAATTACGCCCTGCTGCAGTTCGACAACTCCCTTGGGACCCACCAGCACACAGCCCGGTGTTCCCTGAACATTGCCCGAAACGCGAACGGGCAGATCAATTCCCAGCGAGATGCCGTCCGTGAATGCCAGTTCGATCTGAGAATCACCGCGACACGGACCGAGCACGCGGACATTTGGGATCATCCGCCGCCGCGGGCCGACGACGGCAACAGTTTCCTCTGCCGCGAAGTAGCCGTCCTGATACAGGTCTTTCTGAGGCGTCAGCGTTGCTCCTGTGCCGTACAGGGTTTCGACATGCTCCTGAGTCAAATGAACGTGACGAGCGGAAATGTTGACCATCAGAGGGTTACGGTTTTCTTCTGCCGCACCTGACTGCTCGGCACTATTCGTGCCGCCGCCACGCAGTACCGGAATTCCGGCCGCAGTGGCTTTCGTGAAACCACTGCCGGACTGTCGAGCCAACACGTCTCGTACGATACGTTCGACGTCTGTTCGTTGAATTGCTGTTGCTGAAACCACTTCAGTTGTTCTCCAGGTCAGTCCTCCGTGAAGCTTGTCGCCACGCTCCGCGCGACGTGCAGAGCGGATTCACCGTTCTGTCTGATTAATCCTGAAATCGAAGTGGACATCTGATCACCAGCAACGTGATCACTGCCCGGGCTCCGCTGTTTTTCCTGTTACTACTGCCATTCCTGTCGCTTCCATCGAACCGTCACGGCTCCGTCAACTTTCAACCATTGTCCGTGACTTCACTTCCACGACCTCCAAAGCAATGCCATCGCCTTTCAGCGTCCGTCGCCATTCATCCGAAAGTCCGTCATCGGTGACGATTTCACTGACCGCGTTCAGCGGGCACAGTTGCGACAACGCACGCTGGCCGAACTTGCTGCTGTCAGCCACCAACGTGACATGCTCAGCTGCGCTGATCATCTGACGTTCTGTTTCCACCAGCAGGGCGTTGCTGTTGAACAGGCCGTCCTGAGTGACTCCGCCGGCACTCATCACCAGTCGTGACACGTTGATGTTCTTGAGCGCTGAAATCGCTTGATCGCCCAGAGCAACTCCCGTTTTCGGATACACGTAGCCGCCAATAAAGATCAGTTCCACTTTGGGTTGGTTCATCAATTGCGATGCGATCGGCAGTGAGTTTGTCACCACCTGCAGCGTTTTTCCGTTCAGGTTTTTGGCGACTTCCAGCGTTGTCGTGCCACCATCCAGCAGAACCGTTTCGCCTTCCGTAATGAGTTCTGCGGTGCGTTGGGCGATTCGTCGCTTTTCCAGCGAGGCGCGATTCTGCCTGACGTCAAAATCCGCCAAAGAGTCTCCGGCATAGGCCGCACCACCGCGGGTCCGGTGCAGATGTCCCTGTGCGTGCAGGAACTCAAGGTCACGACGTACCGTCGACTCACTTGCACCCACTGCAGAGACCAACCTCTGCAGCGAGACAAAGCCTGATTCCTCCGCGATTTGAAGGATTCTGGTGCGTCGTTCGTCGGTAATCATCATGAAATTGACCGAAAATGAGTTTTCATGACAGGAGATAATGACATGTTATGCTCTGAAATGCAACTTACAGGTCTTTAATATGACGTATTTTGCAAGGTGGTGATTCAGTCTGCGCATAAGTTGCAGAACTCCCATGTGTTTAAACTTACCACATTTGCTGTTGCATGATGCCGAAAACAGACATGCACCCTGATTCGATGGATGTGATATGCCGGTTCTGCCGGTCGTCGAATCTGCAGCACGCGACTGATGTCCGGCTCTTGAACTGCACGTCGTCTCTGTTGCAACATTGCCGATACGTAGTCGCCTGTCGTCTCGTTGTATCATGCTGGTCCCGGTCAGGACCCAGGACCTATACGGGTGGACTGCGGGAAGTTCTTGAGTCCGAGCAGATTCGAGTGGAAACGGCGTTTGTTGACGCAACCCTTCACAAAGGGCCTCGGGATCCACGCCAACACTTTGTCTTTCTGGTGTCCTGCCGGTCGTCACTGGTGTCTGATGAGTGGAAACTTCTGGCGGTTCCGGACACACTGCATTCATTGAGTTTTATTATCGCAGTGGAGTATCCGCCTGATGTGTACCTCAGTCTTCCGCGTTCTGTTTGTTTCCTGTTTCTTACTGACGCCGGCCGCCACATCGCCAGCTCAGCAGCCGGAGGGCACGCTTTCGCTGACGGGGGATGTCGACCTCGCATCCGAAATGGTTGACGGCATTGACCGCTTTCTGCTGCAGAAGATCGTTGATTCCAGGAGCGGTCGGGCTGCATTCTGGAATCGTGACGTGTCTTCGGCCGCTGCCTACAACAAATCGATTGAGCCCAACCGGCAACGCCTGATGAATATTCTGGGCGGTCGTGACACGCGGATGTCCTTTGAGTCGCCGGAGATTACGTCGACCGTCGACCGTCAGGGTGTCGTTGCAACCGGACAGGGATTCAGAGCTCTTGCGATTCGCTGGCCCGTGCTGGCGGACCCGGCACCGACGGCAAAGAACCTGCCTTCCATCTATGGCGAGGGCCTGTTGTTGGTTCCGAATGGTCCGGCCATTGGCAACGTTGTCGCCATTCCGGATGCTGATCAGTCGCCTGAGCAGATCTGCGGTTTTGTAGAGGGGGTGCCGCTGCAGTCTCAGTTTGCTCGGCGTGCCGTTGAGGCGGGATTTCGAGTCGTTGTGCCGACGCTCATTAGTCGTGAACGCAGCAAACGAAACGGTCGTGCCAATCTGACGAATCGAGAGTATCTGTACCGCTCAGCCTTTGAACTCGGACGCCACGTGATTGGCTATGAACTGCAGAAGGTGCTGGCGGCTGTTGACTGGTTTGAGGTGGATGCTGACGGGGCCGATCCACGGATCGGTGTTGTTGGCTACGGCGAAGGCGGTCTGTTGGCACTGTATGCGGGGGCACTCGACACACGAATTGATGCGGTCTGCGTTTCCGGAGCCATGGGCCCGCGAGAAGGCAGTTGGCAGGAGCCATTGGATCGCAACGTGTTTGGTGCTCTGAGGGAATTTGGCTGTGCAGAGCTGGGGGCGATGGTGCTGCCTCGGCGATTGATCACAGATTTTGCAGACTGGCCGACCGTTAAGCTTTCCGGTGATGGTGGCGCTCCGGCCGTGCTGAAGACACCTTCCACTCAGGAAGTGCGTGGAGAACTGGAGACAGTCGCTGAAATTGCCGCAGGATTGATCGAGTCGGGCGCTCAGTCCGTGGGCGTGACAAATGTGTATGGAGACACAGAATTGTTCTGCAGCAAGGCGCTGCCCGAATTTCTGACGGCCGTGGGTGGCGACGATATCGATGAGGCGACTGTTAAGCGGATGGCAAAGACAACGCGGCCTGATGATATCGGCGACCGCACGGAGGTCATTCAGGCACGGCAGCAACGACAGTTTGAACAGATCGACCGGCACAACCAGGCTTTGCTTCGGGAGAGTCCGTTCGTTCGCAAAGACTTTATGGGTAAGCTGGATAAATCGTCAGTGGATGCCTATGAGAAATCATCTGAAGCATATCGTGAGACGTTCCGTAAAGACGTCATCGGAGAATTCGATAACGAATTGCTGCCCTTTAACGCGCGTTCCCGGCAGAAGTGGGAGACGGAAAAATGGACGGGGCACGAAGTTGTGCTGGATGTGTTTCCGGAAGTCTTTGCTTATGGCGTGTTACTGCTGCCGAAAGATCTGAGGCCCGGTGAGAAGCGTCCGGTCGTGGTTTGTCAGCATGGGCTGGAAGGTCGACCGACAGATGTCTTTCTGGGCGACCATCGAGCATATCACGATTTCGCCGCGAAATTGTGCGAACGTGGTTTCATCACCTTTGCACCTCAGAACCCTTATATTTTTCAGGACCGATTTCGTACGCTGCAGCGGAAGGCCAATCCTCTGGGCAAGACTCTGTTTTCAGTCATTGTGCCGCAGCACCAGCAGATCGTGAACTGGTTGAAGTCTCAGTCGTTTGTGGACCCCGACCGCATCGGTTTTTACGGTCTGAGCTATGGCGGAAAATCGGCCATGCGCATTCCGGCGCTGGTGACGGATTATTGCCTTTCAATCTGCTCGGCAGATTTTAACGAGTGGGTTCGCAAGAACGCCAGCAGTCGTCTGAACTTCAGTTATGTCTGGACGGGGGAATACGAGATCTTCGAATGGGATCTCGGCAGTACGTTCAACTACTACGAAATGGCCGCCATGATCTGTCCGCGGCCTTTCATGGTGGAGCGTGGTCACTTCGACGGTGTCGGTGAAGACGACTGGGTTGCGTATGAATACGCCAAGGTACGGCACCTGTATGCCGCGAAACTCGGTATCGGTGAGCGAACAGAAATCGAGTGGTTTGTGGGACCTCATACGATCAATGGTCAGGCGACGTACGCGTTTCTGCACAGACATCTGAACTGGCCTGCTCCGGAGTAACCGTTTCAGCAGCAGGTCACCTGTGTGGTGTGTTATCAGTCGGGACAACCGACCGCTCGTATGGTGTCTGCCTGTCGATTGTTGATATCGCGCACAAAAAAACGCTGGTGGAAGAAAAACGCTTCCACCAGCGCGAAGTCCGGACCGAAGTGTGCTGTCGACAGGCGACTGCTACTTCTTCAGTGCTTCTTTTTCCTTGCGTCGTTTCGTCAGGACGTCTTCCTGCACGTTCTTTGGAGCCTGACGATAGCACATGAATTCCATGCTGAATGTTCCCTTGCCCTGGGTCATGGACCGGATTTCGTTTGCATAGTCGAACATTTCAGCCAGTGGAACTTCCGCCAGAATGATGCAATTACCATCTGTCACTTCAGATGATGCGACGATTCCTCGTTTACTGGCAAGGTGTCCCGTTATGCCGCCCTGAAACTCGTCGGGAGTTTCAATTTCCAGCTTCATAATCGGTTCCAGCAGAGCCATGCCGCACTTGGGAAGAATGGATTCACGCATTGCTTCCTGCGCACACAGGCGGAAAGCCATGTCTGACGAGTCCACATCATGAAAACTTCCGTCCTGCAGCGTGATTCTCACACCAACGATCTCGTACTCACCCAGCGGGCCCTTACCCATCTGGTCACGGAAACCGTGTTCACAGGCTGGGATGTATTCTCTTGGGATTCGTCCACCGCGAATCTCATCGACAAATTCAAAGGCTTCCTCCGCGTCTTCCGGCAGCGGGTCCATAGTTCCGACAACGTGGCCGTACTGACCTGAACCACCAGATTGTTTCGCACGCTTGTGATTGAATTCAAGCGACTTAGTCGGTCGTTCACGATAGGACACGCGTGGTTCGCCGATTACGCACTCGCATTTGTATTCACGTTTAATACGTTCAACGTAAACATCCAGATGCAGCTGCCCCATGCCGGCAATCAGAGTCTGGTTTGTTTCTTCATCAGACAGTACCCGAAACGTGGGGTCTTCACGTCGAAAACGTTCCAGAGCCTTACCGAGTTTGTCAGCGTCTTCACGTTTCGCCGGTTCAATCGACAGGCGAATCACAGGATCCGCCACATAGATGTTCTCCAGCGAATACTCGACTCCACCGCCAAGGAACGTATCACCGGACGCACAGTCGACGCCGACAACTGCAATAATGTCTCCGGCGCCACCTTCGTCGATATCCTGACGATCGTTCGAGTGCATGCGGACAAGGCGACCGAAACGAATGGAATTACCCGTTCGGGCGTTGATGTAGGATTCGCCCTTCTTGATCTTGCCCTGATACACACGCATGTATGTCAACTGGCCGAAGGATTCCACGACGGTTTTGAAGGCCATCGCCACCATTGGGTCTTTATCTTCGTTAGTTAACTTGACCTTGGCAACTTTGCCGTCTGCGCTCTCTTCTGCGGCCTTGACTGCAGCTTTGCTGTTGTCGTTTGCGTAAACCTCGACGTCCGTTGGGCACGGCAGGTACATGGTCACTGCGTCCAGTGCTTCCTGGACGGTCTTGTTCTTGAAGGCGCTGCCCATCAGAACGGGGGTGATCTGCTGGGCCAGTGTTGCTGAACGGATGATGCGGCGAACGTCTTTCTCGTCGACCTCACGTTCTTCCAGCAATGCTTCCATCAGGTCATCATCGAACTGAGAGAGTGCTTCCAGCATTTCCTCGCGAGTGGTCTCGGCCTTTTCCTTCAGTTCGGCCGGGATCTCTTTGCGTTCAATAAGTTCACCTTCTTCACCCCTGCAGTAAACTGCTTCCATCCGCACGAGGTCCACGACGCCTTCGAAATTCGATTCTGCGCCGATCGGAATCTGCAGCGGGACGGCATTCGTTTTCAGCTTGTCACGCATGGCTGCCATGACTTTGTCGGGATTGGCACCGGTGCGGTCCATTTTGTTAATAAATGCGATACGGGGAACACCGTAACGTTTCATCTGTCGGTCAACCGTCAGTGACTGACTCTGAACACCACCGACTGAACACAGAACCAGAATGGCGCCGTCCAGTACGCGCAGAGATCGTTCCACTTCAACGGTGAAGTCAACGTGGCCGGGGGTATCTATGATGTTAACGACGTGTTCCGGAATGTTCAGGTCGTCGTTCTTCCATTCAACTCGAGTGGCTGCCGAGGTGATGGTAATGCCGCGTTCGCGTTCCAGGTCCATGTGGTCCATGGTTGCGCCGCCGTCGCCGCCCTTCACATCCCGAATCTTATGAATCCGGCCGCAGTAATAGAGCATTCGCTCTGTGAGCGTCGTCTTTCCTGAATCGATGTGAGCGGAAATTCCAATGTTGCGAACACGACTGAGGTCAGCCATTTCTCCAACCGTCCTGAGTGCTGGGTCTATCGAGTGATAGATGCCAAAACGAAAAGGTAAACTGTACGGAACGTCCGCACAAAAAGAGTCTCAAGGGAATGCTGCTGGTCAGCCACTGGCGATCCAGCTTGATTTGAACAACCTGTCAGGCAGCGTCGCACTGGCCTGCTACTTCGCGACCTGTTGTTCTGTAGCTCGCATTCTTCTTATCCGAGCAATTTGCTCGTACCGTGCGGCAACCTGCCGCGTATTTGACCTTCAGCATCCGTGAACCGGGTCAGTTCAGTGTCTCAAGCCGAACACTTTGGTTTGGGCTCACTACGGACTCTGTCTGCAGAAACCCCGAGAAATTAAGCTTGCGAATACTATCGACGGCCTTTTTGCCGGAAAAGAGCGATTCCTTTCGATTTCCAAAAAGGTCCCAGCTTTCCCAGCCGTGGCAGGTATCTGACCGCTTAGTGACGAATTACAGGCCCTGAATCGCGATTGTGCGCCGGCGCCGTGCCCTAACCCCGATCAGGTCTGTCACTTACAAACAGTGTTTCGATCCCCCAATTCGCCTGCGGGAGGGCAATTTTGCCTGATTGCCGGATGTGATCGGTTCGATTCGACGGACCGTTCGACGATGGCGATGCTGCGGGTGGGCACTAACTAACGAAGCCCGACCTGATTGACCCTCAGGCCGGGCTTTGCATGGTTTCGTTTGTTGCGGCGTTTCCGTGTGCTCGCGTGGAGTTCGGACGAAGCAGTGACAAACCCCTTCGGCCGTCACCGTCAGCTGACTTTCATGGCTGCTGACAGGATTTCTGACGTGCTTTCCCGCATGATCCTTGGGTCCACCATTTCGCCCTTCTGCAGGGTGGCGCGGACGGCCTTGCCGGAAATGAAGACTGGTTTTTCGTCAGGGTGATTTTCCATCAGATCAACGCGTCCCATGCCTTCATAGAACGCTGCGAAGCCAACGTTGACGGGCTGAATCTGGAGGCCTCCCTCCAAATTGTTGAAGATTTCCTGAGCATCGAAGTCACCCCAGATAGCGGAGCCATCTTCGAATGGAGCATCCGCATGTTTGCGACCGATGACGATGTGAGTGTATCCCATATTCTGGCGGTAGATCCCGTGCATCACGGCCTCTTTGGGACCACCGTAGAACATCTTGATGTCCAGTCCCAGCAGCAAGACGCGGTCCGGCACGCTGTCATCTCGACTGTCCCAGAGTTCCGGATCACTGTCTCCTTCCCCCATGCCGCGACTGTCAATGAGTTTTTCGTAAGTCTGCATACGGATTTCAGCGTTAACGTCGTCGCCTTTGGTTTCTCCGATCAAAGGATTCAACACGGCCCCGGCATTCTTGCCGTCCTTGAGCAGCGACTCCAGCCCGTAAACAAGGGCATATTCATGAGCTCGATGCAATGGATTTCGCGTCTGAAAAGCGACGACAGCGTCCCAGCCCTGCTCTGCAAGTTTGGCTCGAACTTCGCGAGGTGTCAGCACATACTGTCCGAAGGCAGCGTTCTTCGGCTGAGGCAGCGCCTTGAGCGAGCCGCCGATCAGGTGTGTCATCTTTTCGTCGTTGACCGTGACCATCTTGCCGCCGGGGTGGTCAGTGCGGTCAGTTCCGTACACGCTCTTGATGTAGGCGGCCTTGTCCCATGGATAGACGTCGTTGACGTCCACGGTTGCGACGATGTCACCATCAACGGTGGTCAGTGCAACGTTTTGTCCCGCGGAGATCTGTCCGGCCAGGGCTTCGTCAATCGGGAATGCGATCGGAATGGTCCAGGCGTATTTTGCGCCGTTGGAATCGATTGTGGAATCTTCCAGTACCTGATTCCACTGCTGTGAATTCATGGGGCCAGTCAGCGGGCTGAGCGTCCCATCGCCAATGCGGTAGACAGATGACAGGTCGGCCGCTGAGACCGGCACTTTTGTCAGTGCACCGGCTTCTGCCAGAAAGGTTTCTCGATCGCTTTCGGAGACCGTGCAGCAGACGGGTTCTGACAGACCACCATGAGGGACGATGAGGTCGGACATTCTGAAACTCTTTCCTGGGTAAAGGCAAAACGGGTCAAGGAGGGAGCAATCCAGTCCTGACGCTCGCAGTGAAAAACGGTCCGTGTGGTTGTTGAGCCACAATGGGCAGAGCAGCCCGGCCGCTCGGTCGGTTACTGAGCATGGCACATGTTTCGGCACAATGCGACACCGGCATGCGAACGAAATGCCAGTGGCGCAAACTTCCTACAGCAGGGAACAGCAATTTGGGATCAGTTCTCATTCCGGGAAACCAATGCGGCCTGTATTCCCTGAAGTCCCCAGAGATACAGGCCCGCACAGGCCCGCACAGGCCCGCACAGGGCCGATTCCCACCTGCTCCTGTCACGCAGCGACCAGCGGAAGCGGCTCGTCAACTTTCTCGCGTTCGGTCGCATGGGCTGGCGCGCCGTCCCGTCTCAGGAAATCGTGCCGGCGGTGGGGCTGGAAGCGGTGGCGTACAGTTTGCGAGGAATTCTGCCTGCCTGGTACGCCATTCGTCCGGCGATACAGGCTTGTCGCATGGCATCGGCCATTAGATTCGGGTGCTCGGCGCTGGCGACGGCGGTATTCAGCAGGACACCGTCACAGCCGAGTTCCATGGCAAAGGCCACGTCACTGGCGGTACCGACACCGGCATCCACGATCACTGGATAACTCGGGTTGTCTTCCTTGAGATACTCCATGCAGATCCGGATGTTGTTGGGATTCAGAATGCCCTGCCCGCTGCCGATCGGACTACCCGCGGGCATGACGGATGTTGCACCTGCGTCCTTTAATCTGCGGGCGGTGATCGGGTCGTCTGATGTGTAACAAAGAACCTGAAAACCGTCGTCTACGAGTTGTCGGCAGGCGTCCACTGTTGCGACCGGATCCGGCAGCAGTGTTTTGGTGTCGCCCAGAACTTCCAGCTTCACCCAGTCCGAACCCGGGTTTTCCAGGCCTCGCAGAATTTCGCGGCCCAGTCGGGCCACTCGCACGGCCTCTTCGGTGGTAAAGCAGCCAGCTGTATTCGGCAGGATTGTGTACTTGTCAAGATCGATGAAGTCCAGAATGTTACGGCCGTCGGCATCAACCAGTCGTTCACGTCGCACGGCGACTGTAATCACGTCGGCGCCGCTGATCTCAAGGCATTCCTGCATCTGCTCGAACGTGGCGTATTTACCTGTTCCCACGATAAGCCGCGAGTTCAATGTATGCGAACCGATTACAATCTGTTCATCAGACGGGGCTTGAGAAACAGCGGTCGTCATGGCTTCTGGTTTCTTTGAAGTTTTCCAGGAGGAAAGCGAGGTTAACCGCCGCCTACCAGTGTCACAATTTCCACGCAGTCGCCGACTGTGAGTTTGCAGTCGGCGTGTTCTTCGCGGGGTATCAGTTCCTGATTGCGTTCAACTGCACAATATCGGTTCTTGATGTCGAGTTCGAACAACAGATCGGCGATTGTGCAGTCTGCCGGAACAGGCCGCATTTCGCCGTTGAGAAGAATGTCGATCATCGTTTTTGCAGTCCCTTAGTATTCGCGCGGCCGGACAAGGCCCTGAACGCGGCCGGGCAGGCCCATCAGTCGCAGAAATCCCTCTGCGTCGTTCTGATTGTAGTCACCGCCTTTTTCCATACTGGCGATTTCCGCGTCGTACAGGCTGTTTGAGGAAGTGCGGCTGCTGATGCGAATATTTCCCTTGTACAGAGTCATCGTGACTTCGCCTGTGACAACTGATTGAGCTTCCCGGATGAACGCCAGAAGAGCGTCCATCCTGGCGCAGTACCAGTGGCCGTAGTAAACCATTTCCGCAACGACAGGACTCAGCTGGTCTCGCAGATGTGTCAGGTCACGGTCCAGTGTCATCTGTTCAATCGCCTGATGGGCGGCATACAGCAGGGTCATGCCAGGCGCTTCGTAGACGCCTCGACTCTTCATGCCGACGAATCGGTTTTCAATAATGTCGATTCGCCCGATTCCGTTTCTGCCGCCGACTGTGTTAAGTGTTTCCACGACCTGTGCTGCGGACAGCTTTTCGCCGTTGACCGCAACGGGGACACCTGCGTCAAATTCGATCCGCAGGGACTCTTCCCTGTCAGGGGCTTCCTGAGGCGACACCGTCATGCCGAAGTCGATCACGGATTCGCCATCAACGGTCGGATCTTCCAGGTCGCCGGCTTCGTAACTGATGTGCAGGCAGTTTTCGTCGCTGGAATACGGTTTGCTGACACTGGCTTTCACGGGAATATTTTTTTCCTCGCAATACGCCAGCATTTCGGTGCGACCGGGAAATTGTTCGCGGAACTCATCCATGCGCCAGGGCGCGATGATCTTTACGGCAGGGTCCAGTGCTTCAGCGGCCAGCTGAAACCGACACTGGTCATTGCCCTTGCCGGTTGCTCCGTGAACGAACGCGACGGCACCGACTTCACGAGCTCGCTGCAGACACACTTTGGAAATCAGTGGACGTGCGACAGACGTGCCCAGCAGATAGATGTTTTCGTACTTCGCCTGCCATTGCATTGTGGGGAAGGCGATGTCTCGGCACATTTCTTCACGGACGTCCACCAGCTCTGAAGACTTGGCACCGATATCGAGTGCCTTCTGCAGAATCGCATCGCGGTCTTCGCAGGGTTGGCCAAGTTCCACATACAGGCAATGTACTTCGTATCCCCTGTCCTGGAGCCATCCCACCAGGACCGATGTGTCCAGTCCGCCGCTATACGCAAGAATTACAGAATCCGCCACAATACTCTTTCTCCGAAGTTAATAAGTGGAGTGGTAATTTCCACGCGAATGTTACCGCTGAGTCCATCCGCTGCCACCACACAGTCCGCTGATTCCAAAGGATGGCAACGAATACCCGCCGTGCGGACACGGACATGACTTCCGCTGTTCTGTGCTTTCGGCTTGCATAATCTAGTTGTAACAGGCAAGGATAACGCCTGTGGGACTCCATTGGGGCGTCTCACAGCAGAAATTTCAGCCTTCCGGGAAGCCCCGTGTCACATTCGGAACACGAAAGAGAGTTGATCGACCGGGTTGTCAACGGCGATGAAAATGCACTTGCCGAACTCTTCTCGAAGCACCGCGATCGCCTGTGGCGGATGGTGAATTTTCGCATGGACCCCCGCCTGCACGGCCGAGTGGATGCGGACGACGTACTGCAGGAAGCCTGGCTGTCTGTCGTTCAGAGAATTGACCATTTCCTGTCGGACGCATCCCGATCGATCTTTGTCTGGTTCCGACTGATCACGGGACAGACCATGATTGATATCCATCGCCGACACCTGGGCACGCAGAAACGCAATGCTGCGATGGAGTTTTCCATCAACAAGGGGTGGAGCTCGGAGTCGACGTCGTTTTCACTGTCTTTTCATCTGCTCGGACATTTGACGTCGCCCACCCAGGCCGCCCTTCGCGAAGAGCTGTCTGAGCAATTGAAGGCGGCGCTGGCCTCGATGAACGAAATTGACCGGGAAGTTCTGGCCCTGCGGCACTTCGAGCAGCTGTCGAACCGGGAAACAGCGCAGATTCTTGGGATTTCGGATCAGGCCTCCAGCGACCGCTACATGCGGGCCTTGGGGCGATTAAAGGGTGTTCTTTCGGCTTTGCCCGGATTCTTGGACCAGTAATGCGGAGGCTCGCCGACGGTCTGCGTTTGTTAAGATAACATCTCATGGGAACGAACAAACGTGAGCGATCCGGTTGACGAAACTGATTTTCACCTGCAGGGATTTCCTGAGCAAGAGGGGGAGGGCGAACTTCGCTCTCGCGCGCCGGTCGAAATACTGGCGACGCAGTTTGTCGAGGAACTGCGGACCGGCCAGATGCCGTCAATCGAAAACTATGCTCGACGTTTTCCGCTGCATGCAGCCGTAATTCGGGAATCGTTTCCCGTGCTGGCCCTGCTGGAACAGGCGCGGCAGCAGAGCGAAACGGCCGCCATCCGCAGAAACATGCCGGACACATTTCCCTTTAAGCGTCTGGGAAGCTGCGAACTGTTGTGTGAGCTCGGACGCGGTGGCATGGGAGTTGTCTTTCAGGCGCGGGATACCACGTCACAGCACATCGTGGCTGTCAAGGTACTGCCGTGGCGGGTTTCAATAGTGCCCGAATGGCAGAAACGTTTTGAAGAAGAAGCTCGAACAACGGCCCGGTTACGTCATCGAAATATCGTGCCTGTTTACCGTTTTGGCCAGGAACACGGTTACTGTTACTACGTGATGCAGTTCGTTAACGGCATTGGACTGGATGTGATTATCCGACGTCTGCGCGAAGTGGACGGCGTGATGTACCAGGACGAAATTGAACGGGCGGAATCATCGAAGCCGACAGGCTTTGTCTCCAGTATGGCGATGTCTGCGATTCGTACCGCTGAAGGTGTACGAAGGGCCACTGACGTCCGCCACCCAAACGAGGGGCGACGAAAGAAGCTGACAAGAAGTTCGTGGAGCAGTTTTACTCAAATCGCTATCCAGGCAACTCAGGCGTTGTGCTGTGCTCACGGCGATGGAGTTCTGCATAACGACATTAAGCCCGCCAACCTGCTGTTGGATGGCGACGGTCGTGTGTGGATTACGGATTTCGGACTGTCCGAAACGATCGACACGGCGTCGGCTGAGTCGTCGATGAAGGTCATGGGGACCTTGCGATACATGGCTCCGGAACGTCTTTCCGGCACCCACGATGCTCGCAGTGACGTCTATTCTCTGGGCATGACCCTGTTCGAATTACTGACGCGATGTCCCGCTTATGAGGCCAAGAATGAAGAGGACATGGTGACGAAGATTCTGGAGCAGGATCCACCGCGTCCCCGACAGCTTGAACCGTCGATTCCCAAAGGGCTGGAAACGATCGTGCGAAACGCAATCACTCGAAATCCTGAAGAACGGTATGAATCTGCGGCCGCGATGCTGGGCGATCTGTTGAAATTCAACCGAGATCAGAAAGTCGTGTCGCTGCGTCCCTCACGCATCACAGAGTTCATTCGCACGATTGGCGGCAACAAAGGCGGAGGAGCTTCCGCGTCGTCGGAATAGACCGATTGTCATTTGCGACTTTCTACCCGCTTAATCGTCGAGTCCCCATTTCCCGTCCCAGCGGACGAAGCCTTCGATCGCTTCGTATTCTGCCAGCCCGAGGGCATCATAATCACGCGCTGTTGTGGCATTGCGAGCCTCTGCACGCTGCCAGAACTCGCGCATGTCCGGCCCCGGAAACAGGGCCCGGTCCTTTTGTGATTCGTGCTTGAAGATCGCCTGGCGTTTGCGCTCCACTTCCACGGGGCTCAGCGGGACTGCCATCTCAATCTGATAGATGGGCCATTCCTGCCACGCACCACGGTACATCCAGACCTCGGTTTCACTGAACCAGTCGTCGTTGCGACACATGTCACAGGCTTTGATGATGGCTTTCAGGCACGTGCGATGTGTGCCATGAGGATCCGACAGATCGCCGGCGGCATAAATCTGATGAGGTTGCATCTTTCGCAGATAGTCCACGATGATCTGGATATCGTTGTCGCCCAGAGGCTCTTTTTTCACTCGGCCGGTTTCATAGAAAGGCATGTCCAGAAATTCCAGCCTGGAATTCGGAACACCGCAGCAGCGTGCCCCCGCGCGTGCCTCGCCGCGACGGATAATGGTCTTGATTTTCTGAACCTCGTCGCTGTCGACCTGGCCCGGCTGTTTGTTCTGCAGAAATTCCTCCATGTGCGATTCCAGCGACTTTACTTCGGCCACGCCAATATTGAAGGCGGTACAGAATTCCGCGGCGAATTCGCCGAAACGAATCGCATCTTCATCAAAGACCGCAATATTGCCGGAGGTCTGGTAGGCGATGTGAACTTCATGTCCCTGATCGGCCAGACGAATGAGGGTACCGCCCATGGAAATCACGTCGTCGTCCGGGTGCGGAGAAAAGCAGATGACTCGCTTCGGAAAAATATGATCGTATTCTCCCGGGCGGTCGCCCGGCAGTTTTGCACTGTCCGGCTTTCCTCCGGGCCAGCCGATCAGTGTTCCCTGCAGGTGCCGGAAGACTTCCAGGTTGATTTCATAAGCTGTGCCGTAGCGAGCCAGTAGTTCCTGCAGACCTTCTTCGTTGTAGTCGGAATCGGTCAGTTTAAGAATCGCTTTGTCCATCTTCTGAGCCAGCCAGATGACGGCGCGACGAATGATTTCAGGAGTCCATTCGACGGATTCCACCAGCCAGGGAAATCGAGTCCTTGTGAGGGCGCTGCCGGCCGCCTGGTCCAGCAGCATTTCCACGTTGCGGTGCTGCTGCAGGTATGTCGCCGGTACCGAAGGGGACGGTTCCCCTTCAACGGTTCTGGCGACAATCGGGCCTTTGTTTTCACCAAACGCAAGGATGTAGATCTTCCATGCGTTAAGAATGCTGCCTACTCCCATTGTGATAGCGCGACGAGGCACGTTTTCAGCACCAAAGAAGTCGCTGGCCGCATCCGTTCGAGTCACCGTGTCCAGAGTGATCAGACGCGTGCGGGTGGTCTCGTCTGACCCTGGTTCGTTGAAACCGATGTGTCCCGTGCGGCCAATACCCAGCAGCTGAATATCAATTCCGCCCGCTTCGGAGATTTGCTCTTCGTAGCGTTGGCAATATTCGCTGACCTCCGAAACCGGCACAGTCCCGTCGGGAATGTGAACGTTGTCGGGGGGGATGTCGATATGGTCGAACAGGTGTTCACGCATGAACCGAACGTAACTTTGCAGTTCGTTGGGCTGCATAGGGTAGTATTCGTCCAGGTTGAACGTGATCACGTTTTGAAACGACAGCCCTTCTGCCTTGTGCATCCTCACAAGCTCAGCATAGATTCCGACGGGAGTCGACCCCGTCGCAAGGCCCAGGACACACGTCTTCTGTTTCGCTGCGCGATCACGAATCAGGTCAGCGATCTGCTTCGCAACATGGCGGGCCGCAACCGAAGCATTTGCAAATACTTCGCACTGCAATCGTTCCAGTCTGCTTAGGTCTTGAATGGTAGTCATTGAGATTATGTTTGTACGGCGGAAAAAGACGACGACTTCAGACTGTCAGGACGTGCGCACTTCTGAGCAGTCGCCCCCATACAAATTACCAGGCGACCGAGAAGATCCGTTGAATTGGGACGTCGAGGGTGACATGCAGCCGAGAAAAACGTCTCAGCAACTGAATCTGACTGAAGCGGATTCTAACGTGTTTGCCCGTCGTTTCGAACGAACGGGATCTAATACTGCCCGGGAAGTTTCAGTTCGTCTGTTCACGGCCGCATAACGACGCGTGACTGCCGATTTCCTGCTGTTGAGGAAAAGCCGAGGTTTATTGCAAGCCTGACTTCTGCCGGGTAAAACTTGATCCGGCGCCAGGCAGAACGCTTGTGCCCCACACGTTGATGTTACCAGTGTACAAGAGGCTGCAGGATGACCGACGTCGCCGTTCAGAACCTGAAGAACTCGCTCCGGAAACAGGCACATGCGAGCCGTAATGATCAGGAAGACAAAGACGAGTTGAGCCGACGCATTGTTGGCGCATTCATGGCACTGCCGGAATACGCAACTGCGTCGACCGTGATGTACTACGTTGACGTGCGCAGCGAAGTACGAACTCGTTTCGACCTGCCTGCCGCTCTTGAATCTCAGAAAAACGTTGTTGTACCGTGGTGCAACGAAAATGGCGAACTGGAATTGTTTCGGCTCAGCAGCATGGAGGAACTCGAAATCGGGATGTACCGCATTCTTGAACCACGGCAGGAGCTGCGATTGCTTCCCGAAAATCAGGTCAACGTGGAAGAGCTGGATCTGATTATGGTACCCGGCGTTGGTTTCGATGCACGTGGTGCTCGAATGGGTCACGGGAAGGGGTATTACGATAAGCTGCTGGAACATGCGAGACTCGATACACCGCTGATTGCTCTGGCATTTGAATGTCAGATGTTTGAGCAGATTCCGGTAGCCTCACATGATGTGTTCATGGACCGGGTTGTTACAGAAGAGCGTGTATACCAGGGGCAGGGCCGCGGTTCCGCCGCGCACGAATAGTACGATTGTTTGCGATTTGCAGATCTGTCGTGAGCTGTGGAGTACGTCCAGTTTCGGCCGTCACTAAACGTTTGATCTGCAGACTGTGCAAGCTGGATATGTGATGACCGTGGAAATCGAAGATACTTACGCTGAGGCGTTTCGAAGCCTGTGGGTGCAATTTATGATCACCGCCCGGGATCGCAAGTGGCTGGACCATGCTGTCAACGCTGCCACGGGGTTCGCTTCTTCTTCGATCATGTGCGACTGCGAAGCCGGAGTGGATCGTTACGTGGGGCCAGGGGGTGACGAAACTTATCAGACTCCGGACGGTCGGCCGGGCGTTATCTGTCAGCTGCATGTTCCGCGTTTCTGGAAACACAGAATTCAGGCGCTGGAAAAGGCGTTATTGGGGCGAGTCAGCCAGAGCCTGCTGCCATGCCCGACGGCACGTTGCTTTTCCGTACAGGATGATCAGAGTGAGGAGCGGCCTTATTATCGACTGGGTCGTAAGGTGGCATACTTTGGCGATCGATTTGAGAAACTGGGTGAACGTTTCGGGCGGAAGATGTGGGTGATTCCTACAATGGCCGGAGAGTTCTGCATTGATCGTCGGTTTGCCTACCACGACGGTGTAATGGGTGGCAACCTTTGGTTTATGGCTTCGACCGAAGAGTCAGCGCTTTTGGCTGCCGAAAAAGCAGTCGCTGCGTGCCTTGAATGTCCGGGCGTCGTCACGCCCTTTCCCGGTGGTGTGGCATCCAGTGGGTCCAAGGCCGGAAGTCGTTATGGCTTTTTGTTTGCCAGCACCAATGACCGGTTCTGTCCCACACTCAGGGACAACAGCGACGTGGCGTCGGAACTGCCTCAGGGTGTGACGTGTGCGATGGAGATCATTATTAACGGTCGAGACCTTGTGGCAGTTTCGCATGCGACACAGGCTGCAATCGCCGCGGCCCGGGATGTCGAAGGGCTGATGAAGATTACCGCTGGCAATTATGGCGGACGTCTGGGAAAGAGCTGGGTGTGGCTGCACCCGGAGCGACACGCCGAACGTGCCACCGTCTGACCGGGAGTATGCCTGGCGGCCGAACTCGCAGTTTGCAGCGGTCTGCGCGGGTTTCGTGTCGCTGCACCACAATAGCGAGAGTCGCTTCAGACCGGTGAAGACGCTCGACGGCGTCTTACGCTGACTTGCGGATGCTGATAACGTCGCTCCCTGCACACCAGTGATTTTTCCCCGCGAGCCGTACGACCACTTTTGTGGTAAAATCGCTCTAGAGATTCATCAGTCGCGGGTGTTCAGAAAAGAACTCGCCCAGCCGCCTTGACTCTCTTGGTGTTAACAGTCCGATCGCGTTTTCAAGAATCTGAGTGGATACTGTCCACTGCCCCAGCAGTGCAAGAAGTTCGTCTGTCAGTGGACGACTTGCAGTTACGCCAACGGTCCGTTCTGAGTCGTCCATGAAGTCACTGACATCTCGCTGTAGATGAGCGGCCTCGACTGGAAATTCCCACGTGATCTGCATTGTCCTGGACGTGGAAGCCAGCCATGTAATGCTGTTGCACTCCAGGACTTTCGGGCCGTTGACCGCTCGTTCAATTGTCTGTCGGTCGTCGGCTTTGCCAAGCCGTGCGAGTTCTCCGAGGGCGTAAAAACAGACGCACCGTTCCAGCAATGTCAGTTCTTCGCGATCAGCCTGAATTCGCTGCCATGTTCGAAACAGCACATCCAGCTGTACCTGAGGCGCACAACCCGCTGCAATCGGGGCTTGCGCCATAAACCCGGACGAACTTCCGGGCAGGCGATCAGATTCGAATTCATCCCGCAGCTCCTGGTATGTAGTCAGGTACGCGGCTCGAAGTGCAACGTATAAAAGTCCGCTGGACGTGTGGGACGTGAGGAAGGGGAAAGTCATTGGGAGGGTGCGCTCGGGGGCAGAGCGGAGGGGATTTGAGGCCGAACGTCGTCAGCCTCGTACCGATCAACGGGCTCAGCCCGGTCGGCCGTTCTTTTATAGACGGAATTCTGTGCTATACCACTGCGCATACCTGAAAATTCAAGATGGCGATGTAGCAAATTCGCAACACATCGTTAAATTGAGAGCAATTGTACCGAGCCGCTCAACGCTTCTTCAGAGATCGTGTGCGGGCCGTCGAAGGGCAGGAAATTCACGGCAAATTTATTGCGGTCCAGCAGGTCCCGCAGAGATTCAGCGGTAGGAAACGGCAGCACCGGGTCCTGTCGCCCATGTGACTGCAGGACGGAACAGCCCGGATGTTCGGCCGCAAAATGCTGCCAGTCAGCTGAACACAGAAGCGTGCCCGAAAACAACATAAGTGCTGACGGCACCACGCCCCGACGCAATACGACGTCTGTGCTCAGCATGGCTCCCTGTGAAAAACCGCCGATCACTGTTGCGGTGTCGCTCAGGCCGTACTGTGTTTGCATTTCCCGCAGAGCGTTCACCATCTGTTCAGATGCATCCAGCATACCATTCGGCAACAGCTTTGTCAGTTCGTCGTAGTTCCCCGCCTGATTGATTTCCGCCAGCCTGGCCATGTTGATAGGCCACCACGCACGACCTCCGGGCATACCCATGGGGGTCAGGTCAACGGGAGCCGCAGGGAAGACGAAACGGCATGTGGCCGCCACCGTGTCGCTGGATTGAATCAGATGCGGAGCCAGCCCGACAAGATCGTCTCCTGACGCACCAAATCCGTGGGACAGTACAACAAGTTTCGTGGGATGAATCCCGGAATCCAAACCGTCCACGACCTGACACCGCAGGCCGGCGAATTCTTCTACAGCAGAGTTCAACATCAAAGTTTCGTTTCTATTCGCTTTTTCGCTTCTCAGCGCGGGCGATCCAGGTTTCAGGGTCCTCTTCAAATGCAGCTTTGCACCCGCTGCAGCACACCCAGTATGTTTTTCCCTTCCACGACACGGCCGTTGTACCAAGCCCCTGGGAGATGATGCATTCTTTTTCCCCGTAACTGGAATCGCTCAAAGCGAACGACGTTCCTTCCCGCTGGGTGGAGACGGTGTCAAAACGTCGAAAGGTGGCTGTGCCCCGACGTTTGTCGATCTCCAGCAGATAGCGATTGTTTTCCTGCTGAGCGAACGCTACCTGCCAGCGGTCGCCGCCGACCTGCTCTGCCGATTCATCCGTCTGCGTCAGTTCCAGCCGAAACACGCGATGCAGTTTGTCGTCCGGTCCGATAATTTCGTGAACCGGGTCTGTATAGTCTCCCGTGAATGTCCGTTCCTTTCCGTCCTGATCCGTCGCGATCAGTTCGAACACGGAATCCGTTGGATTCCATGTGAGGCTGGCCTGTTTCAGGTACGGACTTTTGTCGGATGCTGATGCCAGAGCCGGCTGGTCCGGCTGGCTGCGCAGATCCCAGATCCATTCGTGGCTGTCGACCGCCTTGAAGCCTTCGTATTCGCGTCTTGTTGTGCCGCGCCAGTTGCCCAGCAGCACCTGCAGTGGCTTCAGCTTAGCCATGATGATACTGATTTTCTGTTCCGCACTAAGTTGACCGGTTGATGACCCGGACGACGATGTTACGTCTCCACCGGGGCCTGACGTCGCAGAGGAGAGTGGTTTGAATTCCATGGGCTCTGCGCTGGCACTCGGTGTGGCCGACGAATCAGACGAACCGGCCGCAACCGTTGGCGCGTTTGCGGATGTCGCATCTGTCGCTGCCTGGCCGGGCGACGTTGAGTTTTCGGCTGGAGGTTCGCTACAGCCCCCTGAAGACAGCACTATCGAAAGACATACAAAAGGGATGTGTTTCATAACGGATTCGCTTCAGCAGCAGGGAATATGATCTTCAACGCGGAACCGCCCGGGTTAGCGTTGATAAATGGGCAAATAGCCCTTGTCCAGTTGCAGGATAATGCAGTTGATGGCTGTCGTATAAACCGGACCGATTTGTCGATTCGCCCAGCCGCCTCCGCTGCCCACTTCAGGCAGCAGTTTTTCTTCGATCTGTCGGCGGTACTCGTTCCAACGGTCACCGCCCTGTCGGTACATCACCTGAGCGTAATAGAAGTGCATGTAATGCCAGTGTCCGGAACTGGATTTCAACGGTCGGCCGGGCCAGATGAATTCGTCGCAGAAAGAACGCATATTCTTTGTCAGTTCTGTGTCGTATTCGCCGGCGTTGAACAGTGCGGCCAGCGCGGCAGCTGTGATGGGAGGGCGTTCGCCGCCTCCGCGAATACTGTACTGAACGCCTCCCTTGGAGGTTGTACAGTCGGCGATGTATTGTTTTGCCTGATCAATGATTTCTTTCGAAACGGGAATCCCTGCATTTCGGCACGCGCGTAGTCCCTGAACCTGAGTGATACAGGTCGAGCCCTCATCAAAATCGTTACCCTCTTTGGCGGACACATAGCCCCAGCCGCCGCGCGACGTCTGTGCATCTGCGCAGAATTGTACGGCTTTGGTGAGCACTTCGCGAATTTCCTCGCGACGGCGAATATCCTCCTCCTCGCCATACACCTGACTCAGAAAAACCATCGAAAATCCATGACCATAGGTGTAGTGAAAGTCCTCTCGATAGCCGATCAGCCCATTG
>Ga0315332_10000084_pt1 | contig 30863 bp, 16 predicted proteins | sample M110034915metaG_FD_203455 | JGI IMG/M metagenome (GOLD analysis project Ga0315332, IMG submission 203455) | Ammonia-oxidizing marine archaeal communities from Monterey Bay, California, United States - M1 100m 34915 | ecosystem: Environmental > Aquatic > Marine > Intertidal zone | place: USA...
AAGCTGGAGGCTGAACGTGCGTTTCGTCCCAATCTGGTCAGCCCGCTGCGTATCGCCGGTAATCGCGTTGACGATTCAGTGGGTCGCGACGTGTTGGTTTATTTCTGTCTGATTGCCGTCATTTTTGCCGGCAGCTGGTGTCTGCTGATGGTGGTGGAACCGAGCACGCAGTGGCAGGGAGAAACCTCGGCGGAAAAACTCACCGATTGCGCCGGAGCCGTCGCGGCAACGCTCAACAATATTGGTCCGGGGCTGGGCGTCTGTGGTCCTCATGGTAACTATTCGGCGTTCTCGGATGCTTCGAAACTGCTGCTGACTGTTCTGATGCTGCTGGGCCGACTGGAACTTTTCGCCATCATTGTTCTGTTCATCCCGGGATTCTGGAAGCTTCATTGAAAAATTTCGGCGACGGCTGACAACTGTTTTTTCTGCCAGCGAAGTCACGCAGTCTGCAGACGACATTATTCCGTGAAATCTGTATTGGCTTCTTTAAGATCCAGTTCCCTGATCCATGTGTTGCGGTAACGCACGTCGTGCCCTTCGCACTGCAGCTTCAGGCCCTGGGGTGTGTTCGTAATTCCAAATCCGTTATTGTTGCCGCCGTCAACGCCGGAATTGGGCCCCCCCCAGACTTTGTTGATCTCGACGTGGTGGTGAACTTTTTTTGCGTTGAAGTACATTGACACCCTGGGCTTCTGAATCAGTTTTCCGTTTTCGAAACGGGCCGCCCGAAAGCTGATGTCGTATGCGTTCCATTTGCCGAATCCGTTGTAGGCGTGATACGGCGATTCCGTTTCGTTAATCACGGCTCCCATACCATGCTTCGTTCTGTCACCGTCCAGCACCTGGATTTCGAAGCGGTTCTGCAGATAGACCCCGCTGTTCCCGCCAGGCTTGCTTACCAGAAACTCGATATGCAGCCGGAAGTCGCGATACTGTTTTTTTGTGACAATGTCAGCAGTCCCGTACTTGCCGCCGGCGGCAGCAGGATCGTCTGTCATGATAACCGTGCCGGGGTCGACCGGATCATCAACAATCTTCCACTTGATCGGCAGTGATGAAGAAAAACGAGGCCCCTTCCAGTAGGTCCACTTTTCATCCAGCATTTTTCGAGACCCGTCAATGATCACTTCAGCGCCATCAAGTGGAGCGGCTCCAACGCCGACGTCCGCGACGGTGGTAGACTCTGCATAGAAGCAGTGGCATGTCAGGACAGTTGTAACGACGAAGAATCTGGACAGCATTGTTGAACTTTCATTGAATCCGGTCAGTAGTTTTGACATTCGGCAGAACGGATTTTATCGTCGTTGGGGCTTTCTGTCGCAACGCTGTGACCGATTACGGCGGCCACTTTGCGGAAATCATTCAGGTTGTAAATGGGCGAAAACTAACCGAAAGCAAATTTGCGGCATTGGACATTTATGGGCTGATTGCTGCGTCATGGGCGGGTTTCTGATCGCGGTCGGGCAGTGTGCCGACCTGTGGTCACGTCACCTGTCGAGACGGTGAACAGCCGCTGGTTGGCCGATTCTGGGGCGGTATTCGATCCTGAGGACGTTGCACCGGTCGAATTTGCCAGACCTTCAGCGATTCCTCTTGCTTCATTGCTCGTTTGCGGGGCAAACTATGCCGAACAGAAGTTGGACAGTGATTTCTGCCGAAAAGACCAGGGAGACAAGCGTCATGGTTGTGATGCATCCGGCATCCCCGAAAATCGTCAGCCGGACTCATCGCCGTTTGGACGTGACGCAAGCTCACAATAATCACGGACATTGAATATGAATCGTCAAATTAAATTCTTCGGCGTTTGCCTCGCAGTTCTGGTCGAATCCCTGACGTCCTCGTCCGCATCTGCACAGGGACTGATCTTTCAGTTACCGGAAGATGGTACCGGCGTGGAGTACCGAGGTGAAATTATTCAGGAAAACGTCCGACCTGATATCGCAGACGGAAAGGAAACACTGAAGTGGGAACGTGAGATCAGTGTGAAGTCCGTTGGCCGCGAAGAGGCCGAATTTGAGGGGACAATGCAGGCCTGTCGGTGGATTGAAATTAAGGTTGTTACCGGTGACCCGGGTGCCGCCGGTATTGATCCGGGACCGGTCGGAGCACGAATCTACAAGGTACTGGTTCCGGAAAGCAAGGTCGTGGGGGAATCGGTCGACAGTGATCTCGTACCCAATGTGATGCTGCCGATTGTGCGAGGCCACAGGCGTCTCGGGGAGAATCAGGTCAAGGTGATCAAGAGTCCGGCTCTGCGCATCTACCCGACGGTATGTCTGCTGAATAATTATCCGAAGCCCGTGGTCGTTTCGCCCTCCGAAAGTCCTCAGCTTATCGCGACTAACCTGTCGTTTAATGCACGTCACCTGAAAGGGCAGACGGTCATGGAAAGGCCGCAAAGTCGTTCCACGAACGAAGGAAACTTCTGGGTCACGCCGGAAGTACCGTTCGGTCTTGCTCGCTGGGAAGTGGTGGTAACTCGCGAACAAAAGGAATCGACAGCTTCGCGCGATACATTTGCCGAAGTCAGCACAATCAAAAGCACGATGTCTGTGCAGCGCATTCTGGACATAGCGGAAAGTGAACTGAATACACAGTAGTCGTAGCCGCGCAACAAGTCGTTACGGATCGTATCCCAGGTTCGGTGCCAGCCAGCGTTCGGTGTCTTTGACCGACATCTTTCGGCGAGTGGCATAATGTTCGACCTGGTCTTTTGTAACACGGTCGACACTGAAGTAGCGAGCTTCCGGAAGACTGAAGTACAGTCCGCTGACAGACGCAGCGGGCCACATGGCAAAGTTTTCGGTCAGCGTCATGCCGGTAGCAGCTTCCGCGTCCAGCAGAGTCCACAACTCACCTTTGGGAAGGTGGTCGGGACACGCCGGATAGCCGAACGCCGGTCGAATGCCGCGATACTTTTCAGCGATCATGTCCTCACGGGACAGCTTTTCACCGTTGCCAAAACCCCATTCCGCGCGAGTCTTCGCGTGCATGTATTCTGCGAATGCCTCGGCCAGACGATCTGCAAGGGCCTTGATCATGATCGCTCGGTAATCGTCTCCGGATGATTCGACCGATCTTGCCAGTTCGTCGCAGCCGTGGCCCGCCGTAACAGCAAACGCTCCGATGTAATCGGGGATAGACGACGCTTCACCGCTGGAACCCCCGGCCATAGGCGCGACATAGTCGGCCAGGCTGCGATAGTCCTTCTGACCGACTCGCTCCCATTGCTGCCGCAGCATCGGAAATCGCATCCGTTCCGTGCTGCGGGTCTCATCGGTCCACAGAATAATGTCGTCATCGTCCGAGTTAGCCGGCCAGAATCCGTAGACGCCTCTTGCTCGCAGACTGTTGTCTGCCAGTAGCTGTCTGAGATCTGCCTGCGCGTCGTCGAACAGTTTCCTGGCCTCTTCACCAATAACATCGTCTTCGAAGATACGCGGGTACTTGCCAATCAGCTGCCAGCTGCTGAAGAACGGCGACCAGTCAATGTGCGGCACCAGTTCAGCCAGCGGCAGATCCTCGATGACACGTGTGCCGAGGAAGTCGGGTTTCGGCGGCTGGTAGTGGTTCCAGTCGATGGTAAAACGATTTTCCAGGGCTTCACTGTATGGCAGAAGTTTCACCTGCTGCCGTTGTTGGAAGGCCGCTCGAGCCTTTTCCTGTGCCGCCAGATTCTGCTCGAGAAAGGCAGTCTTTGATTTCGGGTCAAGCAGGGCCTCTACGACACCGACGGACAGTGATGCGTCACCGACGTGGATCACCGGATGTTCGCAGGCTGGAGCGACTTTGACGGCAGTGTGTCTGGCACTGGTAGTCGCCCCGCCAATAAGCAGTGGCAGTTCCCAGCCCTGTTCCTTCATCGTACGAGCGACCGTGATCATTTCGCCCAGTGACGGCGTGATCAATCCACTGAGACCGATCATATCGGCGTTGTGTTTCTTCGCTTCTGCCAGAATTGTCTCGCAGGGCACCATTACACCCAGGTCGATCACTTCAAAGTTGTTGCAGCGCAGCACCACAGCCACGATGTTCTTGCCGATGTCGTGAACATCGCCTTTGACGGTCGCGATCAGAAATGTGCCCCGCGAGGCACTGGTTGCTGCCGTCGTGCCTGAGTCCCTTTCAGAGGCATCCACAAGTGTGACGGCTTCCTCTCGAGAACCGGTAAACAACCCGTTTCTGTCGAACAGACTCCTGTCATCGCCGGCTGCTTTTTCCGCTTCCATGAACGGTTCCAGCCAGGCGACTGATTTTTTCATCACTCGCGCCGATTTAACGACCTGTGGCAGAAACATCTTTCCTGCACCGAACAGTTCGCCGACAACGTTCATGCTGTCCATCAACGGCCCCTGAATCACGTCCAGTGGTCGGCCGAACTTCTGACGCGCCTCTTCGGTGTCCTTGTCAACGTAGTCAGTGACACCTTTCAGCAGCGCGTGCTGCAGCCGTTCTTCGATTGTGCCATTGCGCCACTCTTCAGTTCGCTTCCGGCCGCTGGCCTTTTCCTTGACCGTTTCGGCGTAGTCGACCAGACGTTCGGTTGCATCCGGGCGTCGATTCAGCAGTACATCTTCGATGAAGACCAGCAGCTCGCTGTCAATTTCGTCATAGACTTCCAGCTGGGTGGGATTCACGATGCCCATGTCCAGGCCGGCCTTGATGGCGTGAAACAGGAACGCTGCGTTCATTGCTTCACGGACAGCATTGTTGCCGCGGAACGAGAAGCTGATATTGCTGACGCCGCCGGACGTTTTGGCACCGGGACATTCCTGCTTGATCCGCCGCACGGCCTCAATGAATTCGACGGCGTAGTTGGCGTGCTCTTCCATCCCGGTTCCGACCGTCAGGATATTCGGATCGAAGATGATGTCCGTTGGCGGGAATCCCACTTTCTCAGTCAGCAGCTTATAGGCTCGCTTACAGATTCGCACCTTGTCTTCACATGTCGTCGCCTGTCCGGATTCGTCGAACGCCATTACGATGGTGGCTGCTCCGTAACGCCTGATCAGCCGTGCCTGATCCAGGAAGTTTTCTTCGCCTTCCTTCATACTGATGCTGTTGACGATGCTCTTGCCCTGGCAGCACTTCAATCCTGCCTCGATCACGTTCCAGTCAGAACTGTCGATCATGATCGGCACGCGCAGGTCGTCGTCGTGCAGCAGCCACAGAAATTTTTCCATGCAGCGGGGCCCGTCCAGCAGGCCTTCGTCCATGTTCACATCAATCACATTGGCGCCGCCCTCCACCTGGTTGGCAGCAACGCTGAGCGCTTCATCGTACTTTTCTTCGCGAATCAGACGAGCAAACCGGCGAGACCCGGTGACGTTTGTACGTTCACCGACGTTCAGGAAGTTTGTTTCCGGTCGCAGTGCCAGATAGTCAAACCCGGAATAGGTGGACCAGCCGTTGCCCTGCGGGATTCTTCGTGGTGGCACGTTAATGACAGCTTCGGCCACCTTGCTGATGTATTCGGGAGTCGTCCCGCAGCAGCCACCCACGACGTTGACCAGTCCGCCAGTTGCTGCTGTGTGAAGTGCCCGGGTAAACTCGGTCGCATTGCTGTCAAAGCCCCCCATTCCGTCGGGCATGCCGGCGTTCGGATAGCACGTGACATACTGTGTTGCCATTTCAGACAGCGTTTCCAGGTATGGCTTCATCTGTGTCGGTCCCAGCGCACAGTTGAATCCAACGCTGAGTGACGGAAAGTGTTCGACCGATGTGTAGAACGCTTCGACGGCCTGGCCGAGCAGCGTACGACCACCAGTGAAGACCGTGCCGGAAATCATGACCGGGATTTTGCGGCCCTGCTCTTCAAAGACCCGACTGATCGCGAACAGACACGATTTCATATTCAGCGTGTCGAAACTGGTTTCCGGCAACAGCAGATCGCAGCCTCCATCCATCAGACCACGAACCTGTTCAGCGTACGATTCGACCATCAGATCGAAGCCAACCGGTCGAGTGCCCGGCACCTCTGCGTTCATCGAAAGCTGGATTTTTGTCGGTCCAATACTACCGGCGACGTACCGCGGCTTCCTCGTATTTTCAGCGAACGCCCTGTCAGTGACAGACCTGGCCAGTTCTGCTCCCGCCTTGTTAATCTGATACGTCAGGTCTGCGACACCAAATTCTTCGAGAGAGACAATATTGGCGTTGAACGTATCTGTCTCAATAATGTCTGCGCCCGCATCGACGTATTGCTGATGAATGTCCCTGATCAACTGCGGCTGTGTCAGCACCAGCAGATCGGTGGCGTTTTTGACATCAATGTGGTGATTCTTGAACCGTTCGCCCCGGTAGAACGCTTCGTCCGGATCGTGTGACATGATTAAGGCGCCCATGGATCCGTCGATCACAAGGATGCGTTCTTCCAGAAGTTCGCGAATGTCCGGCTTGTTGGGCATTTGAAAGAATGTCGGGGCGGCCCTCAGCTGACTCGAGCGATCGCTCAGTAGCCGGTAGGTCGCTGCTAAGGGGACGGGAAACGGTTGGAAAGGCCCGGGTAAGATGCGTCTCGGGCTTTCAGAGTGCCGGATTCTAGGCGGATGGCAGCCTCTGCGAAAGCCGCGATTTCGTTGATGGTGTCGATTCTCGATGGTCGTGAATCATGACTTCGTGGGTGGTGTGACTGCACCGGTTTACATCGCAATTTAGGCCATGGAATTGCGATCACAGCACTCTGGCCATAGAATGCGCGGTTCGGTCCGGGCAAAATGGCCCCGGTAAACCTCTGTATACGTAATTCTGACCAGCGGTCATTGACCGTTTCGTCTTTCTCATTGTCTTACCCTGTTCCGGAGATCGTGCACTCATGGCGACCGAAAAGAAGAATGCGTCCCGTCGAGATTTCTTGAAGACATCCACAACCGCCGCGGCTGCCGGTAGTGTTCTCAGCAGTCTGAACGCCGTGCAGGCTGCTCATACCAGCTATGACGAGACAATTCGTCTGGGGATGATCGGGTGTGGCGGCCGTTGTACGGGTGCGGCCGAGCAGGCCATGAACACTGAGGGACCGACAAAGCTGATCGCCATGTGTGACGCGTTTGACGATCGTCTGCAGGGCAGCCTGAAGACTCTGAGTCGCAAGCACACGGACAAAGTTGACGTCCCGAAAGAACGACAGTTCGTTGGTTTCGATGGCTACAAAAAACTGCTGGACACTGACATTGATCTGGTATTGATTGCAACGCCCCCGGGTTTTCGTCCCGTTCATTTTGAGGCGGCTGTTAACGCGGGTAAGCACGTTTTCGCTGAAAAACCGGTTGCTGTTGACGCTGCCGGTGTACGCCGTTTTCTGGAAGCCACTCGTGTTTCCAAAGAAAAGAACCTGCTTGTGCAGATCGGCTTACAGCGTCGACACGAGCCGGCGTACGTGGAAACGATCAAACGTCTGCACGATGGGGCCATCGGCGACATCGTTGCTGCCCGCGCCTACTGGAATGGCGGTGGCGTGTGGACTCGTCCTCGTAAGGAAGGGCAGACGGAAATGGAGTACCAGATGAGAAACTGGTACTACTTTAACTGGCTGTGCGGAGACCACATTACTGAGCAGCACATTCACAATTTGGACGTTATGAACTGGTTGATGGATGGCCACCCTGTGAAGGGGCAGGGAATGGGAGGCCGCCAGGTTCGAACCAGTAAGGAACATGGTGAAATTTATGACCACCACATGGTCGAATTCACCTATGGCGACAGTCCGTACGGAAAAGACGCACTGATGATCAGTCAGTGTCGTCACATTCAGAAGTGCTGGAACAAGGTGGACGAATTCGCTCATGGCAGCAATGGTTCCTGTCACATCGGCAACGCCAAAATATTTGATAAGAACGGCAACCAAACGTGGGCCTACGGTCGCGGCGGTCGTGGTGGACATCAGCAGGAACACCATGACCTGTTTGCTGATCTGCGTGCCGGCAAGCGTCCGAACGAAGGCGAATATGGTGCTCACAGCACGATGACGTCAATCTTCGGTCGTATGTGCACTTACAGCGGTAAGGAGATCACCTGGGACGAAGCGATCAACTCGAAAGTTGTTGTTTCGCCGATTGATCAGTTCACCAGCATGACCGACACACCGCCGGTCCTGCCGAACGAAGACATGACTTACAACATTCCCATGCCGGGAACGACGAAGGTACTGTAGGATCGGTTGCTCGAAGACGAAATCTGCAAGGGCTGGCGTCTGCACGGACGCCAGCCCTTTTTCACAGTTGTACCGCCAGATCATGTATCTCATTCCCATTCAGAGAAGCCTGAGGTGGTCGGAGGCTGTCCGATGACAGCGATACGCATCCGTTTTGGCGCGTTTGCTGGCCGTGAAGTGGAGGACGGCCTGCGACGATTGTTCGATCGTCGCGTGTTTAACGGTATTCTGTCTGTTCTCTTTTCCACGACGCTGGTACACGCCAGCGGGTATCCGGAGAGACCAGTCAGGGTCATCGTCCCGTTTGCTCCCGGTGGCGGCAGCGATACGTTTGTTCGCATTGTTCAGGGAGTTGTACAGACCGAAGGACTTCTGGCAGAGCGACTTGTTGTCATTAATCGTCCCGGAGCCGGCGGCACGATCGGAAGTCAGTATGCCAGGGATGCGGAGCCCGATGGTTATACGATCCTGAACCTGCATGACGGCATTCTGTCGGCGCGACACGCAGGCCAGACAGAATACGGTCCGGAAGCGTTTGACCCGATTGCGGCGACCGGGAGGACCGGCTCCATGGTATGCGTGAAGGCAGGGGCACGATGGACCAGCCTGCCACAGTTGATGGAAGCAGCCCGTGACCAGCCGAATACCATTACGTTTGCTGCGAATCTGGGAGCTCTCAGTCACTTTGCCGGACTAAAGCTGGAATCCGCGTTCGACGGAGCCGGTTTCCGCTATGTTCCCACCGGGGGCGGAGCTAAACGATTTGGCGATCTGATTGGTGAACATGTTGACGTGAGCGTGTTCGCGGTCGCCGAGTACGCTCAGTTCAAAGACGGCGGCTTGCAGGCAATAGCGTACTTGGACGAAGAACGACATCCGCAATTTCCGAACGTTCGCACCGCACGTGAGGACAATATTGATGTCGTCTGGGATCTCATTCAGTACTGGTGGGCACCGAAGGGGACCCCGCAGCACTGCGTCGACCGAATGGTGAAAATGCTGCGTGACGCGATGCAGACCGCCGCGATGCAGCGGCGATTGTCGGAACTGATGATTGAACCATTGTTTCTGTCAGGACAGCCTTTGCAGCGAGAGTTGCTGAAACGTGAAGTCGTTATCAGTCAGGTCGGCACAGGCGATCCGATTCAGCTGCCGAACACGCCTCTGTTCGTGATTGCTGTTACGGTACTGTTGGGACTCGTCGCCACATCACAGCGCCGCGTTTCTGCGTTGCAGAGTTTAAGGAGAATTGATACTTCGATGACTGACACTTCCGACCAGGACCATGTGTTTGCCCGGTCGGGACACAGTGAACAGAAGGATGCAGCATGGTTGCAAATGACCACAATTGGCCTGTTGTTGGCATTCTGCCTGTTGTTTTCGCTTCGCGTTGCGCCATATTGGCTGCTGAGCACCGCCTTTATTCTTATTCTTGGCGGTCGCCTGCTGGATTGGAATCGCCGCAATATGTCTGCCTTGATTGTCGCGTCCATACTGCTGGGGCCAGGATGTCATTATCTGTTCACGGAGGTTCTGATCATTGATATTTGATGTGGTCAACCCGTTGTTTATGTGGTGGACAACTCTGGGCGTTGTGCTGGGCGTTACAGTTGGCTGTATCCCCGGACTTACGGGAGCGATGGTCATCGCATTGACATTGCCGCTGACGTTTGCGATGTCGCCGCCGGACGCATTGACGCTGCTGGTGGCAATCTACGTGGGATCCGTGAGTGGCGGGCTGATCTCAGCAACATTGTTGAATATACCCGGGACACCGGCGTCGTTGATGACGACTCTGGACGGTTTTCCCATGGCCGCCGGAGGCCGACCGAAGCGTGCGCTGACGTTAGGGATTGCCGCTTCACTGGCAGGCGGCGTTTTCAGTTGGGGTGTGTTGACACTGCTGGCTGCACCGATGGCCGTGTGGTCCACAAGCATTGGCCCACCGGATATGTTTTCCCTGGTCATGCTGGCGCTGGTACTCATTGCCGTCATTAGCCGTGAATCGCTGACTATGGGGTTGCTCGCCGGCAGTCTGGGGCTGCTGTCTGCGATGCCAGGCATGCATCCCGCGACCGGTCAGACGCGCCTGACGTTTGGCTTCGGCGAACTTAACGACGGCTTCCGATTGTTACCCGTGCTGATTGGATTGTTTGCCGTCAGTCAGTTGTTGAAGGATGTGGGAAAGAACGCCCTCACCCAATCGGCCAATGCCGGTGGTAAGCTGCCCGGACCTTCCGCCGTTCCTCAGGATTCGGTTTCTGCGGCGCAGGATCAGCCGGGTGCTGCGGATGTTATTCCGTCCATTGGTGAATGGCTGCTGGCGACGCCCAACCTGGTGAGATCGTCTTTCATTGGGACCGCTGTCGGCATTCTGCCGGGAGTAGGAGCGAATATCGGATCGATTCTGGCGTACGCGACGGCTCGATCACAATCGACGGCGCCGAGCGATTTCGGAACGGGTTGCGAAGAGGGTATCGTTGCCAGTGAAGCTGCCAACAATGCAACGGTGGGCGGCGCGTTGATTCCGCTGATCTCGCTGGGCATACCAGGCAGCGTGATTGACGCCATTCTGCTGGGAGCATTCGTTATTCACGGACTGCAACCCGGTCCGCTGCTGTTTCAGAACAACCCGGAGATTGTGCACACGATTACTCAGTCGTATCTGGTCGCCAACATTCTCATGTTCGGATTCATGCTGATGTCCGCTCGCTGGCTGGTTCGACTGGTGGAGATTCCGAAGGGGCTGCTGGTTCCGGTCGTGCTGACGTTTTGCGTGCTTGGGTCGTACGCTTTGGCCAACCGCATGTTCGATGTCTGGGTGATGGTTGCCTTCGGCGGACTTGGTCTGCTGTTCGATCGGTTGCGGATTCCGACGCCACCATTCGTCATCGGATTCGTCCTGTCACCCATCGCCGAGGAAAATCTCAGCGCTGCCCTGATGGCGAGCGATGGGAGTTGGTGGCCGTTTGTACAGGAACCGGTGTCGGCCGTATTTCTTGGTATTTCTGCCATTGTGTGTGTCATGTCACTTCGTGGAGCTCAGGTGAGTAATCTTGCCAGACGCGAATGAGATACGGGCGCCGTCGGATTCTCTGCGCGCTCGAGAGTGGTTTGATTTTCTTACATGTCTCAGTCCGACGTAATCTTAGTTGGTGCCAGCGTTCGCAGTTTTGCTCAGTCAGCAATGCGCGACGGACTGCGTCCGATCTGCGTGGACATGTTCTGTGACGCGGATTTGCGCTTATCACTCAGGGAGCATGGCCTGAGCGAGACGCATTGGTGTCGCCACATTACTTCGTTTACTGAAGCAGCGCAGGCGGTTGCCGACGTGAACTCGAACGTGCCGGCCATTGTTCTGGGGGGATTAGAGAATCACATGACAGGCTTCCTTCACCTGTCGTCACAGCGCACGGTACGTGGTCCTGACTGGAAGACCATCGAGCAGTTGCGCGATCCGCTGCGATTGTTTCCGCGGCTGCGGGATCTGGGCTGCTGTGTGCCTCGCTTCCATGTGAAGGGCAGTGGCGTCCCGGTTCACGAACCAGGGCTGCGCTGGTTGCACAAACGTCGTTGTTCTTCCGGAGGTCAGGGAATTCGCTGGTACGCTGAGTCTGAAGTGTCGCGGCATACGCCATCGGAAGCCGTACCGACTGACGACCTGCAGGAGTTCATAGACGGTATCCCGATCTCCGCTTCGTTTCTGGCGACGGTATATTCGGAGAACGAGTCAGTGGCTCCCTGGGGCGGTGTCCAGCTACTGGGCTGTGCTCTGCAGCTGAGCGGGTGTCAGGAGTTGCATGCGGATGCCTTTCACTTTTGCGGCAATGTGGGCCCGCTGACACTGGCTGCGGATCTGACGCGGAATGTTGTGAGGGCCGGACGCGCCGTTGCGGCCGAGTCGTCAGTTTCGGGACTGTTCGGCATCGATTTTGTTGTCAGAGACGGGCGTCCGTTTATTGTGGAGGTGAATCCTCGTCCGACGGCCTCGCATGAATTGCATGAGCGGGGTCGAGTCTGTCTTCCCGGCCACGTGTCATTGCAGCTGGGGCAGCCCGTTCGGTCGAGTGGGCACACGGGCGGGGCGTCCGATTTCCATGCTGACGCCCAACGCAACGTTCACCAGCAGGGCAGTCGTGGCTGCTGGGCCCGATTCGTGATCTATGCAGATCAGGACGTCGTGATCTCTGATGATCTGCAATCAGAGTTGTTGAGTCGCTGTGTGCGGGAAGGAACTCATCCTTTCTGGCTGGCGGACATTCCTTCTTCCGGAACAACAGTCACACCGGGTACACCATTGTGTTCGCTGTATGCGGACCTTTCGGAAAAAGGCCTGCGTTTTTCTCAATTACACTCCCTGGTAGAACTTCTTCCGCTTTCAGCAGTACCATCCGTCGAAAAACTTGTCGAAACAATTCAAGCTCGATTGGTCGTTCTTGCGAACGATTGAAATTTCGAAAAGTGAGCACCGTCTGGGACTCGCTACTGATTCGTATTCCGATCACAATCGGGTTTGCGTGAATGTGGTGAGTCGGTCATCGCTCCGTTCCGGACTTTGTTGTTAACACCATGATTTGAAGTCCTGTTCATTTACTGACGCGTTTTACGAATTCCCGTCATAGCCATTTTGCCCTGAATTGTCTGGTTCAATCAAAGCCGCTGAAATTCGGGATGAGAGTCGATCACACATCAGGAGTCATCGGACAGATCAATGAGTAAGGAAAAGTCAACGGACATTCAGATCCTTGGTGTCGATGTCAGTTTTGAACCTGTTTCTTTTCGAGCACCACTGAAGTTTGGTGGCCGCGTTGTTGACCACACATACCTGATCAATGCAGTGGTGACGGTGGAAGGCCGAAACGGCAGTCGGTGCCAGGGCTTCGGCAGCATGCCGGTCGGTAACGTCTGGGGGTGGCCTTCAGCGACGGTTGAGCCGCCGGATTCTGAAAAAGCGATGATGGACTACGCCGAAAAGTTCGGTGAATTGTTTGAAAGCTACCCGGACTATGGACACCCTCTTGAAATTCAGTATCAGGTGGGCGCGGAATTCCATCATCAGGCACAAAAGGTTTCCGACAGACTCGGACTTGATGAACCTATGCCGGAACTGGCTCAGCTTGTCTCTGTCAGCCCCATCGACGCGGCGCTGCACGACGCTTATGGGCAACTTCACAAGACGAGCAGTTTTAATCTGCTGTCTGCCGAATTCTGCAATCGGGACCTCGCGTACTTTCTGGATGATCAGTTCGCCGGCGAGTATCTTGACCAGTACACGGCTCGGACCCCGGTGCCGACTCTGCCACTGTACCACCTTGTGGGCGCCCTGGACCCACTGACCGATGGAGATGTCAGCGACCGCCCCGATGACGGTCTTCCGGTGACTCTGGACGAATGGATCGCTGCTGACGGGCTGACTCATCTGAAGATCAAGCTGGCAGGCGATAATCTGGACTGGGATGTGGATCGTGTGCTGGCCGTCGAAAAAGTGGCGGCGGAATCCCAGGGTAAACGTGGCTGCGAAGCCTGGTTCTACAGTTGCGATTTCAACGAAAAGTGCGAATCTGCTGGATATGTGATTGAGTTTCTGAATCGTGTGAAGGCAGGTGTGGCGGCAGCGTACGATCGGATTCAGTATATCGAACAACCGACGAGCCGAGATCTGGAAGCAGCGTCCGCGGCGAAGATGCATGAAGTCGCGAAGCTGAAACCCGTGGTCATCGACGAAGCCCTGGTCGACTATGAGTCACTTCTCAAGTGTCGTGAACTTGGTTATTCCGGTGTGGCGTTGAAGGCCTGCAAGGGGCAGTCGGAATCGCTGCTGGCAGCAGCGGCGGCACAGAAATTCGGCATGTTCCTGTGTGTTCAGGACCTTACCTGTCCCGGGGCATCCTTTCTGCATTCGTGCAGTCTGGCCGCACGTATTCCGGGTATCGCAGCGATTGAAGGGAATGCGCGGCAGTACTGTCCCGGTCCTAACGAGAAATGGGCGAAGCGGTACCCCGCGCTGTTTTCAATCACGGATGGTACCGTCGGTACGGGAAAACTGTCCGAACATGGTCTGGGATTTCATTCCTCAGAATGGACGTCAGGAATCGGTGCACTTTCGGATGAAGATCTGGCCTCATCGTTTGAAACAACCGAACGTATCACGCGAAAAGCAGTTCGCGAGGAAAGTTGAAGTTGCCGTTGGGGCGGGCGCGGCCGGAAACGCAAATTCGATCCCCGAATTTGCACATGCGACAAACCCGCCGTCGGACGCTGCGGACGTTGTTTGCGTACTACGGCCGCAAATCGATGTCTTTGGATGCAATTACGGCACTGCGGCAGTAGCATGAAGTGCATCCAGAATCCGGCTAATTCCCGAACGAATTCGGAGTTCACTGATGCTCGCTTTTCGCTTTCTGTTTACCGTCGCCTTTCTTGTCACAGTCATCAACAGCCCGGCTGTTGTTCAGGCAGATTCAGATGCTGACGCAAAGAAAATCTTGTCGGAATCCGGCGTGTCTGCGGGCTTCGTCGTGCACTTGGGGGCCGGTGATGGCTCACTGACCGCGGCTCTGCGACAAAACGACCTCATTCAGGTGCACGGGCTGGAAGCGGATCCGGCGAACGTGGCGCGTGCTCGAGAGTCGATTCGTGCGTCCGGAAACTATGGTGAAATCTCCGTTGTGGACTTCAGTGGTAAACAACTGCCGTACGTCGACAATCTGGTGAATCTGTTTGTTACCGAAGATGCTGGCGCCGTCCCGACGCCTGAGATCGTACGTGTGCTTGTGCCCAACGGAGTGGCCATGGTCAGACAGGCGGATGGCACATGGACAAAGACAGTTAAGCCGCGTCCCGAAGATATCGACGAATGGTCGCACTATCTGCACGATGCCAGCGGCAACTCGGTGGCCCACGATGATGTCGTTGGTCCGCCTCGCCACCTGCAGTGGGTCGGCAGTCCGCGATGGGCTCGACACCACGATCGCATGGCCAGTATGAGTGCTCTGGTTTCCACGAACGGTCGCATGTTTTACATCATGGATGAAGGCAGCCGGATTTCCATTCAGCTGCCGCCCCGATGGAAACTGGTGGCTCGTGATGCGTTCAACGGTTCCATGCTGTGGAAACGGGACATTGAAGACTGGCAGAGTCATCTGTGGCCGTTGAAGAGTGGGCCGACTCAATTGTCGCGTCGACTGGTGTCCAGCGGTGATACCGTATTTGCGACGCTGGGTATCGATGCACCGCTGACGGCCATTGACGCTGCCACCGGTGAAACTCTTCGCACATACGCCGACAGCGACGCGACGGAGGAAATTATTCACACGCATGGCCGGCTGTTTCTGGTGGTGCGAAAGGGTCAAGCAGAACTTGCTGATTACGTGCCGCTGAATGCGACCGTCGGCGATCAGGCCAAAGTTCGCGAACTGTTCTGGGACGAAGAGCCTCGAGTCGTGATGGCCTTCGAAGCAGAGACTGGCAAACAACTGTGGGCCACAAAGACGAAAGTATCGCCACTGACACTGTCTGCTCACGGAGACAACGTCTATTTCCACGACGGCGAAAGACTGGTTGCGCTGAACCAGCAGTCGGGGGATGTTGCATGGCATACCGAGCCGGTAACGCGACGCAAGTCGTTTACGTTCAACTTCGGTCCGAGAATGGTCGCATACGAAGACGTTGTACTGTACGCCGGTGGTGACGGAAAAATGGTCAGCGTGGACGTGGCCACGGGCAAAGAGTTATGGAATGCCAATCATCCGAATTCAGGGTATCAGTCACCCCAGGACCTGATGGTGCTGAATGGTTTGGTGTGGTGTGCACCGACGACATCGGGCAAGGATTCGGGAGTCTTTACGGGACGCGATCCTCGCACCGGCGAAGTGAAAAAGGAGTTCGCCCCGGATGTGGACACCTACTGGTTCCATCATCGCTGTTACATCGCCAAAGCAACCGATAACTTTCTGATGCCGTCGCGCACGGGCATTGAGTTCGTCGATCCCGAAAAGGAACATTGGGATATTCATCACTGGGTCCGCGGTGGATGCCTGTACGGTGTCATGCCGTGCAACGGCCTGACGTACGCTCCGCCGCACAATTGCGCGTGTTATCCGGAAGCAAAGCTGTTTGGCTTCAATGCACTGGCTCCGTTCGCTCCGACTCGCCCCGTTCCTGGCGAAGTTTCCGAGGAAGGCCGGTTGGAACAGGGGACCGCTTACGGCAGCGAGCTGGCTGCCGCGGGCAGTGGCGGCCCAGATGACTGGCCGACGTTTCGTAGTGATGCCGAACGCAGTGGCATGACAACAATGCCGATTGAACCGAAGGTCGGCAACAGGTGGTCGGCAGACATCGGTGGTCGGCTGACGTCGCCCGTGATTGCGGCGGGAAGCGTCTACGTGGCTCAGATTGACACTCATACCCTCTATGCTCTGAACGAAAAATCCGGCGACGAACAATGGACATATACCGCTGGCGCTCGCATTGATTCGCCGCCAACCGTACAGCGCGGCCGAGTGGTGTTTGGTGGAGCCGACGGCTGGGTGTATTGCCTGCGTGCCAGTGACGGTGAGCTGGCATGGCGTTATCGAGCGGCTCCGCTGGATCGTCGGACCATGGCCTATGAACAACTCGAATCACTGTGGCCGGTTCACGGCAGCGTGCTGATTCGTGACGAGACGATTTATACTGTCGCGGGTCGATCTAACTTCCTGGACGGCGGGCTGCGTTTGCTGAGGCTGGACCTGAAGACAGGGAAAAAGATTTCCGAAACAATTATGGATCATACCAATCCGGCCACAGGCAATAACCTGCAGGAAGTTCTGCAGGTTCTGCAAATGCCCGTTGGTCTGCCGGACATTTTGAGTTCCGATGATAAATACGTTTACATGAAGTCGCAGAAATTCGACCTTGAAGGCAAACGTCTTGAGATTGGTCCGAACTCCGGCGACTTCGCCGGACAGGCGTCCAGACAGCGTGGTGAGGGTGCTCACCTGTTTGCTCCGATGGGCTATCTGGATGACACGTGGTTCCATCGATCGTACTGGGTAATGGGACAGAGCTTTGCTGGTGGACATGCGGGATATTACCAGGCTGGCAAGTTTGCTCCTTCCGGACGAATTCTGGTTAACGGCGACGGCTATGTGTACGGTTATGGTCGCAAGCCGGAATATCTGCGCTGGACAACAACGCTGGAACATCAGTTGTTTGCTGCACCTCCGGAACCACCGGAGATTCCTGAAGGCTTCCTTAAAAAAGGGGGTGGTGGAAATTCGCGGTCGACCGCAGTCAGTTTCGGCAAATCGCCGAGTCTGGATCCGACTGGCAAGCCGTTGACCGTGGAAGCATGGATGACTTCGACCAAACCGAAGGGCACAGTTATTGCCCGCGGAGGGCCAACGGAAGGATTCGCGTTGACGCTGACCGGCGGTAAGCCCCAGTTTCATATTCGAGCTGACAGCAAACTCACAACGATCACCGCTTCGAAACGAGCGGTCGGTGGCTGGCATCATATCGCCGGCGTCCTGACCGAAGACAGTCAGATGCGTTTGTACGTCGATGGAGAAATGGTGGCGGACGGCGAGGCGCCTGGCCTGCTGGCTGGCGATCCTGCTCAGGGAATGGAAGTCGGTGCCGACGATCAGAGCGCCGTAGGTGAATATCAGTCTCCCAATCCGTTTGGAGGCGTTATCGATGAAGTGAGGCTGTACTTTACCGCAGCGACAGATGAACAGATCGCAGCCCGATTCGAAGAAGGCGACGAACTTGCCGGTGATCCGGTTTTGGTTGTTGGTTTCGACGACGGTACAGCCCGTGACCTTTCAACTTACCGCAACAACGGCACCGTGGTTGGTGGAAAACCGGTGGAAGGAAAAATCGGTCAGGGCATTCAGTTCACGGTCGGACGTAATCAGAAGAAAGCAGGAGCCAACAAAAATGCCAACAGAAATGGTGGAAGCCTGGTGCAGCCGAAGTGGACCGCCGATGTGCCGATCTACGTTCGAGCCATGGTACTGGCCGGGCAGAATCTTTTCATCGTCGGTCCGCCGGACATCATTGACGAAGAGTCGACCTTCCAGAAACTGACAGAAAAGGATCCCGAAGTTCAAACGCTGTTGGCGCAGCAGGACGATGCTCTGGGTGGGAAAAACGGAGGACTGTTGCTGGCCGTTAACGCCGATACGGGTGAAGTGGAACACAGGGTGGAGCTGGGAACGCTTCCTGCCTGGGACGGACTTGCCGGTGCCAACGGGCAGTTGTTCCTGTCGACGCTGGATGGGCAGGTTATGTGTTTTGGTAAATAGCTCTGTTGCACGACCCGTGTTGTGGCAGCTGCCCGGCACTTGTACCGGGCAGGAATCCAACTGACCGCGCGCTGAGAACCCGGACGATTACGAGATAACCGATTGAGTTGGTTTGTACAATGAGACCGCTTGCGATTTGTTTTATCGTTCTGCTGCTTTCGGCCGCTGCGAATGCCTGCAATGTTCCCGTTTTTCGCTATGCGCTGGAACGCTGGCGTTCGGATGCCTGTGAAGTTGTTGTTTTTCATGGCACGCCGCTGACACAGATACAGCAGGCCTTCGTTCAGCAGCTCCACGCCGCTTCTGCCGGAAGCAACGCCGCGGCCAACATCGAAGTCCGGCAGAAGAATGTTGCAGAGGATATGGACGATGAAGTTGCGTCGTTGTGGGAAGAGCTCCGCCGGCACCCGGATCTGCCGCTGCCGTACGTTGTGGTACGTTCCAGTGTCGCTGGCCGTACGATCAATAACTGGCGCGGTCCCATCGGTGACGCGATGCAGGCTGGGTTGCTGTCATCTCCGATTCGAAGCGAACTTAGTCAACGCTTGCTGACAGGACATTCCGCCGTGTGGCTGGTGTTGAAGTCGCGTGATCAGGAACGCAACGATGCGGTTATTCAGCTGCTGAACGAGCAACTGAAAACGCTCGGTCGGAAAATTCCCATGCCTGAAGGCATTGGCCTGCCGGGATCTGAACTGTTTTCTGACATCCCGCTGCTGATGAAGTTTTCTGTGCTGGAAGTCGACCCGACTGATGACAGAGAGCAGTTTCTGGTTGAGTTGCTGACTGGCTTTGAACCGGAGGCCATCAAGAGCGGAGACCCCCTGGTCGTTCCGGTCTTTGGTCGTGGGCGAGCTTTGGAAGTGATTCCGGCCGAACAGCTGGATGCGGGACTGATTGAAGACCTGACGTTGTTTTTGTGCGGGGCATGTTCGTGTCAGGTGAAAGAACGAAATCCTGGTTTCGATTTGCTGATCACGGCAAGCTGGGAGCGGGAACTGTTCGGAGAGGACGCAGAAGGACTGGCCTCTGAGATGATTGCGACCACCACGACGACCGCTGATCCGGTGCTCATACCGATTCCCTCGGGAAGTTCAAGAAACGAGATATCTGTCGGCGCGGATGATTCGGGCGAGGCTGCCATCAGAGATTCGGTTTCCTGGTTGTCAGCGGGAATCATTTGGCTGGTAGTAATTATGATGGCGATTGCATTTGGCCATTCGATGAAGACCTGAGCAACGCTCTGACCGACGGGAATTTTTCAGGCACTGTAAAGCACAAGACTTCATGAATCGAACATTGGTTGCAATGGTTCTTTCGCTCGCGGTGCTTGCCGGACTGTTGAGCGTGATGGTGACCACGGACTCTCGACCGAGGCCCGGGGGAATCGCACAATCGGCCGCTGCCGAGCCGGTCATGTTATACTGCGCTGCCAGCAATCGGGCGGTGATGGAAGCCATCAAGACGGACTACGAAACGGATACGGGCCGGCGACTGGAGATTCAGTACGGACCGTCGCAAACGCTGTTGTCGTCGATTGAGGTCAGCCATACCGGCGATCTTTATCTTCCGGCGGACGACAGCTACCTTACGATGGCACGTGAAAAAGGACTCGTTGATGAGATGATTCCTCTGGCCCGACAGCAGGGCGTTGTTGCGGTCAGAAAGGGTAATCCAAAATCGATTATGGCCTTTGATGATCTCCTGCGTGACGGTGTTCGACTGTTACAGGCGAATCCGGACGCGACAGCCATCGGAAACATTACGCGAAAGGTCCTGGAGGAACAGCAGCTTTGGGATTCCCTCGATCACGCAACCACAGCTTATCGCACGACGGTTACCGAAGTTGCCAACGATGTACTGGTTGGTGCGGCCGACGCAGGCATTGTATATGACGCTGTGCTGCACACGTATCCGGATCTGGAGTTTGTGGAGCTGCCTGAATTGCAGAACGCCGCCTCAGACATAGCGATCGGTGTTGTCTCCGGCACCAGCCAGCCTCAGCGAGCTCTGCATTTTGCTCGATTCGTATCCGCCGGAGATCGTGGGCTGAAACGGTATGCAGAATTCAGCTTTCGCGTAAAACAGGGCGACGAATGGGCGGACGTACCCGAACTTTCCGTCTTCGCAGGATCCATGCTGCGTCCGGCAATTGACAGTACAATCAGCGAGTTTGAGGGACGTGAAGGTGTGCACGTCACTCGAGTCTATAACGGCTGCGGAATTCTGGTTGCACAGATGAAATCCGGTCAACATCCCGATGCCTACTTCGCCTGCGACACAGAATTTATGCAGCAGGTACCGGATCTGTTTCCCGAATCCGTGGACGTGACGCAGAACGAACTGGTGATACTGGTCCAGAAAGGCAACCCTCACGGTATTAAAACACTGCAGGACCTTACCACACCCGGATTACGAGTTGGTGTGGGGCACGAGAAACAGTGCGCCATGGGGTGGCTGACTCAGAACACTCTGCAGGAAGGCGGAGTTCAGCGAGAGGTTATGGCCAACGTGACAGTGCAGGCACCGACCGGCGACATGCTGGTCAATCAGCTGAGAACCGGCTCTCTGGATGCTGCTGTGGCATATCTCAGCAACGCGGCTGGATCTGCTGAACACCTGGACGCGATCCGGATTCACGGCGTCGAATGCAGTGTCGCAACACAGCCGTTTGCAATTGCTCAACAGTCGCGATACCGTCAACTGGCAAGCAGATTATTCGAACGGATCTGTTCTGCCGATTCTCAGCAGGACTTTGAGGCCGAGGGTTTTCGCTGGCAGGTTGGCGCGGAACTGCGCGCTGCGGGCGGTTCGGAATAGTTGCGGCGACGCTGTAGAAAAACACTGTGTCTGACAATCAGCCATCAACGAGCAACGTACCTTACGCGCCACCCGTAGGAAGAACTCTGTCGCGGCGCCGTTCGGATAAGCCGTTTTTTCTGATAATGGGGGGCCTCTCATCCAGCTTTATTCTGCTGATCATTCTGTTGCTGGTCGCTGATTTTGTCTTTATTTCCCCTCATGAATTCAAGGCTGCCCTGCTGAAGCCAGAAATTCAGGCGGCGTTTAGGCTGACGCTGATTTCCTGCACCGCGGCCGCTGTCATGTCTGTGTGGGTAGGCACGCCACTGGGTTATCTGTTGTCACGATACACGTTTCCGGGCCGCTGGCTGGTTGACACCCTCGTTGATATTCCCATTGTGCTGCCACCACTGGTGCTGGGACTGAGTCTGCTGATTCTGTTTCATCTGCCTGTCGGCAACTGGGAGCTGGAAGCCTGGCTGCGGGACGACGTCGGTTTTCCGGTAACATATCGCTGGCCAGCCGTTATTCTGGCTCAGTTTTCAGTTGCCTGCGCGTTTGCTGTGCGGACCATGCGCGTGACCTTCGACCAGATCAATCCGCGAGTCGAAGATGTGGCCCGAACGCTGGGATGTACTCGGGGGCAGGCATTTATTCAGATTGCGTTGCCTCAGGCCTGGCGCGGTATTATTGCAGCAGCAACGATTTCCTGGGCGCGGGCCCTTGGCGAATTTGGTCCGATACTGGTCTTTGCCGGAGCCACCAGAATGCGGACGGAAGTTCTTTCGACATCTGTTTTTCTGGAACTGAGTATCGGCAACCTGGATGCCGCCGTGGCTGTATCGCTGTTAATGGTCGCAATGGCAGTGGTCGTGCTGCTGTTGTTGCGAGTCCTTGGTACAGGACTGACAGCATGATCGAACTTCGAGACGTATCGATAACAGCAGGACAGTTTTCACTGCAGCGGATTTCGTTCAAAGTGAATCAAGGCGATTACGGCGTGCTGATGGGACAGACGGGACGCGGAAAGACCACGATTCTGGAATCCATTTGTGGCCTGCGAAATGTTGACTGGGGAGAGATACTGATTCGCGATCAGAACGTCACTGATTGGTCGCCCGGCGATCGGGAAATCGGATACGTACCACAGGATCTGGCCTTGTTTCCCACCATGTCTGTACAGGCCCACCTTGAATTTGCTCTGAAACTTCGCAAATGCGGCGGGACGGACATCGCTCGGCGCGTGTCTGAATTTTCGGAGATGCTGGGCATTGGCCATCTACTGAAGCGATCCATCAGCGGCCTGAGCGGTGGTGAGCGGCAGCGTGTGGCTTTGGGACGAGCCCTCTCCTTTCAGCCATCTGTTCTGCTGCTGGACGAGCCCTTCAGCGCTCTAGACGAATCAACTCGAACTGAGATGCATGTACTGCTGCGAGCCGTGACAGAATCCACAGGCGTTACTACTCTGCACGTTACCCACAGCAACGAAGAAGCTGAAGCACTCGCCAATCGCAGATTTATTTTACAGAATGGCGTTGTTTCTGAAGCTGCGCAGGCGATGTGATCGGAGCGATGGCTTTCGGACGCGCTGATGATTCGCTGCCTGTACACGGCGTCTGACCGCTCGGACGTTCGATCTCCGGGAACCCGAAGGGATGAAGTGCAAATGAAGGTGGCAATTCAGTTTGAAGCTCAATTGCGTCAGGTTGCTGGAAGCGGAAATGTTGAAATCGACGTTCCGGACGGCGGTAATCTGCTGAAAGCCCTGCAGCAGGTCGCCTCGTCCGGTAGCGACGAACTTCGTGACCGTTTATTCACCGCGGAGGGAACGGTGCAGCCAAGCGTGCTTGTTTTTGTGAACGACCATCCGGTGTCATCACAGTTCGCGAATGTTCACGTATTGAATGCTGGTGATACAATTCTGTTGCTGCCACCAATTTCAGGCGGATGAGCGAGGAATCAGGCATCGCGTTGATTGGTCAAAATCGATACTTAAGAGCCAGCATTTTGCAATGACACAGTCTCTCCCGGATCTTTCTGACTCAGAACGAGCTCGATACGAATGGCAGATGTGGACGCCGGACGTTGGCGTGCAGGGCCAGCGGAAGTTAAAGGCGGCCAGCGTTCTTGTCTCACGACTCGGCGGAGTTGGTGGCACGGTGGCCTACTATCTTGCTGCGGCAGGAATCGGAAAACTTGTCCTGGCCCATGCCGGCAACGTCAAGCCCAGTGATCTGAATCGTCAGTTACTGATGACCACTGACTGGCTGGGAAAACCTCGTATTGAATCTGCTGCCCGGCGTTTGCAGCAGCTCAATCCTGAAGTTGAGATCCACACAGCTGCCGAGAACCTGTCTGAAGATAATGCCGCGGCACTTATAGGCGAGGTCGATATCGTTGTAGACGCAGCGCCCCTGTTCCACGAACGGTTTGCCATGAATCGCGCTGCGGTAAAGCAGAAGAAACCGCTGATCGAATGTGCAATGTACGACCTTGATGCACAGCTAACGACAATCATCCCTGGCAGGACGGCGTGTCTGGACTGTATTTATCCGAATGATCCGCCGACCTGGAAGCGTGAGTTTCCTGTGTTTGGTGCGGTGTCCGGTATGGTCGCCGCAATGGCGGCCGTGGAGGTTATCAAACTGATCACTGGTGTGGGCGATCCTATGGCCGGAAGAATGTTGTGGGTCAATCTGCGAACGATGAACTTTCGCACGCTTCCCACCGCACGAAGCAGTGAATGCCGGACCTGCGGAAGCGTGGAATGACAGCATGCAACGCTGGCATGTGGCCTTCTGCGACGTGATTCAGTCTCACGACCAGGTGTGTCCATGAGTTAGTCAGATTCGCGAGAACCATCACTTCATCAATCGGGCAAATCGCCAACAACCCTTACGACCGCTTTGGGAGGGTCCCGGTCAGTCATTACCACGGGCAGACGCCACGCAATTGTGGCGATGCCGACGACGATACAGTATGCAGCAAAACGGTGAAGCTGTCGTTGAGAAATCAGTTTCAACAGCCAGTTCAACGCCAGGTAACCTACGACAAACGACGTGAAGGAACCGGCCAGTACCGCTCCGAACGAGATTGTCGGCTCGGTGTTCTGTCCCAGTTCCATGAACTTCAGAAGTCCGGCGCCGGCAATCGGCGGAATTGCCAGCAGGAAAGAGAAGCGTGCTGCAGAAGTGCGGTCCAGACCAAGCAGCATGCCGCCGGCAATTGTGCTGCCGGATCGGGAGACGCCTGGAATGATGGCGACGGCCTGAAACAGCCCGATGGCCCATGCCTTGAGCCACGGCATCCGTTTCACCTGTTCACGGCCGTTTTCCAGACGTTGGCCGATCAGCAACATGGCTGCTGTGAAAAACAGAGCAATCGCGGGCAGCAGCGGTTCCGTGAATGCCGAGGCGATCACGTCTTCCAGCATGATGCCGACAACTGCAACGGGGACTGAGGCCAGGACGATCAGTCCACAGATGCGAGGCTGATGTCGAAGTTCGAGGATATCTTTCCAGAACACCAGGAGAATCGAGAACAGTGATCCCACGTGCAGTGCAACGTTCAACGCCATACCACCAGCGCCGAAGCCGTGTCCGGTCGTTTCTTCCATCAGCTTGTCAGCGATGACAAGATGCCCTGACGAACTGATGGGCAGAAACTCAGCGATGCCCTGCACGGCGCCCAGGATGATAGCTCGGATAACTTCAGAATCAGGCGGCTGCATGTTACGTGTTGGTGCCTGATATTCGTTTAATTAACTGAAAACCTATGCGGCGATGGACGCCATCCCGCAGTTTTCTTCGTAGGAATCCGGCTGATATTGATGGTGATTGCTGAAACGGCAGCCAACCATGTTTGAGTCACTCACGAACTATAGGGCTGAGATCAGGTTTCCAGAATATCGCTGACTGATTTCACACGCAGGGTTGGAACTGGCACAACTGGTCTTTCCAAATTAGGCCGAAATCTGCCGGTTCGCAATCACATTCTGCACTTTACCGCCGTTTCCCGGCTCAGCTGCCACCGATTCTGCCCTTTCGGTATGCGGGCAGCCGTTGGTTGTTCGCCCCGCCGTGTCGCGTACGAAGCCTGTTTTCGGTTCCTCGAAGTCAGGTCGGCCGCAGTTTCCGGCTGTTAAATTGTGCAGGAACTTCAAATCCGGCAGAACTGAATCAACTGCCACAATCGTCAGTTTTGCTTACCGGGGTGACCGAGACTCCCGACTGTGGGGGCTTTGGCCGTCCATAATCCGAGTCTCTTTTGATTTGCTGACCTAGGTTTAGCAGACGGAGTAATGTGTTGAGGGGAACTACGTTACTCGAACTGACTTTCTCGCCGACGGGGGGACGGCACGGCATGTCATTGCGAACATTCATTAATTCCGTACGACTATTGCTTGATCAGGGAGTGTACACGGCTCGGAATGCGATTCGTGCGGAGGACGAGTCGTCATCCCATCATCTCGATGTCACCCAACTGGAGGAACGCGTTCTGATGAGCGCTTCACCGCTGGCTGTTGTGGCCGAACCTCCGGAAGCCGCAGCAGCTACAGCAGCCACGACTGAACTGGCTGCGATTACGACTGTTCCGGCGAATGACGGGTTGCAGCTGGACGACCAGCAACTGCTGGATGTGGTCGGAGATGCAGTACTGCCGCAACCGTCGGTCGACGGAGACGACTCAAGACTCCTGCCTGATGCCTCTGAACACACGTTGGAGCTTGTTTTTGTCGACGGCTCTGTCAACGATCTGGATCAGATGGTGGAGAATTTGCAGTCGGCGAATACGTCCGATGAGAACTCCACGCTGGAAATCATTATTCTGGAGTCACAGACGGACGGGATGGGTCAGATTTCGTCCACCATGCGGAACTACCGTGACATTGATGCGATTCACGTGGTTTCTCACGGAAGTGATGGGCAGGTGCGTCTGGGCTCAACAACGTTGTCGCTCGACAATCTGGATGATTACCGATCATCAATCGGTGCATGGCAGGACTCAATGTCAAGTGAGGCCGATCTGTTGTTCTACGGTTGCAATCTGGCCGCGACAGCTGACGGTCAGGAGCTGATGAATCAGATCAGCGCTGAGTGGGATGTGGATGTGGCCGCCAGCGATGACCTGACCGGGCATTCTGATTTTGGTGGTGACTGGGATCTCGAATATCAGACCGGTGACGTTGAGACGCAGATCGCATTCAGTACGGATCTGCAGGAGAACTGGTATAACGTACTGGCCATTGCGGTTGATAACAGCTCAGATGGCGGCATGTCTTCGGGGTCAACCACGACCGTGTCGCATACGACATCCGGTGATAATCGACTGATGCTGGTCGGTGTGGCCACGGATCCTCATGGCGAAAGTGTAGCTTCCATCACCTACAACGGATTCAATCTGTCGCTGGTTGGGGCCGAAGAGGATTCGGGTTCACATTCCAGAGCCGAAATCTGGTCACTGGTTGCCCCGGATACGGGTAGCCATGACGTTGTTGTGACTATGACGGGGAATGGCCACCACGGTGTCGTTGTTGGCGTCATGACATTTACCGGTGTTGATCAGACGACACCGCTGGAAAATTTTTCGGCCGCGTCTGGTGCATCAAATACGGCGTCAACTACGGTCACATCGACATCCGACGATCTGGTATTCGGTGTTGTTCATTCGCATCACGGCTCCTCTTCGGCCGCGGGTGCTGGTCAGACTGAGTACTGGGACAGAACGGAATGGGTTAGTAACGGCAGCGGTACTGTCGAAGCAGGTGCTGCCTCAGTCACGACATCATGGACAGTCACTAATGACGACTGGACCGTGGCGGCCGTGTCGATCCGGTCGGCTTCCGCGCCACCTGTCATCACAAACATCGAAACGGTGGATCAGGATGCTGATGGACAGATCGACCAGATCCGTATCACCACGAGTGAAACCCTGAACGACAACTTCGGCGACCTCTCGATCGCGGTCTGGGGTTACGAGATCAACACCGGTGTCGGCACCAACGGCTACACGACCGGCGCCACCGCCAACGACAACATCTTCTACGTGAACCTCGTCGAGAGCGGCACGCCCGACACGGGCGCGACGCCGAACGTCTCCGTGGTCCAGAACACGCTGCTGACCGAAGACGGCGGGACGGATGCCCTCGCGGCCGACGCGGGCCACATCGTGTTCGAGCGCAACAGCAATATCTACACGGCCGACCCGGACGGCAGCAACGAGACGCTCGTCCTCGACGACCCGGGCGGGCTAAATAACTTCGCCCCGGTCTTCTCGCCGGACCGAAGCAAGATATTCTTCTACTCGGACCGGGACGGCACCAACAACCAGTGGGACATCTGGTCGATGGATGCCGACGGCAGCAACCTGACGCAGCTTACGACCGGCTCCGACAATGATCGCTTTGCGACCCTCTCGCCGGACGGGACGAAGATCCTCTGGGAGCGGCAGGTCGGTGGCGATCGGCAGATCTGGATCATGGACTCGGATGGGAGCAACCAGCAGGTCCTGATCAACAGCGGCAGCAACGACCGCCAGCCCGCCTGGTCGCCCGACGGCAGCCAGATCGTGTTCAGGTCCGACCGCGACGGCAACGACAACATCTACGTCGCCGATGCCGACGGTTCGAACCAGACGCCGCTCACGAGCTCGACGGACAACGAGCGCGGACCGAGGTGGTCGCCGGACGGTACGCAGATTCTCTACACGCGGGATGTTGGCGGCGACAATCAGGTCTGGATCATGGATGCCGACGGCGGCAATCAGACGATGATCGTGGACAGCCTGGGCGAGGACGAAAACCCCAGCTGGTCCCCGGACGGCAGCCGGATCATATTCATCTCAACCCGGGACGGCAACAACGAGATCTACACGGCCGATCCCGACGGCATGAACCAGGCCCGGGAAACGAACAATGGCGTGGATGAAAACAGGCCGCGCTGGGCCAGCGCATGGACCGTCGCCGCCACCGACGACGCTGACCCGGTCGCCACCATCACGCGCGATGATGCCGATCCGACCAGTGCGGACACGGTCAACTTCAGCGTCGACTTCAGCGAAGACGTGAGCAACGTCACCGCCGACGACTTTACCGTGGTGACCACCGGTACCGTCACGGCTAACATGACTGTCACCGTCACCCAGGTGACCGCCTCGACCTACACCATTACCATCGACACCATTGCCGGTGACGGCACCGTCAGCCTCGACTTCAACGGTGCAACGGATATCGTCGACGGTGTCGGCAATGCGATCAATACGATTCCGTCCACGGACGAGGTCTACACGATAGACCAACCGCCCGTGATCACCGCGCGCGAGACCGTCGACAGCGACGGCGACGGGCAGATCGACCAGATCCGAATTACGACCAGCGAAGCTCTCAACGACAACTTCGGCGACCTGGTCATCCGGGTCAATGGGATCGAATACAGCGCAGCCGATATGGATACGGGGGCCACGGCCCTGGACAATGTCTTCAACGTGAACCTCACGCCGAGCGGCACTCCCGACACCGACGCAACACCTTATGTAGCCATCGTCGCAAACACAATGTTGGCGGACGGGGGCGCCGCGCCGGACGCGCTCTCGCCGGATGGCGGACCTGGCTGGTGGGATGTGTACTGGCAGAACCGCCAGCAGATCACCCTCGACTGGTCGGCGCATCCTGGTGCAGACCGCATCGATTTCCCCGTGAGAATCCAGCTCGATTCCGGGGACGTCGATTTCAGCAAGATCAAGGCCGGTGGCGCCGACATCCGTTTCCGCGATGCCGACGGCAGCGAACTCAGCTACGAGATCGAGACCTGGGACGACGTTGGGGAAACGGCGACGATCTGGGTCAAGGTCCCGGTGCTCGACACCTCCAGTTCCCAGATCATCCACCTCTACTACAACAACCCCACGGCCATCGACGACCAGGACCTCGACGGGACGTGGGCTGCGAATTTTGCGGGCGTGTACCACCTGGACGAAAGCGGCACCGCCGCCAACGGATTCCAGGACAGCAGCGGAAACGGCGTTCACGGCCAGGGGGGCGACGGGAACCCGATCTTCGTGCCGATCGAGGTCAGCCCCGGACATTCGGGCGATCACCAGCTCTTCGACGGGGCGAACGACCACGTCAACTTCGCGTCGCGGGACTTCGGGAACCAATTCACCATCGAGGCCTGGATCAAGCCCGACAACACGCCCAACGCAATTCAGGGCATCGTTGCCAACAGCGCCACTGGGTTCAGCACTCAGGGATTCCGGTTCTTCATCCGCGGGGACGACGGCACGATCCGATTGGAAACGAGAGGGCCCAGTAGTGGCAGCGCCGTTGTCCAGACTGCTGCGAGTCAGGTCAATTTTGGCGTGTGGAACCACGTTGCCGTGACTGTCGACCGAACCGCCGGGACGGCCACGATCTATCACAACGGTGTGAACGTCGCAACTGGAGCCGTCAAGACCGATTTCCCAACGAACAGCGACTGGGAAATCGGCGGCTTCGAAGACCGCGTTATTTCGTTCGATGGCGAGATCGATGAAGTCCGCGTCTCCAGTACTGCGCGCGACGCTTCGCACATTCTGGCGTCCTACATGTCCCAGCTAGACGACTCCCTCAACACCTTCGGGGTCGAGGAAGAGGTCGGCGTGGTCGCCACCGACGCCGCCGCGCCGGTACTGATCTCGGCCACGACGCCGCAGAGCGACGGATCGAATCTCTTCCAGGCCGAGGGCCAGACGCTCGACCTCGTGTTCAGTGAGGCGCTGGGCGCCTCGATCAGCGAGGTCAACCTCGAGATCGCGCTGCTCTTCGGCGGCGGCGCCAGCGACGGCGACAACCTGCCCACGCTGGGCACGGGCGCCAACCCGATCGCTTTCACCACCACCAACGTGGCCAACGACACGCTGCGCGTGACCTTCAACACGAACAACGTCGCCAATGCGGACTGGCTCCGGGTCGGCACCCACACGGTGCAGATCGCGGATGGCAGCAACCTCGACGACGCGGTGGGCAACGACGGCAACACCGCCGGGGCCGCCGTCACGATCACCGGTGTCGCCAACACGGCACCGGTACTCGACAACACCGGCGATATGACGCTGACCGACGTCGCAGAAGACGACACGAACCCGCCCGGAAATACTGTCCAGGCCATCATCGACAGCGCCGCGGGTGACCGCGTCACGGACGTCGACTTCTTTTCCGTCGAGGGCATTGCGGTCACCGACGTAGACGATACCGACGGGACCTGGCAGTACAATACGGGCAGCGGCTGGACGATTTTCGGGAGTGTCACCGACAACGCAGCCGTGCTGTTGAATGATGCCGCGTTGATTCGCTTCGTGCCGAATGGCAACTACAACGGTTCGGCGGGCGACATCACGTTCCGGGCCTGGGACCGGACGAGCGGGGTGAACGGCCAGATCGGTGTCGACGTGTCTGCCAATGGTGGCAGCACGGCTTTCAGCATCGCAACCGAGACCGCCACGCTCGATGTAAGTTCGATCAATGATGAGCCCACAATTTCTGCGATCGCTGACCAGAGTCTGTCGGAAGATACGGCCACGGGTGCGATCGCATTTACGATCAGTGATGTGGAAACCGCCGCCGGCGCGTTGACGTTGACCGCAAC
>Ga0315332_10000085_pt1 | contig 30679 bp, 28 predicted proteins | sample M110034915metaG_FD_203455 | JGI IMG/M metagenome (GOLD analysis project Ga0315332, IMG submission 203455) | Ammonia-oxidizing marine archaeal communities from Monterey Bay, California, United States - M1 100m 34915 | ecosystem: Environmental > Aquatic > Marine > Intertidal zone | place: USA...
CGCGGTGGTGGGTTTTTCAGGGGCAAATACCCTTTACGATTCCCTGCTGGTTATCGTATCTCCAACCGATAAGCGGCACCGTATTTCCGCGTTGGGCTTTGCTTTGGGATATCTCGGCGGTGGCCTGTTGTTTCTAGTCAATGTTCTTATGTATCAGTTTCCCAACGTCTTTGGTCTGGCTGACGGTGTGGAGGCAGTTCGCTGGTCTTTCGTCACGGTGGCAGTATGGTGGGCGGTGTTCTCGATACCACTCTTTCTGTACGTAGACGAACCCCTGCCCAATAGCGGCCGGCGAGGGATTAATATCAGGGGAACCTTCGCGGCGCTTCGGGATACTGCAACCAGCCTTTCGCAGTACCGCGGAGCCTGGATGTTCCTGCTCGCCTACTGGCTGTACATCGATGGGGTCGACACCATTGTACGTATGGCGGTGGACTTCGGTCTGAATATCGGACTGGGCCAGGGAAATCTGATCACGGCACTGCTCATGGTGCAGTTCATTGGTTTTCCAGCAGCGCTCGTTTTCGGTCGGTTGGGCGAACGCTATGGTGCACAGCGGGGTATCTGGATCTGCATCTGGGTATATGTGGGAGTCACGGTATTTGCTTTTTTCATGGAGACCGCGCTTCAGATGTATATCCTCGCCGCGGTGATCGGGCTGGTGCAGGGAGGCATTCAGGCACTCAGCCGATCGATGTTCAGCCACCTTATCCCGCAGGAAAAAAACGCGGAGTTTTTTGGCTTTTACAACGTGGTGGGTAAAGCCGCGGCGGTATTCGGCCCCGTCATGATGGGCACGATTGTTTACCTCACCGGCAATCCTCGCCTTGGCATTCTTTCAGTAGCGGTGCTCTTCTTTGCCGGGATGTTCTTTTTCAGGCTCGTAGAGGATCCTGAAAAAAGTCAGCCGTTTTGACGCCATTGACCCCTCGTCTGTAGCACTTCCTTCAGGACCGCTGGGCGATCGGTCATCAAGCCATCAATGCCCAAATCCAGCAATCGATGCATCTCTTGAGGTTCATTCACCGTCCAGACGTGTATCTGCAGCCCGCGCGTTTTCATTGCCCGCACAAAGCGGTGATCTATGACCTTGATGCCGTTCCATGTCACCGGCACCTGAGCACATGCCGCCCGCAGACTCCCTATCGGCAAGCCAATGCTAGAAAGGCGCGCTCGTGTCGTTTCGAGCGTCGCCATGGAAGTACACACGCCAGGCAATTCGCTGCGCACCCGACGAAGGCGTTTGTCTGAGAATGAACCGACGCAGACCCGGTCATGGGCCTGCGTACGCTTGATCACCTCTATGAGCGGGCCAACTGCGGCATCCGATTTGGGATCAATATTGAAGCAGGTGTCCGGAAACTCTCCCAGAAGATCTTCCATCAACGGGATCGGCTCGCGTCCCATGACACGGGCGCACGCAACAACCGGATAATTCAGTTCCCGAATTATTCCGCTCTCACCGGTCACGCGGTCGAGCCGGTCGTCATGGAAAGCAATCAGTACGCCGTCCCGAGTACAGTGCACATCTGTCTCAAGATATCTGTAGCCTTGCGTTACCGCGCTCTCAAACGCGGCAGCAGTGTTTTCCGGCGCGGCCTCGCCATCGCCACGATGGGCGAAAGCGAGCACGCCATCGTGCTCAAGAAACGCGTGACTCGGCATTTATCGGCATCGGTCGGTGGGATTCGGGTCGGTCACTCGATTCGGAACGCGAGTGGCGGTCTGCAAAGGTTAAGATTAGCATCATGTACCCCTTCTGCTGTCCTCGCCATCAAACCGCATGTCCTCACCGCTTGTCCTGATACCGACCTATAACGAAAAGGGTAATCTGCCGTCATTTATTGTGGCAGTACGGGCCTCCCTTCCACAGGCCGATATCCTTATCATTGACGACAACTCGCCCGACGGCACCGGCATATTAGCCGAAGAAATCGCCGCACAGGATGCACATGTCGCGGTCCTGCACCGAGAGCAGAAAGAAGGTCTCGGTCGCGCCTACCTGGCGGGATTTGCGTGGGCGCTTGATCGCCAATACAGCCATGTTTTTGAGATCGACGCCGACTTCAGCCATAACCCAAAGGATCTGCCGCGCCTCCTCGAAGCCACGGAGGAGGCCGATTTAGCCCTCGGCTGCCGGTGGATGCCGGGCGGCGGTGTGTCAGGCTGGCCGTGGTCACGCCTGGCCTTATCTCGCTTCGGAAATCTCTACGCCCGGCTCATTTTGGGCGTGTCCTATCGTGATCTGACTGGAGGTTTCAAATGCTTCCGCCGCGAAGCGCTGGAGACGCTCGGCCTCGACAAGATCCGCTCGGTCGGCTACGGCTTTCAGATCGAAACCACCTGGCGCGCACTGAAGAGCGGGCTTCGCGTTGTTGAGGTACCGATTCACTTTACCGACCGTACCGTGGGTGAATCGAAGATGTCCGGACAAACCTTTAAGGAAGCACTAATACTGATGTGGCGTCTGCGGCTTGGCCGGTCATGATCTGCGCTCGCCCGAAATAAGCAGCAACAAATAACTGTAAAGCCAGATCGCAAGTCCCGCGAGGCCAACGATATCCCGTGCCAATAGTCCCTGAGGAATTAGAAGCGCCGCAGCCTTGATCCCCAGCAGACTCGACAAAACCGCCAGTACTGCAATTTTCCACCATGACTGTTTTGCGAGCGCATCCTGCCAGCAAAACAGCAGTAGTCCGAAGAACGCGATGAAATGCGGCTTCGACGACTGCGGGCCAATCAACACAAAGGCGGTATAAAACAGTAGGCCGAGTACAAATACCGCGTTTTTGCGAACGCGAGTGGCGAGCAGCAGCAGCAGTGCAAAAGCCGCACATAGACCGAGCAGAACCACGTTGGACGGGACTGCGTCACCAAGGCGGCTTGCAGCGATCCGGTAGAGCGATTGGTTACCGGCACTGCCTCGATCCTGCCACCAACGGACCTTGTCTGGTGATACCGATAGTGTCATCTCGTAGTGTTCCCGCAGATAGCTCCACATTCCGCCGGCAATCGCCTCCGCCTTGAACTGGCCCTGTGGAACCGTATCGCGTTTAGACAAAACAGACCCCGGTACCGTGAAACTCGAATCCTGCCAAGTGTCATTGACAGCAAACTTAGCAAAGTCTGGTGCGACCACCAGCACCGCTGTCAAACCCAGAAAGACGCCCACCGCCGCCCAGCGCTTCTTATAGAACGGCAGCAGTACCATGAAGAGCGGATTTGCCTTGAGGCCCGCCGCTAGCGCCATCAGGCTGGATGCCACCACCGGCACACGGGCAAACGCCGCCAGTCCAAATATAACCAGCCCAAAGATCAAAATATCTGTCTGCTGATTATTGAACACCGCGAGTATCGACCGGAATGAAAACAACAGCGCAACCACTAAAGTCGCAGCACGTGCCGAGCTGCCATGAAGCACCTCGCGTTGACAGACATAGACAGCGCCCACAAGGAAAATCATATTCACGGCAAAGAACAGAATCTTGCCGACCGTGTAGCCCAACGGATATACCGGCAGCAGCATGAGAGAAGCAAACGTCGGATAGGTAAAGACATTCTGCTCGTAGATATGAATCTTGAGCCCGTGCACAAAACGGAAGGTGGCGGCCCAATACACATCGAAGTCACCGTCGTGTACGAGGTAACGGTAAAAGAGTACAGCTGTTACGAGGGCACATAATCCCACCCACAGCCAGCGGCCTTTAGAAATTTTCAAGAACATGTTGTTAAATCTGCCATTCGCGGGATCGCATTGTTATCCGGACAATGCCGTCCAAAAGGTTTTAGGGGGTCAGTTTTCGTCCAAAGGGTCGCGTGCAAAAATCTGTATCGATCTACCTGTTACCCAGAAGTCATAAAACCAACTTGAATCTAACCTCCTGAGGGCTTTGATACGCCCCTGAAAGCCTCAACTGCACCTCACTATCAAGGAACGCGTTAAGTCTTTTCCCAGTTAATCAGATTGATATCAGCTAAGTGCAATGCAATACTGTAGTCTGTTCGCGCATTCATTGTACTCTCGCGTGGGGACCCACTTCCCGCCCACCACATATATCTATAAAGAGGATTCGATAAAGTTAGCCTCAATCCGGTTAACGCTTCGTGCATTTTGGAAAACACCCCTTTGCCCGAAATTCTTTCATCATCATCGTATCCCGATCAGATAAATTGACTCAAATTTAATCACAACAATTAAAAATCCGAATCTATGCCTTCTTCTTTTAATACAGTCTCGGTGATGAGGATTTTGAATCACGACATTCGGGGCGCTTTGAACGCTGTCTTGAACCTATCCGAGATTATCGCTAATCCTGAATTCCAGCTTAATCCGATTGAGCTCGGGGCGTATCACACTAAAGTGCACTGGTCTGCTCAGCATCTCAACCACTTGTTTAGGGTAATGTCATGCTGGCAAGAGACTCAGCGGAACTTAACTGAGCCCACGGTTACACCGTTAGATCACGATCATTTTTTTAAAAGCCTGGAAACGTCGGTCGAACTGCACCAGAAGAATAATCAAATCGAGTTAATAAAGAAGAGCACAGCTGGCCAAAAAAATAACTACCTCGCTCAGGATTGCCCTGATTCACTGGCCTTCTGTCTGCTGACTTCAATCTCTCGAAACCTTCCCTTAAACCAATCTCTAACTATCTTTTTTTCCGGAAACGCTTCTGGAATAGAACTGAATTTAGTTCAGAAGCTCAAGGGCGGAACCGACGACATTCAACTGAAATCACGCTTAGAGGAAAAGGAGAAGTTATCTCAGGTCAACCCTTGGCTCTTCGTAATAGATGCTAGCCTGCACGGCAGGAGCCAGGCCACCTTAAAGGTTTCTACAGCCCCCGACGGCCAGTTACTAGTGAACCTTTTCTTTCCAACTATCGAGTAACCCTCTACGCCCGGTTTTAACGGGGAATCGTACCCGCCCGATTTCCCAGCGGTTATCACTCTTCTAGTTAGAGTCGGCAACAAAACTGGGTGTCCGGCGGCCGCCATATAGTGTTCTCAATATTGTGGCACATAAGCCAGAATTTCTAGTCCAAACCCGCCAATCGCATGCATCGACTTTGGCTCTCCAAGAACTTGCAAATTCCTAACTCCCAGGTCTCGGAGTATTTGTGCGCCCACACCGAAAGTCCTAAGATCCATTCTCCTGTCCAATGACTTATCGCATCCAGCCCCTGTCGGATCATCGTCCCAGTCGCTGCTTACCTCACACCCCGCCTCAGGATTCAAAACAACCAACACCGAACTACTTTCTTTTGCGAGACGGTATAGCGTGTTTTTTAATGGCGACTCCCATCCCGACCCCCGTTTTCGCCCAAAAAGATCGGTTATCAAGTCGTGCACATGTACCCGAACGAGGGGCGCTTGATTAGGGCGAAGCTCTCCTTTCACAAGGGCGTAATGAGTAAGTTTTTTGATCTGATCAAAGTATTCGACCAAACGAAATGTTCCAAACTCAGTCGAGATGATCCGGCTACTGGTGTTGAGAATAGTTGTCTCATTTTGTAATCTAAATTCGATCAGATCGGCCACCGTACCGAGTTTCAGCTTATGCCTCTTTGTAAACTCGATCAACTCATCGCGTCTTGCCATCGTCCCATCAGGGTTAAGGATTTCCACAATCACCGAAGCTGGCATAAGCCCAGCCAACCGAGTCAGATCGCAACCTGCTTCCGTATGGCCCGCCCGGTTCAAAACGCCTCCCGGCTCAGCAATCAACGGGAATATATGACCTGGAGAAACAATTGACTCCGGGCCAGCATCTTTTCCAATCGCAGCACGGACCGTTGTAGCACGGTCCTCAGCAGAGATCCCAGTGGTAACACCTGAGGCTGCCTCGATAGAAACTGTAAAGTTTGTTCCTTGTCCGGATCGATTCTGCCCTACCATGGGGGATAGGTTTAAACGATTCGCCTGTTCTGACGTCATAGTCAAACAGATGAGACCCCGACCATATGTTGCCATAAAATTAATGAGTTCTGCTGACACATGCTCTGCCGCGATAATTAAGTCACCCTCATTTTCGCGATTCTCATCATCCAGAATTACAACAGGTATTCCTTTTCCCACATCGTCGATGACATTTTTTATTGAAGAAAACATAAACTAGATTCGAGGTAGTGTTTTGCTGTTTGACTTTTTTGAAATAGAGTGGAGTAACAGAAAGATACCGAGAGGCTAAGAAGGAGTATTTAAATTAATAAAAGTGCACTGGGGCTGAGCCCAGGTAACCGCCGGCTCAGTATTTTCCAGGACTCAGACATCGGCTCGCACAAGTCTTGATCACTTAATTCTCGAGGCTGGCCGCTTCACTCGATTCAATCGAGGGAGTGGTACCCGCGTTGCCAGTAAACCAATGGGCTATTTTTTGTATCTGCTTGAACCCAAATAATTTTTCCTATAAAGATCGTATGATCCCCAGCATCGTGTTGCTCTGATAACTCAGCCTCTAAAGCAGCCGAGCTGCCAGCAATTAAAACTGAGCCCCCCGGTCCTGTAAATGTATCTACACCTTTGAAGTGATAGCGATCCGGATCTTTCCTGGAATATCTGTCTGAAATCGGTTGCTGGTCAGCAGAAAGCAAAGAGACACCAAAACTGCTCCTACTTGAAGAAAAAATATGGTGGGTTTCATTTTTCTTTTCAATAGCAACGAGGACCAATGGAGGATCCAAAGATAATGGCATAAACGCTGTCGCAGTCATGGCATGAGGCGACTCTTCGCTCCCTATAGTAATCAGGGTCACACCCGCCGCTAGTTGGCTAAAAACATCTTTCAGATCCTTCTGTACCATGAGTTGTTCTAAGTTCTCCCGTTCGTCACAGCCTTATTGTTTGCATTACATCGCAAAAACGTCGGATTGATCCATCCGTCGCCTGTCGGTCCCAAATTCTTGGCGAGTCCCACTCTCATCAATTCCTAAATACATAGACTTCACGCTGTCATCGTCTTGCAATTGTTTGGCGGACCCAGACATGACTACCCTGCCCGTCTCGATCACGTAACCATAATCCGCGTAGCGTAGTGCAATGGACGCATTCTGTTCTGCAAGAAGTATGCTGACTGATTCATTCCGGCTCAGGCTCCCGATGATCTCAAAGATTTCTTCTACAACCAACGGTGCCAAACCCATTGATGGCTCATCAAGTAGAATGACTTTTGGATTCAACATAAGCGCACGCCCCATAGCCAGCATTTGCTGCTCCCCGCCAGATGTATATCCAGCACGGGTTTTACGTCTCTCTTTCAGTCTAGGGAAGTACTCAAAAATCTTCTCTAGCGCATTCTTAACCTTGCCTCGCGCAATCTTTTTTGAGTAAGCCGCGACTAATAGATTTTGCTCGACTGACAGAGAAGGAAATACCTGTCTACCTTCAAGAACTTGAACAATTCCTCTTTTTACCGCTTTGTACGCGTCCCACGAGTTAATCTTCTCTCCTTCATACTGGATTTCGCCTTTCGAAACTGCTCCACCCTCTGGAGTAATTAGGCGAGAGACAGCCTTTAACGTTGTGGTTTTTCCGGCGCCATTCGGCCCAAGCAGTGCCACGGTCTGCCCTCGATTAAGGTCGATGGTCACTCCACGAACCGCAAGAATAATGGAGTTATATACGACCTCGATATCCCTAACCTGAATAAGAGGCTCTACGCCGTGTTCCCAATTTCCTTCTTTTTTCGAGGGTGTCGCTTGATCACTCATTCCAACCACCTGTCACCTATTGACTGCCAATCCGGACGGGATTCTGTTCAAATATTAATTACTAGGAAAATAGGCCGGACCAAGCACTCTATATCGTAATTGGTCCGGCCCGGGTTCCACCAAAATGGTGCTAAGTTCCTAGTACATATAGGCGTTGTCTTCAGGATTTGAGCAATCACGGATCTTGATGTTATTTTCCGCAGCATACTTCTCGGATCGCTCGTAGATTAACGGCCAGATTACGTCAAGATCAGAAACGATCCAATCCTCTGAGACCAGATCAAACGACTCACCATTCCAAGCCGCCATTTTTCCACGGTGGCCACCAGTATGATCCTCACAAGAGGTGTAAACATTCTGCATCATCCCCAACACACCATACTCGGCAAGCTTCTCATCGTCGAGGTTCAGATTCTCAAGGCCCCATCTCTTATGCTGGCCATCCAAAGGCATGTCCGGCCCAAATTTCCTTAGGGCCGCTCGCATAGCCTCAACATGGATGATCCCAGCGACGACGCCTAGGTTGTAGTAGACATGACCGACCCGTTTCCGATCCTTCATATCTCCTTTAGCATCTGCCAAACCGCCTTCGTAAAGATCCTTCCATAGACGTTGAATAAGTGGCCAATCTTTTCCTGGTGCTTGCGTGTTAATCGTGACGTAGTCCTTTCCGGCGGCACCAGCAGGTATCACATCACCTTCGGAGTTACTCCAGATATTTCCGATCACTTTGGATACTGGGTAACCGACCTTAACCGCAGTCTTTAGAGCAACTGGAACCATAACGCCCCAGCCACGAAGCATCACAAAATCCGGGTTAAACTGTCGCACTCTCATCCAAATCGAAGTCTGCTCGTTGCCTGGATGGGGGACTTCAATCTGCTGCACCGTGAATCCCATCATTTCCGAAAGGGTATTGTAGAGGCCAATAGTTTCCCGGCCGTATGCAGAGCCGTGATAGAGCACAGCAATCTTTTTACCCTCAAGGCTTCCGCCACTCTGCTGCTGGGCATACTGAACCATAATGCTGGTTTCATCGTATGGGGTAATCTCTACCGGGAACTGGTATGGGAAAATTCGGCCATCCTGTGATGCTGTATTCCCATGATTGGGTGTAATGCTCGGGATCTTATCCGCCCTTGTCTTTTCTTGAAGCGCATACGCGATACCCACGCTAAGCGGGTCATTAGCTGTTGCGCCATAAGGACCTTTATTTTTGTACCTTTCGTAGCACTCTACGCCGCGAGGAGTATCCCACTCTGTTTCACATTCGTCCCATACAATTGGGACGGGTGGATCACCGTCCTTCCCGCTAATGCCCCCGTACGTAAGGTTTATCCAACGGAAAAGATCAATTTCGCCGCCATAGTATCCAGTGCCTCCCTCTGCATAAGGGCCCACTCTGTAACTTGCGAGCGGAGTATAAATAATACGATCTAAATCCGTATTATGGTGGTCCGTAAAAGGCTCTCCCTTGGTCATGTTCAGATTTACTTCGGAAGCTGCAACTGGGCCTGACAGAATTGCTCCAGCAGCTAACGCAGCAACCACCAACGCCGGCCGCTTCCATTTAGCATTTTGTATCTTCATCCTAACGTTCTCCTGTTGTTTACAAAGAATACTTTTACTCTTACTTCTTACTTCTTACTTCTTACTTCTTACTTCTTACTCTTACCTCTCTCCAACTAACAACCTCATATCAAAACTTTAGCTACCGTTGTTACTCACTTATGAAAAGTCCAAGATGGTCAAACATTAACCCTCTCTACCGTCGATAAGGAAACGGCCAAATACGTAACTTTTCTTTCAATCTCGACAAAAGACTGATGATCCCATTGGGTTCGTAAACCAACAGCAGGATGACTAACACTCCAAAAATCATCTTGCTGATGTTCTGAACCTGTGAAGCGTCCACCCCATAACTTCCTAAAATCGTATTCATAAATATGGGGAAAAGAAAAACCACGACGGCCCCAACAAACGAACCAAGAATTGTTCCCATGCCTCCTACGATGATCATGAATACGATCGCGAACGCAAGCTCTATGCTGTAGGTTTTGGTATCAAGCAATTGCATGTATGCGTAAACATACAAAGCGCCTGCTACACCACAATAAAAAGAGCTGACAGCAAATGCCTGAAGCTTTGTCTTTACCACGTTAATCCCGATTACCGATGCGGCGACATCCATGTCCCGCACCGCCATCATATTTCTCCCAAACGAACTTCTTACGATATTCTTAGCCAACAAAGTCAAAGGAATAACGAACGCAATGACGATGTAATAGAGTTCTTTATGAGAAGTGAATCGGTGCCCGAAGAGTTGGAGAGGGGGTGGCTTAACTTCGCCTTGCAGGTTGTAATTTTTAAACCACGGATATGCATCAAAAAACCAGGTCACGAGAAAATGCGCCAACAATGTTGCAATAACTAAGTAAAACCCCTTGATCCGTAAACTTGGGAGACCAACGACAGCACCGAAAGCGGCTGTGATCAGTCCGGCTAAAATAATGGCTATTGGAAAGGGTAGATCGGGTAGCCGGATACAAAGATTGTAGGTAGCGAAGCCGCCTACAGACATAAATGCCGATGCGCCTAAAGATAACTGACCGGCGTAACCGGTTATGATGTTCAGACCTAGAGCCGAGAGCCCAAGGCATAGTGTCGGAATCAGAATTGCAGTGATCCAGTATTGGGACAACACTTGGGGCGCAACCAAGGCAAATGATAGAGCCAAGGCCCAAAGGAATCTGTCCTGCTTTAATTGAACAATTGCCTGATCCGAAGAATAGTTCGTTTTGAACTGCCCGATTTCTCGATAAATCATCTCAGATCCTCTGAACCTCTTTCTGACCAAACATGCCGGATGGTCGAATCAGCACAACAATGAGTGCTACCGCATAGGCAATCCAGATCTGAGTGCCCCATCCCAAATAAGGCCCGAGCACCAATTCTCCTACGGCTTCAGCTGCCCCTACGATAAGTCCGGCGGTAATCGCGCCAGAAATAGAGGTAAAACCTCCCATGATGAAGACGGGCAACGCCTTCAATGCGACTACGGAGAGGGTGTATTGCACACCAAGTCGGGCTCCCCACATAAGTCCAGCAACAATGGCGATGACTCCAGCTGTAGCCCAGGCAATCATCCACATTCTGGTGATCGGGATTCCAACAGACAACGACGCAAGAACATTGTCTGCCACAGCACGCAAATGGAGTCCGGTTCTGGTATTTGTAAAGAAAAATGCAAGTACGATGACCAACCCGCCCGCGACAGCCGCAGCAAACAAATCAAACTGGCTCACCGTAAATCCGCTAGCAACACTCAAAGGCATATCTTCTATGCCTAACTCCAACCCATGTACTTGCCCGCCCCAGACAAACTGCGCCAGACCCTCGACGAAAAACGCAAGGCCTACAGTAGCCATGAAGAGAGTCAACAATGATGTGTTTGCAAGCTTCCGCAGGGCAAAACGCTCCACAGCTATGCCGAAACCGATCATGATCAAGGTAGTTATTAACAGAGACAACCAGAAAGGCACCCCCATTTCTATGAAACTCACAAAAGTGAGGGCTGCACCTAACACCATTGATCCCTGAGCAAAGTTAAAAATCTTTGACGACTTATAGATGAGTACAAAACCAATGGCCACAAGGGAATACATCACCCCTGCGAGTAGCCCGCCAACCGCAATCTGCAACAGAAAAAGTGGATCCATCTCTAAATATCACCTTTTAGATTTTTTATAGTCATCCCTGCCGGGGCGTTGACCACACCGGAAATTTTTCTGGGCATAGTGTTCAACGCTACTCCTCTCATATCCACCTAGATATCCGTATTTTTCCCGACATACGCGTCGATGACTTTCTGATCACTTTTGACCTCCTCCGGTCTTCCATCCGCAATCTTCTTCCCGTAGTCCAATACGATTACATGGTCCGAAATGTCCATAACGACTCCCAAATCATGCTCTATCAGGACCACAGTCATCTGGTACGCGTCCTTCGCTTGGAGAATAAAACGGGTCATATCCTGCTTTTCGTCTGGACTCATTCCTGCCATCGGCTCATCCAACAGCAACAACTTAGGCTCCGCTGCCAAAGCGCGGCCTAGTTCAACTCGCTTCTGAAGTCCATATGAGAGTTGTCCAACCGAGGTTTTCCTTATTGCTTGAATCTCAAGGAAGTCGAGCAGCTCTTCGGCCTTCTCTCTACTTTCAACGTCCTCCCGACGACTGCTACCTAACCGAAACGCTTGCGAGATCACTGAAGCGCGATTCATCAGACATCTTCCAGTCTGGATATTCTCCAAAACTGTCATACCCTTAAAGAGCGCGATATTCTGGAAGGTGCGTGCAATTCTTTCCCTCGCTACTTCCTGTGGCGACCATCGCTGCTTTGTCTTTCCGTTTAATGTGATGGTCCCTTCTTGCGGACGATACACTCCGTTTAAAACATTCAACATAGAGCTCTTACCAGCACCATTAGGCCCAATGATCGAGCACACTTTATGGGCCGCTACTTCAAAACTTACTTCTGAGAGTGCGTGAACCCCGCCGAACCTCAAGGAGATACCCGACACCGATAACAATCTGTCCTGACTGTTCGCTACTCTCGTATTCATCCAATTTTTCTACTATTCAAGTTCCTGAAAACCGTCCTACGTTCCCGTTCCGCAGCTTTTTAGCTAATCAACAACTTGCGAGCCGCCGTAGTCGACGCCATAGCTGTCCTGTAACTGGAATAGCCGTCTGCTATTTGCATGCCTCCCAGCCAGTCCACCGCTTTCGTTACCGCCTGCCTCTGAAGCTTCGAGCAGCGAACCATAATTCTTCACAACACTCTGATAATTAGGAGTGCGCAGATGGGTTAACTCTCCCTGGTCTGGATCCAGGTCTTTTCTCAGTAAAACAAACTTTCCGACCCTTGAGGAGCTCCGATTGCTGGAACCAGCGACACCGCTTTTACTCTTTAAGTCCCGCACGCGAACTTCGTTTTCGATCAGCTGGAGCACTTCCGAATTCAACGGCAGTTTGTCGACGGACTCATAATGAACACCCTGTCGATCCGCCCAATCTTTACTTGCCAAGGTATCGAGTTGAATCAAAGCCGTCGCGTCTTCCTTGCCCGAAGATACAACCACTGCTCGCTTTATATAAGCTGAAGTACAAAGCGCACCCTCAGTATCTCTGTTTACCGTGAGCCGCTTTCTTTCATCCAGCGATACCTCAATCTCTTCCGAATCACATGACGGAGTCTCCAGGAATGAGAAGTCAATAATTCGGACGCCGAGTCCCCCTTGCGCCTCATCGATTTTCTCATCGTGTAACTTTTTAAAATCCAAACCGATCGATGAAAAAAATGCAGCAGCATCAGTACCGAGATGCATAGGGAATGTCAGCACAGACTTTACGCGGGCTAAGCCGAGAACCTCCCGAATCGACCTACAAATCAACGCCGTTCCAAGCGCGCCCCAAACGCCGCCAAGAGCGACCGAACCCGAATTCTCGATCTGTCGCCTGAATCTGCGTTGAGCCGCCTCAAAAAGCGAGCGCTTCACCCATCCGGCTGAACCCATCTGAGCAATCGATGAAACGGCAATGTGTTTGCACCCAGCAGGAGAAATTAAAACCTGGGTTGGGCCAATTTCCCGCATATCAGCAAGGATGGTTTCGCGCGTCTCGGGAAAATTGACGCAATATCCGTGAACCACAGCCGCAACCTGATACAGCATTTTTGCGGCCGCATATGCTGGGGCAACAGTGCAAATTGTCTCGTCAGACCCTGTCAATTGAAGGCGTTGCGCAAACTCCGCTACATTCTCCAGCCAATCCTTATGAGTTAACCGAACGCTTCCAAGGGTGCCTGTCTGTCCAGTCTGGAAAATGATAGATGCGAGATCGTCGGACTGCCCGAGCTTCGCCTCTTCTTGGAACGACTGAATCGCAGCCTCCACATTTCCTTCACCCACCCGCGGCCAGGCTTGGATCGGACGTTCGCCCCGCGCTGATTGACCAGAGTCAGGCTGAGTACTACCAGTCCCTATGGGAGTTACTCGATTCGGTTTTGCTACGAAGATTGGGACATCAAGATTGGAGGCAGCGAGGGCGTTACCTACCATTCGGGCCGTCTCCTCATCGTCCGTTAGCACGATTTTGGGCGGTGTTATTTGCTGCAGACAGTCCTTAGCTTCTTGGAGAGATACATCCGGAATAAGTGGGGCGACTATTGCCCCGAGCCCCTGGATCGCATGATTCGCGACTACCCAGTGATGACTTTTGTCGCAGATGATTACAGCGGTATCACCGCGATTTAACCCGTGATCGGACAGTCCACGTGCAAGAATCGCTACTTCCTGTAGAGCATCGCCCCAGGAAACTGAACGCCATACGCCTCGCTCCTTGCGACGCCATGCGGTATTCCTCGCATCTCCCATCGCCTGGCTGAGGAAGTACTGTGAAATTGTCTGATGTTGGCCACTCATGGTGGCTCCTCCCTCCGAACACTTGAGACCAGATTCTAGTTAGGGGCAAAACTACCGACTCGCCCCTATTGTTATAGGTAACAGGCTAAACCGGAGGAAGGTGTCTTTGGAATTCGTTTGACTACTCTGTACTTAAGTAGTCTTACTTACAGACTGGCATATTGTTCTCTAGGTGAAGAGTATTTTGAGGTAGGGGAATTCTCTCGGCCGTAATAACCTCAGGGTCCGATACCCCCCCCGGGCGGGGAGGTATCGGACCCCTGCGGGCCGTTCGTGGCCACGAAAATGGAGTAGCCGTCGGCTACTGAGTTCGTCAGTAGCCTATGGTCTGCAATCTAAAATCTAACCCAAGGCCACGATAAGCCTTAGCGCTAGTACAACTTACTGAGGATCCGGCCAAACAAAAGATGGCTGCAAGCCTTCATGGACGGGGCGACCATCATCCGGCTTTTCTGCTCCAGAGGAAGCATCGAAAAACGCATGGTAGGTTGCCGGCATATTTTCCGGATCATGACCCATCAGATTCGGAACGATGACTCGAATTCTACTTTGCTTGTCATCAAGCATAATCGGGCTTCCGCAATCTGCACAAGTGCAAAGCTCCAACGGTCCGTCTGGATTAGCGGCGTTAAATGGCTGCCGATTTAATTTGATCGCTTCGTTAACCGATAAATCACTATGATTGAAAAATGCCACATGCGTGGTGTCCTGCCCAGTGACTCCTTTGCAAACACTGCAGTGGCACGTATGCACATCAATCGGATCATTCGCTGACTCTGTAGCAGTGTGCCCACAGCCACATTTACCACTGTGCTTCGATGACATGATGAGTTCCTCTAAGATATATTGGTATGACAACTGGAACACATCAGTCTACGATTTATAGGGTTTGTTACACTATTACAAAACGCGACTATTATTATTCGTATAAACACTTAAGTGTTTTTCATACATGCGTTGTGTATCGAGCCGATCAGGGCATTTTTTAAACCGGCGACATAAAACTTTTCCAAGTAAAACAACTAAGGGAGAATCTCACCTGCCGTTGTTAGTGCATCCAGATAGGAGTCAAGAAATTTTTCAATATTCGCATCCTCCCAGTTGAACCCATAATTTACGTAGAACTCTTGCAACAGGACCGTACGTAACAGCGCTTCATGTTCGGTCTCTTCCCTTTCCTGCGTCAAGCCGTACCATCTTCTCCAGGCTTCCCGAATTCTGGGGTGATCGGGCGGCAATATCTCGAGTTGCTCTGCAATTCTGCCCAATACCTCAGCCCCGATTTCTAGACGGGTATCAATAATTCCTTCTTTTCTTCTTTGTTTATATTTCCTCGCATGCCAATCGGACTGACGCCTAACCTCTTGCGTCAATTCCTTTTTATAACGCGCAAACTGCTTAAGAATGCCAATTCCAGCACTCCCACTGGCACTTGTTTTGGCTACCTTACCCATGTCAATTCACCCTGGCAGAGGACTACATCGCAGGATACTTGGGCCCACCACCACCCTCAGGTACTACCCAAGTGATATTTTGACTCGGATCTTTAATATCACAGGTCTTGCAGTGAATACAGTTTTGCGCATTGATTTGAAAGACTTTCTCTAATCCCTCATCAAGAATCTCATAAACCCCTGCGGGGCAATACCGCTGTGCCGGCTCCGCCCATTTCGGAAGATTAACTTGAATGGGGATATCCGCATTACTCAATTGAAGGTGAATAGGCTGATCTGCCTCATGATTAGTATTTGTGAGAAATACAGAAGAATTTTTGTCAAATGTTAAAACCCCGTCGGGTTTAGAGTATTCAATTGGCGCTACTTCGCTGGCATTCTTTAAACAAGCATAATCCTGGTTTGCGTCTTTGATATTGATAGGCGTCTTCCCTCGGAGCCAATTCTGCTCAATGGTGTTAATAGCGCCTCCGAGAAAAGGTCCAAATTTGTGAATTGCTGGACCGAAATTGCGCGACGACTTTAGTTCCGAATAGAGCCACGAATCCTTAAATTTTGACTCAAATAAATCACCGGGGCTGGCTTTATCCTCACCCTTTAGCACTTCAACAATAGTCTCTGCCGCGATCATTCCAGACTTCATTGCCGTATGTGTCCCCTTGATTTTTGAAAAATTCAGCGTGCCAGCGTCACATCCGACCACGAAGGCCCCAGGCATCGCCATTGAGGGCAGAGAATTCAGCCCGCCTTTAGATATAGCGCGGGCCCCGTAAGAAAGTCTTTCGCCACCGGCTAACGTCGGACTGATTTTTGGATGGGTTTTGAAGCGTTGCAACTCATCAAAAGGACTAAGGTACGGGTTGTCATAATTCAGATCTACGATGATACCGAGAGCCACTTGATGATCTTCTAGATGATAGAGAAATGCACCACCCGACGCGTTGTGCTCTGATAGCGGCCAACCTGCACTATGAACTACAAGCCCTGGGTCATGGAGTGCAGGATCCACCCTCCAGAGTTCCTTAAGACCGATCCCATAGTGTTGGGGTGATTTGTTCTCGCTAAGAGAAAACCGCTCAATCATCTGTTTCCCGAGATGACCACGACACCCCTCTGCAAAGACCGTGAATTTGGCATGGAGCTCCATGCCCGGTTCATAGTTAGGTTTTCGTTCTCCTGACTTTGCGATGCCCATATCACCGGTCGCAACACCCATAACTGCGCCGCCAGGATCAAAAAGCACCTCGCTGGCCGCAAAGCCCGGATAAATCTCTACCCCAAGTTTTTCGGCCTGCTCTCCTAACCATCGAACGACTTGACCAAGGCTTACGATATAGTTTCCCTGGTTATGCATAGTTCGCGGTGCCATCCATCCGGGAACTTTCGTTGCGCGAGAGGCGCTTGAAAAAAAGAAGATCTCGTCCCTGCAGACAGGCGTCTTCAATGGGGCATCTAGAGCAACCCAGTCGGGAAAAAGCTCATCAAGCGCGGTCGATTCAATTACTGCGCCAGAGAGTATATGCCCTCCAATAGAGGCCGCTTTTTCGAGAACCACCACGCTCAGCTCGAGATCCCGCTCTTGGGAAAGCTGCATCAGCCGACAAGCGGTAGACAGTCCTGCTGGACCTGCGCCAACAATTACGACATCGACATCCATTGATTCCCTTTCCGACATCTCTGGTGCGCTCATCACAAAACTCTTTAATACAAGTTCATTCAGTCTAAGATGTTAATCGGAAACACTTGGGTAGCCAAGGTATAAACAATCAACTTCTAATTACCCCAAGATAATGATCCGATTCAGAAACTTTTGTTAGACAACCAACAACCTAGGCATTCTTTGGATGTAGCGTTTGGAGCCAGGATTGTGAACAGGGGCAAATCAATTAGCCGGCACGCGCTGGGTTTCGCCGCAGACTTTGCTATAGAGATTTCTTGAATTCTTCAACCAAGGCGGGAACAAGTTCCGAATAATCACCAACAACACCATATTTCGCTGCCGAAAAAATAGGCGCATCGCGGTCAGAATTGATCGCGATAATCACCTTTGCTGAGCCGCACCCTGCCAGATGATGGCTGGCTCCAGATATTCCAACCGCGAAATAGAGATCAGGAGACACGGTCTTGCCACTTAGCCCTACTTGCCACGAATGGGGCACCCATCCGAGATCGCACGCCACTCTGCTGGCTCCCAGCGCCCCGTTCAAGCATTCAGCCAACTCCTTGAGCTGTTCAAATCCATCTGGACCACCAACTCCGCGGCCGCCAGACACCACGACGTTAGCATTTTCTAGTCTGACGCCTTTCTGCTCTTCTCGACTTTGCTCCAGCAATTCGACTCTTTGTTCTTGAGGCTGAACAAGCAGATTAGAAATTTCACCAGCTCGCTCTGCGCTATCTTCTAGTGGCTCAAACACCTTCTCACGTAAAGTGACGACAACAGTCGAAGTAGTCGGCCTAATTATTTGCTCCGCGCGACCCCCATAGCAAACCCGAGTGAGCAATATTTCTCCCGCATCGTCGAAATGTATCGCCTGTGTGCCGGTTACTATGGCCGCAAGGTTGCGGAACGCGACCCGGGGAGCTAGATCCCCACCAAAATTATTGTGGGTGAAGATAATCGCCCACGGGCCAACTTCCTTGATCGCGTCTGAAACCACCTGTACGTAACTTCCCAGGTCGTGTTCTGCTAAATTTTCTTTTGATGCCCACAAGACCTTATCGGCACCTTTCGCGATTATCCCTGGAGCTATTTCCGCATCGATGATCGTGTCTGGGTCTACAAAAGCCAGTACTGTGACTTGACCGCCTTTCTGTTCGGCAATCGTAGTTGCTGCCGAGATACACTCAAAATCTGACGACACTAACTCATCGCCGATAACGTCGATAACAACGAGACTATTTATTTTTTCTGACATGTCATTAACTATTTTCTATATAAAAATTAGATCAGTTTGGCATCCCGGATGGTGGAGACCAGCTTTTCCGCAATCTCGGCGGCAGAGTCGCCATCAATTATCTGGCAATCGCTAGATTTTTCTGGTTCAGCAACATCAACCGTCTTCTGCCTAGGCATATGATCAAAGAGTTTTTCACTGCCCTCGAAAGCATCACTATTGAGTTCTGACATTGGTTTGCGTGCAGATTTCATCGTCTCTCTGAGTGACGGTTTTCTTGGCACGCCGAACTCATTCGCAATCGAGACTACGGCAGGTAAATCACAACTAACACGATCAACGCCATTGCTGAGAACGCGCTCAACTTTTACCTGTCCAGATTCAACCGTAACCGACTTTGCCCAGTTTAAGATTGGCCATTGAAGTAATTCGCCAACACCTATCCCAACAACGCCGACATCGAAATCAGCGGCCTGACGACCTGTAAGGATCAAATCCGGTTCACAGACACTCTGGATAGCCTGAACCAGAACCGACGCCGTCGCGAAACTGTCAGAGACATCGAAGTCTTCGGCTGATATCAAAACAGCCTCATCGGCACCCATGGACAATCCATGCTTCAACATATCCTTAGCATCAGCAGTTCCCACACTAAACAAAATCACTGATATTTCATTTTTCCCAGCCTCTGCCTCCTTTAACTGGACCGCGGCTTCAACCGCTTGCTCGTCAAATGGACTCATCACCATTTCGACGCCAGCTGATCTGATCGCTTGTTTCGTCTCTGGATCAATCTGAAAGAGCGGGGGCGGGACCTCCGGATCCATAATTTGCTTTACGCAGACAGCAATAATCATCTCAATTTAACTCCGACAATTTCACAGGATTCTGACTGAGCCGATAACCCGAACCGCATAGAATCTCAACGCACCCCAAAAAGTTTTTCATCTCCTCGGCCCATCTCTTTCCGACTTTCGCCGAGCGGCCCGTATTTTAGGAAATCGAAATTCTCAAGAGGTTGGGGAAAATCCTTTGGGTCCCAGATAAGGGAACTTCCGTCCTTGTTCTATCAAACCACTTCGACATCAACCGGCACAATGCCGTCAAAGTGTTTCATTTGAAAATTCCAAGGAGTTTGCGGCTGGGTTCTACCTTCTTCGTCGGTAGCCCGCGCTTTAATCACATACTTGCCAGTTACAGACACATCCCATTTAAATGACCATCTCCTCCACAACCATCGATCATTACTCGGCTCGACATGCGCATCCTCCCAAGACTCTCCGTCATCAGTACTGACCTCAACGCGAGTGATGGCTCCGAGTCCACTCCACGCATAGCCGCAGATTCTGTGAGTTCCAGCCTCCAGGGGTGAATCTTCATCAATCGGATTGGTAATGATGCTTTTTACGCCCAACTCCTTACACGGCACCTTATTTGGATCATCTGGACCCTCCCCCAAGACAAAGTATTGGGTTTGGTAGTAACAAGGCTTTTCATAATCAAGTAACTCTATCTCTTTCAACCATTTGACCGACCAATTGCCTGACCAGCCGGGGACTATTACCCTCAACGGTGCACCGTGGACGTGCCGAAGATACTCGCCATTCTGTGCCCAAGCTAATATCGTATCGGGATCCGTTGCTTTAGTGAGGTCGAGGGCTTTGTCGTAATTTATGACTCCTGGGTCCTCTATCTCTATATCTGTCCGACCGGTAGACAGGTATATCGGCGTCGGATCGGGCCTTCCTTCGTCGTATCCCACCAGATGCACATGGGTCGCCTCTGGTTTAACCCCAGCTAACTCAAGAACATCCCTTAATCGTACTCCGGTCCACTCACCACCGCTTACGAGACAGGTAGTTGGGATGGCATCAAAGATCTCGTCTATATTCGCTCCATCCTCGTCCTCGCCCGCCATCTGATTCCACCCGCCTTGCTCTTCTTGCACCTTCAGGCGAGAAGGCTTAGGCCCGCCCTCTTTTTGCCAACGGAAATATTCTCCATCGTCCCCCGCGCATTCCATTGTTGTGCGAACCGTATATGATGGGAGTTGCTGAATTTCTTCAAAATTAAAAACCAGTGGCTTTTCTACCAGACCCGTCACTTTAAAATCGTAATCGTCTGGGTGGATAGGATCCGCCATATTCAACTGAGCGATGATGTAAGACGCATCGGTGGGAGTGGTAAGCCCACCTAACTCAAGAACAGGAGCCCTCGCGAAAATCGTTCGCCCCTGATCATCCTTGCTCGGCATAATTCGGGCCTTCTTGCGGTCCGGCCAGCCCTCAATCCACTCCCCTTCCATTTCTGGACGCGCCATAACTTTCTCCTAACAGACCCTTTTTTGACTTTGACTCGCTACTTCTAGATAGATTCTATTCAGCGAACACCCTAAAACACTATCCACTAAATCTTCCAAAACTATTAACTTACGCTATTCTCTTTAAATGCTGGAGTCGAACGTAGGACAAACTCGCGACATTGTCTAGAAGGAGTTTTGCGCAAGAGGTAAGCAAAAATACTGAGTTACCCCTGAGTCGAGAGGAAAGAGTGTTTAACTATTTCGGAGATCGACCGGATTCCCAGTTTTGCCTTGATATTTGCACGATGTGCCTCAACAGTCCGTCTGCTGATACTTAGTTCTCTGGCAATTTCCTTGTTCTGACTCCCGTCAATCAAGAGTGCGATAATTTCTCTCTCCCGCGAAGTCAACTTAGCGTAACGACTTTCGTATTCTGCATTCGCCCTTAGTTGGCCATACCGTTCCTCACTCAGCTCAATACCATGTCTGATTCGCTCCAGCATTACAGAGTTGGTGAAGGGTTTCTCTAAAAAATCAACGGCTCCGTTCTTTATAGCGCGAACGGTAAGCGGGATATCCGCCTGACCGGAAATTACGATTACCGAGAGAGCCGAACCTTGTTGACATAACTTATCGTAAAGGTCCAAACCCATCATATCGGGTAGCCATATATCGAGGACCAAACATCCTTTGGTATCCGGTGAACAAAACTCCAGGAACTCGCTACCGGTTGTGAAAGACATAAAACCAAGCCCAAGGACGTCCGCGAATCTCTCAAAGATATCGCAGATACTCGGATCATCATCCAACAAATGCAGCATAGGCTTGTCCACTACTTTTCCCGCAATTACATAGGTTATACGTATTCCTTACATAGACTCTCTATTTGAACTCGACTCTAGTGACTTTAGCCTAAACCCCTTTTTGGAGTTCCGCCAACTTCGCCGGAGCAACTTTACAGATTGGGAACCTTATTCTCACCCCTGTCTTTTCAGCGCTGGTATGTTCGATATCCAGAGTTCCGCCATGTCGCTCCATAATCGTACGAAGCGCTGCCATCTCTAGTTTCACCTCGTTTGTCTCATGGTCGAAAAAAGGCCTGGTAATATTTTCTGGATACTCCGGCCCAGAATCCATAAACCGAACATCAATTCCGTTCCCCCCGCCATGCGAGTCGGTATCTTTCCTAAACGAGATAGTCAAAAGCCGGGTTTTCCCACCAGGTTCCTCCCTCGTCACGTTTTCAATCGAGTGGCGCAGGATCCCAGAAACTAACCGGTCTAATTGAACGGGATCCGCCAAAATAGGCGCTCTCGGTGGACTTCTTTGTATCTCCACTGCAATGTCCTGATCATGAAAATCCTTGGCAAGTCCTACCAGCGCTGCAGAGATAACCTCGTCAACATGAACTACCGCCCAACTGCCGACCGCCTCATTCAATGGTCGCTGAAATGATGTCAGCAAATTGCGCAACCGGCTCGAGTTAAATGCAATGAGCTCCAGTAACTCCTCGAGCGATCGTGACGATCCTGTTGATTGCTCCTGAGGAGCCTGTCTGCCAACGTTTTTCTGGGAAAGCACCTCCCTGCACATCTCAGTATAGCTAGAGATTGCGGTCAACGGATCACTCAACTCATTGACTACAAAACGAGTGAACTCCCGCAAACGGGCTACGTCGACTTCTCTATGATTTCTGTCCTGTCGACTTTGCTCAGTATCGTGATACCAGGAGGACTGCTCTAAATTATTCCCCGAGCGCCAGAGGAATTGCTCCGGGATATTTCTGTATTCGAAATCGGGAGGCATAGGAGTAACCGAGTTTAGTTTCTGGTGAAATTAGTTTTCTACACGATTACTTCGCGCGGACTAGTTAAAGCCGACCTAACTCTCTTTTCCAACGATAGCCATGCAGTTATCAATCGTTTCTGCACGTCTCTACCTTGGCTCCGAACGCAAAGAATCTCTCGAACAACAGAGCCCTGAGTCAATCATCGAAGCGGGTTGCAGTTGCCATGCCAACCCCACCATGAGTTCGCGGAAATGCTGCTTGAACATTACTCTCAAGTTTTATAGGCAGTTCGAAATAGAGCCGCTCAGCTTTAAATTCGTCCAATAACTTTATGGTCTCATCTTTGTCGTGCTGAACAAAATAGTTGGAATTTAGTGCACGGAAAAGGTAAATCTTGTTTCGCTCGTCACACGCCAGCAATTGCGCCAGTGCAGTGTAATAAGACTCTCCCTTAATGGTTTTTTCGAGCCACTTTGGGGATGGCGCCCGTGTCGCCGCACTCCTGACGGCTTTTTTCTTTGCTGTCTTTTTCTTAGCTGTTACCTTCTTTTTCGTTGCCTTCTTTTTCGTTGCCTTCTTTGCCACTTTTTTCTTGGCAGCCATTTTTATATTCCTCCGATTAATTAAAATCTATCGACCCGACACAAGGGCTCCACTCTATTCACACCCGTTACCCACTTAGCAGGCTATCCGCAAGCTCAAACTCAACTCTGAAGTCCCGCTTTTACTTTCGTTTGATCTCTGGTCTATCTGCCCCGAGATTACTCTTTCCGGCGGCGGCTACCATTGCGGCAAAATTAACGACTGATTCACCAAGTTGTTGGAGCCTTGCAATAATCCCGTCATCCATCAACCGACCTTCTTGGAAGTGACTGTTGTTCGCATATACGGCACCTGGTATTGCGTGCCCGTGGAAAAATCCAATTAATGGTTTCAATTGGTGTTCGATCGCCAAAAAATGATGGTCACTTCCACCGGTTGCGATAAGGCCAACCGGCTTACCCAAAAGGGCGTCGTTTGGGATTAAGTCAAACATATTCTTTAGCATGGCGGTACAACTCCCCCGGTACATCGGGGTGCCAACAATCAATCCATCACAACTACACACCTTGTCAACAATAAACTTAGTATCCCCCTCGTAATCTTTCGGGTCACGGCCGTCACAAAACTGAACATTCAGGTCACCGAGGTTAATTAAAGTGGCCTGAATCTTTTCCGATGGCGAGGCATGCCTCGCAAACTCAACCGCCTGTTCGACCAGTGAAAAGGTCCTGGACGGCGAAGTGGGACTGCCTGAGACTCCAAGAATTTCCAAAATCTTTGACCTATTCTTGACCAGTATCCCGTCGATGACCTTCGTGCTACTCGCGGGCTTCTTTATCTGGCTCCTTGTTAATGTTCGTATTGCGCGTCTTCGCGGTCATTGGACCGTCAGAAAGAGCCCCAGTAGCTGTGCAAGAAACTTGGGGCCCTTTCTTCGGGCGACAAAACCTTAGGCGCTCTTCTTTTTTACTCTTCTTCCCTTGCGAAGATCTGCCTCCATCTCGCGAACGAGAGGTATCACCTTTTCGCCAAAGTTCTTGAGCTCCCAGTTGTAATGCAGGAATCCGCAAAGAATCATACCCATCCCAAGTTGTTTCAGCTCAATGATCCGCTTCGCAACCGTTTCAGGTGTACCAATAAGCCCCGTCTTAAAGCCGTCGTTATACTGCACCAGATCGGCAAATGACGAGTTACCCCACATGCCTTTTCCATCTTTTGTCTCTCTTGCCGCGCCCTTTACAGCTTCGCCGAAACCTTTGACAGCCTCGACATCCGCGTTAACGATAATCTCGCGTAGTTGCTCGGTCGCCTCTTTCATGGTGTCGCGAATAATGGTAAAGCCGTTACATCCAAACTTCAGTTCTTTCGGATCACGTCCAGACGCTACTGCCGACTGATGCGCTTCAGACATAATCTCATTGAAGCCATCGTTGGTATTACCGTTCATAAATAAACAATCGGTTACTCGCCCAGCCATTTCGCGTGCATCCGTAGAATTTCCGCCCTGGAAGACGACCGGCCGGTGGAGGGGCTTCGGCAACATAGGCGCCTGATTGATCTGATAGAAGTCGCCATAGAAAGTGAACTCTTCCTCAGTCCACATACCTTTCATGACTCGAATGAATTCCTCTGAACGACGGTAACGTTCTTTGTGCTCCAACCAGGGAAACCCAAGTGCCGTAAACTCACCCTTGAACCACCCGCTCACGACATTAATTGAGGTTCGACCACCGGAGACAACATCCAGAGAGGCTTGCATTTTTGCCACAATTGCGGGATGCCATAAACCTGGGTGAACCGCCGTTATCTGTTCTAGCGTTGTCGTGTGCTGAAGCAAAGCGTTGGCTATGGTGAATGCCTCATGCTGATGATCAGCGCCGTAACTTGCAAACCAGCGTGTCTGGCAGAGCGCCGTCGCGAAGCCTGTTGCCTCCGCATCTTTTGCATATTTAATATTTGCTTCAATGCCGTAATCCGTATCCATGGGCAACATCGTAATAACCAACCCACCAGATACATTTGGAACCCAATAAGCAAATTGAATTTCTTCATTGGCTTTTTCAAACCACTTCGATGCTTTTAACGGATTTTTCTTGTCAGAAATTAGTTTTGGGTAAGTTGCCATATATTTTCTCCTAAGGCGATTAATCAATGATTATTCAGATCACTTGTTGCCATCGTGATACCTCATCTAATGTAATGAGGGTCCAAGGCGGTTTTTGCGTAAAAACTATATCTAGGCAAGGGAACTCGGCCCTTTCTTTATTTGACTGGTCCATAGAAATCCCAACCTTGGTTCCATTGTCGAAATTGATGCCTTAACAGTAAATTAGTAGAACTACTTCCTAATGCAGGTAAAAGATAGTAGGAGCAGTCCGGTTCAGCCTCGCGAATAGCAATAAGGTGTTTTGCGTCAGAAAGGATTTCAATGACTGCAGCTGTCGACGACTCATATGCCCTTACGCCCTTGCAGATACCAATCTATCTTTGCTCTAGTAAATCGCTGCCCAAAAATCTAGGTGTCCTACTACCAACTATTACCCTGTCTTTACCTCAATTTACGAATTAATTTAGTTAAACCTTATGTTTTTTATTAAAACTAAACATAAACCTTATGCGGTCGATCCTTGCCAAGCTTCTTTAAGAGCGCTATCGCCTTCTTCGTATCACCGTTGGTCTCCTTTAGAGCATCCTTACAATCGAGGGTTCCGGCTCGCGTTGCCAACCGAACCTCTTTGATCATTGCGGCCGTAAGCGGTTTTTCTTTTTTAGCCGTAGGACTCATTTTCTAGCTCCTTTAATTAATGCTTGCCGAGTGTTTACGAGTACTTAGATATGGCTCTGGTCGGTGATTGTCATCATCTATGTGAAAATACTATGCTGCTTATTAATCACTATGGAAAAAATGGTAATTATCATGATTAAACATTAAAGGTTTAAGACCGTAAATTGACTGAATTACTCATTTATATAAGTATCTTTACTTATAACAATGCCTAGGTCAGGAGATGTCGTCTCTGCGCACCACCAACCCAAAATATAGCCACTCTTAGACCTGAATTTTTCTAGGCGGGGCTCCTTTGCCGAATCTGAAGCTAGGCATCGCTCAGCACTAGTCGATTAGGATCTGTCTGATCAGTGATAGCACCAAGCATTACATCTATCCTACAAAGAGAGAATCTGACACTATTAAGATGTAGCAACTAACTTTCAACTTTTATATTTCTTCATTAGCGCCCCGTGTCCCAAAATGATCCCCCTATCGATGATTTGCCACTTAAATTTCTCGATACCTACACAAGTGCGTACTGCGAATTATTTGAGGCAATCGAACATGAAAGTGCAGGCGATCTCCAGTCATCCTTTTTCAGTTCCGCCCGAAACCAGATTCCTTGGCTGAATGACCGACCGCTCGCTGTATTTTGTCTGCAGAGTGCTCTTATATTTTTTGACCAGAGCAATGTACCCAAGGGGCATTGGTACCTCGATGGAGGTCCCGCAATAAAAGTCGATGAGGTGCATACTCGGACGCCGCTATCGGTCCGAACAGCGTACAGTTCTAAGTCTTCCAACCAAAAACCAAAAGGAATCGTAAGAGCAGTCTTAGCCGACCGCGTGCCAACCCGTGTTTGGGTCAGTCACCCCCTGGCGGGGACTTCGCTAGGACAGGCAGCTACCGAAACAGGAAAGTTATTGACGTATTTTGCATATGAAAAGGATTTTCAATCTTTTCTAACCGACGCCACATTTGGCTTTTTTGGCTACATAGAGACTCTTCCGATCATCCCCAAAAGGTACATAGCTACAGCCTTCGAGATCGTTAGCAACCTTGGTTTTTTTCCTGCCGATCTTAATAACGCGCGTTTCTTTTGCAGCCTCAACATTGTAAGTCGGCCGAAATATTTTCTCGACAATCATGAAACCCGCTTAGATTCATTGAAAGCAGCTGTTTATCGCGATTTAAGCCGAGCCATGGCTCGTCAGTACTTTAGCGCAGAAGACTATATCCGCCAGTTTTCTTCACCGACATTCTGGGATCCAAGTCCAAATAATAAAAAAGACAAGCTTTACGACCTAGTGTTCTCCACCCCCTAAACTTAACTACTCCTGGCAACATCACCAAGCGCAGCTGTTAGATCAGCAAAACGGATAGGTTTTGAAATGTATCCATCCATACCCGCGTCTAGATATTTTTCTCGGTCTCCTCTCATTGCATGTGCAGTCATTGCGAGGATAGGTATACGGGCTTCTCTTGGATTCTCGAGTTGACGGATCTGTTGAGTGGCCTCAATGCCATCCATTCCTGGCATCTCGATGTCCATCAAGATGAGATCATAGTCTTCTATTTCGCAGGCCGCCAAGGCCTCTTTACCGGACCCTACAATTGTTGCATTAACCCCTAGTTTTTCCACATATGCTTTCATCACATCTTGGTTAATCAGATTATCCTCAGCGATCAATACCTTCCTAAACGGCAAAGAGTATTTTATGAACGATCCGTTACGTCGATCCAAGTCGATTGTCGGTTGAGTTGTTTTCCCAGCTAGCGTCATTGTTAAAGTTGTCGCTAACTCTGCGTACCTAATCGGCTTCACGAGTGTGGTGACATTTGGTCGTTGTCCCAAATCAACCTCCTCTCCCGGAAAGCACAAGACAATCACCGGTAAAGCGGTATTCACTAAATTCTCAAAAGCTATTTGATGGTCGTTTTCTGACGATTCCGCAACGACAAATTTATGGTCGATAATGAGCGCATCAAATGCCTCACCGATTCTTTCGGCTTCATGCACTTTCTGGATACAATCACTGATCGTCTCAGAAGAAACAGATTCACACCCCCATTCCATTGCAATATTTCCAAATTGGCTAGATGACACTTTGGTACCAGCCAATGTAAGGAGTTTTATCCGCGTGACCTGATTTATGAAATCTTCATCCAGTTCGTACCGCTCTTTTCGAACAAAAAATTCTAGGTATACATGAAAGACCGATCCGTACCCTATTTGGCTTTCCACAGACAGTCGTCCACCCATCAGCTCGATCAAATTGGATGCGATTGTTAAACCCAATCCAACTCCACCATACTCTCTGGACAAACTGCTATCCAGTTGGGTGAATGGCTTGAAAAGATACTCTTGCTGATCCTCGGGTATTCCGGGTCCAGTATCTTCAAGCAAGAAGTGTATTTGCTGCTTACTGGACCCAATAGCGCCGTCGCTCACAGATTTACAGACAACGGATACCTCTCCCTCTGAGGTAAATTTAAGCGCGTTACCCACGATATTCGTCAGGACCTGACGGAGGCGGCCGGCATCACCAAACAATAGGTCGCTGACGTCATTCGATACTGAATAGGAGAGATCCAAACCCTTAATCCGGGCTCTCTGCGCGATCGATTGGAGTGTATCGGCTAATAGATCCCGCAAAGAAAATTCTGTCTCGTGAAGATCAACGGTACCTGTTTCAAACTTGGAGACGTCCAAAATCTCATCCAAAAGTCGTAGGAGATTATTCCCTGACTCGTTTATACCGTGCACATAATTATGTTGCTGGTCAGCTAAATCCGCCTCGCTCAACAGATCCGACATGGCGATGATTCCGTGCATGGGAGTACGAATTTCGTGACTCATCGTAGCCAGAAACCGACTCTTCGCAGCACTCGCCACTTCGGCGGCCTCTTTTGAGGCCTCAAGTTGCTCGTAGGCAACCCTTCGCTCTAATTCAGAACGGCGAAGCGCTAACGCACTAACCCAAATCAAAAGGTTAAATACAACCATGATTCCGGTTACCGCAACGGCAACATGTTCAGCAAATACCCAAGTATCGAAACCCGAGCCGTAATATCCGTAGACGCCAAGTCCCGTCATGCCCATCCAGCCCATAACTAACGGGATGATTAAGGCTGCGGGAATTAGTGATCGACTTAAAGTGCCGCCGGCGGTATCGCTGGCTAATGTACTGACTGGTTCTTGGCCAGGATGATTCAAGAATGCGGCCACCGCCAGCAAGAACAATAAGATAGACGAATTAATTGTTGCTGGGACGGAACTGCTGATTAATACCTGCAGGACTCCAGCACTATAGATAAAGCCAGCTATTCCCACATAAGAGATCATTATCGCAGCGAGAAGAAAAAACCCAGCGGCGGCGGTTGCGGCGCGGTGATTAATCTTGAATAAGAGGACACCCAAGTTCACTGCGATCATGCCAAGCAACTCATGAGTGCCTAATGAGGTATCGAGATTAGTTGCACCAAGGGCTGCCTGGCCAATCTCGAGGCTTTGGCCTGATTGAATTTCAAATAGCTTGGAAAAACAGGCTGCTAAGCTGGCAAAGACAATAGCTGTCACGACCCCTCGCTGCCATACTGCTTCGTGACGCCCCGTTAAGGCGAATGCAGAACCCAACAAAAGATAGAGAAACAATAGCGTGCCATCTGTTTCAGTCCAAGTCGGTACGGGGAGAGATCGCAGAGACTCGATATCAAATATGATCCCAAAAAGAGAAAGTGCAGACACGACAGCGACGAGCGAGGCAAAAAACTTGCCCACGAGCCCAATTCGTCTTAATGGCACCTCATGTTCGCTAGCAATCAAACTTGACATAAATTTTGGTTACCGTCGCCCGTAAGATGCTGGGACCGTTACGCCATAACTACGTGTGAGATGCATAAACCAGGATCGAATCAGTACAAAACGATTCCTAGCGCTCTGCCAGATCAATTCAGATACAAAAAATTGATGCTTAACCCACCGCATCGGGTAACTGTACCATCAGTAAATATTTCCCCTATAACTCAACCCGTCTAAGCGATCAGCGCTTTTCGTAATACAGGCCCTTCAGTCTCTACGAATTCCCTCACCACTTGATCTAGCGCTTCTAATTGCGACTCAATAACATAAAGACCTTTGGTAGGAACCGAGGATCCGAGTTCTACTAGAAGTGGTCGAAGATGATTTTCCACTGCAAGCGCATGCAGAGGACTGGCGCCGAGCATAACCGGGAGAGAAACAGTTCCCGCCATTCCACGGGTGTTATACCGATCGAGGAATGCCTTGAGGAGTCCAGTATAAGAAGCTTTGTATACTGGGCATGCGACGATCACGAGATCACTGGCGGCAACTTCCTGACTTAGCTTCGTGAGTTCCTCATCCTCCCACTCGAACAGTCTTCCTGCCACATCAGCAAGTTCGATAGTGTTTACCTCAATCTCATCTTCCGATTGCATGAACTCAACCAGATGTTCACATATTGTCTTGGCAACACGAGTCGTGCGACCCGCTGCTTTAGGATTTCCAATTACGATCCTCACTTGCATAAATTTCTCCCTCCTAACGTCGCATTTTCGATGCTTGTATGGATAAAAATTCTACGATCAGCTCAACCATAAACCTCGGCAAGTTAAAGAATAAAGTGATCAAATATAGTTTGCAATGATCTCTCTCATACGACAACTTATTGAATCCTTTACGAAGGATGTGACTCCTTCTCTGAATGCGTC
>Ga0315332_10000086_pt1 | contig 30601 bp, 42 predicted proteins | sample M110034915metaG_FD_203455 | JGI IMG/M metagenome (GOLD analysis project Ga0315332, IMG submission 203455) | Ammonia-oxidizing marine archaeal communities from Monterey Bay, California, United States - M1 100m 34915 | ecosystem: Environmental > Aquatic > Marine > Intertidal zone | place: USA...
GATTCAATTCAGAAGCAGCAGCTTTAGCGCAAGCCAATGAAACACCTAATATTGCATTGGCTCCAAACTTACTTTTATTATCTGTACCGTCCATAGAAATCATAGCGCGATCAATTAAGTTTTGATCAAAAATGTAGGCATTATCTAACTCTTCAGCTAGGATTGCATTTACGTTATCTACTGCTTTCAAAACACCCTTGCCCATATATATACCTTTGTCGTTATCACGCAATTCAACTGCTTCATGAATTCCAGTTGAAGCACCCGAAGGTACTGCTGCTCGGCCAAAGCCTCCACTGTCAGTATATACATCTACTTCAATAGTTGGATTACCTCTTGAATCCAAAATTTGTCTTGCTTCAATTTTAGCTATGTAGCTCATTGTAATAGTTTAAAGTTTATGCACTTTATGAAACGACTGCTTTATTTCGCTTAACCATTTCACTTATGTTCGCAATAAAATCATCGAACAAATATCGAGAATCATGCGGCCCTGCTGATGCCTCTGGGTGATATTGAACAGAAAATATTTTCTTGTTCTTGAATTTTATTCCAGCGAGAGTATTGTCATTTAGATGTGTGTGAGTAATCTCAATGTCTGAGTTATTAGACAGTGATTCTTTCTCGACAACAAATCCGTGATTTTGCGACGTTACCTCGCATTTACCTGTTTGTAAATTAATTACTGGATGATTTACACCTCTATGCCCATTATGCATTTTTCTGGTTGTTAAACCTGATGCTAAAGAAAGTACTTGATGCCCTAAGCATATTCCGAAAATTGGAATTTCTAACTCTGTCATTCGTTTAACTGTTTCTATAACATCCGACATTGCAGAGGGATCGCCAGGTCCGTTAGACAACATAAATCCATCAGGGCTCCACATTGTCATATCTTCTATACTCGTATTCATTGGAAATACTTTCAAGTAACATCCCCTATCAGTTAAACACGAAAGAATACTTCGCTTAACACCTAAATCAAGAACGGCTACTTTAAATTCAGCATTCTCATCGCCAAACAAATATGGCTCCTTGGTTGCCACTTTAGATGATAACTCCAAACCTGCCATAGATGGAATTTCCTTAACCTTTGTTTTTAGAATTTCGACATCTAGCTCTTCTGAGCTAATAATTGCATTCATAGCACCACTATCTCTAATATGACGCACGATTGCTCTAGTATCCACATCTGAAATTCCAGAAAGACCTAACTCCTCAAAGTACTCCTGAATTGATTTCGATGCAGAACTTCTAGAATAATACTGGTCGGTAAATTTCTTACAAACCAATCCTGCAATATTCAAATCAGACGATTCAATTTCATCGTTATGAATCCCGTAGTTACCTATATGGGAAACTGTACTAACCAATATCTGCCCAAAATATGAAGGATCTGTGAATATTTCTTGGTATCCCGTCATACCAGTATTGAAACAAATTTCGCCAGTAGCGGTTCCTAGTGTTCCAATTGCTTTACCGTAATAAACACTACCGTCTTCTAAAACTAGTACTGCTGGTTTTCTTTCTTGATACTTCATTTAAATAGTATATATAAAAAAAGGATGAAGCAAAAATACTTCATCCTTTTCATTGTAACTATTAAAAGTTATTAACTAATCTCGTCAGTTTATTCACTCTTTTGCTTGTCGTCTTCAGTAGTTTTATCATCCTTAGATTCTTCAGCTTTTGATATCTCTTCTGTTTTAGCCTCAGCTTTAGCTTCTTCCTTAACGTCTTCAATAACTGGTGCCTCAACCTTAGCCTCTGTTTCTATGGTTTCCTCAACTATTTCAACGTCTTCTACTGCCTCAACTTTCGCGGGAGCTGCTTTCGCTGCGCCTTTTCCAGAACCACCTCTTCGTCTTTTTTTCTTAGCCGCTGATTTTTTCTCAGTTGTATACGTTTCATTGAAGTCTACTAATTCGATGAGACACATTTCTGCATTATCACCTAAACGGTTGCCTGTTTTTAGTATTCTAGTGTATCCACCTGGACGATCAGCGATTTTAGGTGCAACGTCTCTAAACAGCTCGCTAACAGAATGCTTGTTTTGCAAATAACTAAATACAACTCTTCTAGAGTGCGTTGAATCAGTTTTTGACTTCGTCAAAAGTGGCTCTACAAACAATCTAAGTGCTTTAGCTTTAGCTACAGTTGTATTAATTCTTTTGTGAAGAATTAATGAGCTAGCCATGTTGCTTAACATTGCCTTTCTGTGCGCAGTTTTTCTACCTAAATGGTTAAATTTCTTACCGTGTCTCATCTCAATATAAATTTGAAATCAATTACTTGACTTCTTATGACTACTCTTTATCTAATTTGTACTTTGCTAAGTTCATTCCGAAAGAAAGTTGTTTAGCATCTACTAGGTCTTCTAACTCAGTAAGTGATTTCTTTCCGAAGTTTCTGAACTTCAACAAATCGTTCTTGTCAAATGATACTAGATCACCAAGTGTATCAACGTCTGCAGCTTTTAGGCAATTTAATGCTCTAACTGAAAGGTCCATGTCTACCAACTTAGTTTTTAATAATTGACGCATGTGTAAAGAAGTTTCGTCAAATTCTTCTTCAGCTGCTTTTTCTTCAGTATCCAAAGTAATTCTCTCATCAGAGAACAACATGAAATGGTGAATTAAAATCTTAGCCGCTTCTTTTAATGCCTCTTTAGGATGAATTGAACCATCAGTATCTATGTCTAAAATTAACTTCTCATAATCGGTTTTTTGCTCAACACGGAAATTTTCAACATCATACTTTACATTCTTGACCGGAGTGAAAATAGAATCAATTGCAATCGTTCCAATTGGAGCATTCAAAGATTTATTCTCTTCAGCAGGAACATATCCTCTACCTTTATCAATGGTTAATTCAACCGTTAACTCAACTGACTTGTCCATAGTACAAATCACGTGATCAGGATTTAACACCTGAAATGCAGAAGTATTTTTACCTATGTCTCCAGCAGTAAACTGCTCTTTGCCTCCAACTCTTACAGTTACTTTCTCAGCATTAGTGCCTTCAATTTGTTGTTTAAACCGAACTTGTTTTAGGTTCAATATTAATTCTGTAATATCTTCAACAACTCCTTTTATCGTAGAAAATTCATGATCTACACCATCAATTTTTACAGAAGTAATTGCAAAGCCTTCTAATGAAGCTAAAAGAATTCTTCGAATCGCATTACCAACAGTAATACCGTATCCAGGTTCTAATGGACGAAACTCAAATTGACCTTGAAAATCATCCGCATCGATCATTATCACTTTATCTGGTTTCTGAAAATCTATAATTGCCATTTCTTTTTTTTTTTAATGTCTAATACGTTAATTACTATTTCGAGTAAAGTTCAACAATGAGTTGTTCTCTAATATTCTCTGGAATTTGTTCTCTTTCTGGTGCTTTAATAAATTTTCCTTTTAAGGTTGTTTTATCAAATTCTAACCATTCGAAAGTTGTTGAATCCTTTGCCAAAGAAGCAGATATAGCTTCTAAAGATTTTGATCTTTCCCTTACTTCTACAACATCGCCCTCTGATAATTGGTAAGATGGTATGTTTACCAAACCACCATTAACAGTAATATGACGGTGAGAGACTAATTGTCTCGCTCCACTTCTTGTTGGAGAAATACCCATTCTAAACACTGTGTTATCCAAACGAGACTCACAAAATCTTAACAAATTTTCACCAGTAATACCTTTCTTACGTGATGCCTTATCAAACAAATTTTCGAATTGTTTTTCTAAAATACCATAAGTGTATTTAGCTTTTTGCTTTTCTGCTAATTGCTCAGCATACTCAGATTTTTTACCTCTTCTTCTGTTTGGTCCGTGTTGCCCAGGAGGGTAATTTTTTTTCTCTAACGCCTTGTCAGGTCCAAAAATTGGCTCTTGGAACTTTCTTGCGATTCTTGATTTAGGACCTCTATATCTTGCCATTTTATAGTAGTTTTTGCTTCAACGATTATGAATTAAGGTCTTAATTTAATCCTTCGATAACCTCAGCGATTGTTATTTAATTATACTCTTCTTCTTTTAGGAGGTCGACAACCATTGTGTGGTAATGGAGTAACATCTATTATTTCTGTTACTTCTATACCAGCGTTGTGTACGCTTCTTATTGCAGATTCTCTTCCGTTACCTGGTCCCTTTACATAAACCTTAACTTTTCTTAACCCAGCTTCGTACGCCACTTTTGCGCAATCTTCAGCAGCAACTTGCGCTGCGTAAGGTGTATTCTTTTTAGAGCCTCTAAAGCCCATTTTACCAGCAGATGACCAAGAAATTACTTGACCTGTTGCGTTGGTTAACGAAATAATAATATTATTGAAAGTAGCTTGAACATGCATTTGCCCAAGTGCTTCAACAATTACTTTTCTTTTTTTAGATGTTGACTTTGCCATGATCTATTTGTTATTTAGTAGCAATCTTTTTATTCGCAACAGTTTTTCTTCTCCCCTTTCTGGTTCTACTGTTATTCTTAGTTCTCTGTCCGTTAAGAGGAAGTCCTGATCTGTGACGAATACCTCTGTAACTACCAATATCCATTAAACGTTTGATGTTTAACTGAACTTCAGATCTTAGAGCTCCTTCAACTTTAATGCTGTCAGCTATAATAGCACGGATTTTAGTCAACTCATCATCATTCCAGTCTTCAACTTTCGTGTTGACATCAACTTTTGCTTCAGCTAAAATGTTTTTAGCGGTAGTACTTCCTATTCCGTAGATATAGGTTAACCCTATTTCTCCTCTCTTATTTTTTGGTATATCAATACCTGCAATTCTTGCCATAGTTCTTTATAATTAGCTATTAACCTTGACGTTGTTTAAATTTAGGATTCTTTTTGTTAATCACATAAAGACGTCCTTTTCGTCTTACGATCTTGCAATCAGCACTCCTCTTTTTAATTGAAGCTCTTACTTTCATCTCTTTTCTTTTTTATAATCAGGTAATCCAGATTGAACTTCCGTTCATTCCTTCAATTATTTATATCTAAATGTTATTCTTCCCTTTGTTAAATCATATGGCGACATTTCAACCTTTACTTTATCACCCGGTAAAATCTTAATATAATGCATACGCATTTTACCAGAAATATGCGCTGTAATAACATGTCCATTCTCCAATTCTGCACGAAACATTGCATTCGACAACGCTTCGATAATTGTTCCATCTTGTTCTATAGAGGCTTGTTTCGCCATACTTTTATACTAATATTCCTTTTTGTTCTAATACTTGTTCTATAGGATCAAATGATGATAAAATATCTGCTTTACCCTTTCGAACAGCAATCATGTGTTCGAAATGTGCAGATGGCTTACCGTCTTTTGTCTCAATTGTCCACCCATCTTTAGACTGTTTTACGTCTTTGGTTCCCATGTTAATCATTGGTTCAATTGCAATAACTAAACCCTCTTTTAACTTTAATCCTCTTCCGCGTCTTCCATAATTTGGCACTTCTGGTTTTTCATGTAAGTCTTTTCCGACACCATGACCAACTAAGTCTCTTACCACAGCGTAACCAAAACCTTCTGTATAGCTTTGAACTGCGTATCCAATATCGCCAATACGTTTCCCAACAACTCCTTCATCTATTGCTAAATAGAGTGATTGTTTTGTTACTTCCAATAGCTGCTTAACATCTTCCGATACAACTCCAACACTAAAGGTATAAGCAGAGTCTCCGTAAAATCCGTTTTTTATTGTACCACAATCTAACGAAATTATATCACCATTTTGCAGCGGTTTATCATTCGGTATTCCGTGAACTACAGCTTGGTTTAACGAAGCACATAGCGTATTTGGAAATCCACCATAATCCTTAAAGCCTGGAACTGCGCCATTATCTCTGATAAACTCTTCTGCAATTTTATCTAATTGCAAAGTAGTCACACCAGGTTCGATAAGTTTCGCAACCTCAGCTAAAGTTTTTCCAACAAGTAAAGAACTCTCTCTTAATAATTCAATTTCCTCATCTGTCTTGAAATAAATCATAGACAAACTAACTTAGGCGGACATCCCTACAGATGATCTACCTTTTATTTTTCCTGTTTTCATTAATCCATCATAATGACGCATTAATAAATGACTTTCAATTTGTTGTAATGTATCCAATGTTACCCCAACCATAATCAATAGTGATGTACCACCAAAGAAATATGAAAACTGTGTATTAATATTCATAATCATCGCAAAGGCTGGTAATATAGAGACTATAGCCAAAAAAATTGATCCTGGAAGTGTAATTCTTGACATTACAGAGTCAATAAATTCAGCCGTCTTTTTTCCTGGTTTAACACCAGGAACAAAACCACCATTTCTTTTTAAGTCGTCCGCCATTTGATTTGGGTTAACCGTTATTGCCGTATAGAAATAAGTGAACAAAATAATTACAATAGCGAAAGTAACGTTATACACCCAACCAGTAGGGTCAGAAAATGTAACTAACCATGATGTAGCATCCCCTTCACCGAATCCAGCCAAAGATGCAGGTAAAAACATAATCGCTTGTGCAAAAATAATTGGCATTACACCAGCAGCGTTTACCTTTAAAGGTATGTACTGCCTTGCACCACCATATTGCTTGTTACCTACAATACGCTTCGCAAACTGAACTGGTATTCTTCTTGTTCCTTGAACTAAAAGCACAGATATCACAATAACTAGTAACAAGAATATCATTTCGAGTAATAATACAACTGCTCCACCAGCACCACTAACCAATCTTGAATCTACTTCAAACAAGAATGCGGTTGGAAGTCCCGCAATGATACCAATCATAATAATCATTGAAATACCATTACCAATTCCTTTATCAGTAATTTTTTCCCCTAACCACATCACGAACATTGTTCCAGTGATAAGTATAAGAGTTGACGAAATATTAAACCAAATTCCAGGATTGGCAACTGCCTCTGCCGGCACTTGAGAGGCAATAAAAGCCGGCGCTTGTAACGCACAAATGATTATGGTAAGGATTCTTGTCCATTGTGTCATTTTTTTTCTACCACTCTCACCGTCTTTTTGCATCTTCTGAATAGCCGGTACGGCAACCCCCATCAATTGCATAACAATAGATGCTGAGATGTATGGCATAATTCCCAATGCAAAAACAGATGCTCTTGAAAAAGCCCCTCCTGCAAATTGGTTAATAATTGCAGCAATTCCTTGCGCTTCGCCAGCTGTTGCCGCTAGAATTTCTGAATTAATACCGGGAAGTACAATAAAAGAACCCATTCTGTAGATCAACAAAAAACCTAAAGTTGTTAAAATACGAGCTCTTAAATCCTCGATTTTCCAAATATTAACAAATGTATCTATAAATCGTTTCATTAAACTAATTATAATGTAGTTGCCGTTCCACCTTGAGCTTCAATCGCAGCTTTAGCTGAACCTGAAAATTGGTGAACAGTGATATCAACTTTTGCTTTTAACTCGCCTCTACCCAAAATTTTAATTTTGTCTTTTTTTGCCGCTAACCCATTTGCTAACAAAGTTTCTAAAGTGATTGTATTCACTTTTTGACTATCAACAAGTGCTTGAATAGTGTCAAGGTTAATTCCTTTGAAATCCTTTCTATTGATATTCTTGAAACCAAATTTTGGAACTCTTCTCTGAAGTGGCATTTGACCACCTTCAAAACCTAGTTTACTCGAATAACCCGATCTAGATTGAGCACCTTTATGACCTTTAGATGCTGTTCCTCCTGATCCAGAACCTTCTCCTCTACCTAAACGCTTACTCGCCTTAGTAGATCCTTTTGCTGGTTTTAAATTATGTAAATTCATAACGTAACTATTTTACTTCTTCAACTTTAACCAAGTGACTAACTGTGTTAATCATTCCCAAAATCTGCGGAGTCGCTTCCTTCTCAACAGTTTGACCCATTTTCTTTATACCCAAAGCCTCTAAGGTCAACTTTTGGTTACCCGGTCTTCGAATTTTACTCTTTACTTGTGTAATCTTAACTTTTGCCATCTTAATCTGCTTATCCGTTAAATACTTTATCTAAAGTTACTCCCCTGTGGTTAGCAACAGTTGCCGCATCTCTTAGCTGAACTAAAGCATCGATAGTAGCTTTAACAACATTAGCCGGATTTGACGAACCTTTCGATTTCGCTAATACATCTGTAACTCCAACGCTTTCCATCACTGCACGCATGGCGCCCCCAGCAATAACACCGGTACCATTAGATGCAGGCTTAATAAAAACTCTAGATCCTGAAAACTTTCCGTTTTGTTCATGAGGGAGTGTACCGTTAACAACTGGAACCTTGATTAAATTCTTTTTAGCATCGTCAATTGCCTTTGCGATAGCACCAGTAACCTCTTTAGCTTTTCCAAGACCATGACCTACAACACCATTTTCATTACCGACTACTACCACTGCAGAAAAACTAAACGTTCTACCACCTTTGGTTACCTTAGTAACTCTTCTTATATCGACAAGCTTATCTTTTAATTCAATTTCGCTTGATCTTACTTTTTTAACGTTTGCGTTCGACATAATTCTTAAAATTTTAGACCAGCCTCTCTTGCTGCTTCTGCTAATGATTTAACTCTTCCGTGATACAAGTAACCACCTCTATCAAAAACAACTTCACTTATTCCTGCACCTTGTGCTTTTTCAGCTATCTGTTTTCCTATCAAGGCCGCAACCTCAATTTTAGTGCCTTTAGACTTGTCTTTTAATGAAGTAGAAAACGCCATTGTTTTTCCTGCAACATCATCAACTAATTGAGCATAAATTTCTTTATTACTTCTGAAAACTGATAATCTTGGTCTACTAGCTGTTCCTGAAACAACTTTTCGAACTCTTCTTCTAATTCGCAGTCTTCTACCTGCTTTTGTTAACTGTGCCATTTTCTAATCTTATTTAGCAGCTGATTTACCAGCTTTTCTTCTAATATGTTCTCCGGCAAAACGAATCCCTTTTCCTTTGTAAGGCTCAGGTTTTCTAAGTGACCTCAATTTTGCTGCGAATTGTCCAACCAATTGCTTGTCATGTGATTCTGTTGTTACAATTGGCGGCTTACCTCTTTCCGTAACAGCAGTTACAGTTAAATCCGAAGGGAAACCAATTACAACATTATGAGAATATCCAAGGGCTAACTCTAATTTCTGTCCTTTTACTTCTGCTCTATACCCAACACCAATTAATTCCTGAACTGTTTTAAAACCTTCAGAAACACCAATAATCATATTATGGATTAAAGATCTGTATAAACCGTGCTTAGCTCTATGGTCTTTCTCATCAGTGCTTCTTGCTAATATAACCTTACCGTCTTCGATTTTTACAGTAATAGCAGAATCAATCTCCTGAGTCGACTCACCTTTTTTACCTTTTACAGTTACAAAGTGACCTGTACCAACAGACACTTCAACACCTTCTGGTATGCTTATGGGTAAATTTCCTATTCTTGACATGACTTACTTTTTGTCTTAATTCTATTAATAAACGTGGCAAAGAACTTCTCCACCCACATTTTCACTTTTTGCTTCCTTATCTGTCATTACCCCCTTAGAGGTAGACACTATCGCAACACCTAAACCATTTAGTACCCTTGGCATAGTTCTTACACTTGTATAGTTACGAAGACCTGATCTACTAATTCTTTTTAAGCCTCTAATGGCAGACACTTTAGTAGTTGGATGATATTTCAATGCAATTTTTATATTGCCTTGATATCCTTCCTCCTCAAATTTAAAGTTCATTATATACCCTTTATCGAAAAGAATTTTTGTTAATTCTCTTTTAATATTAGAACCTGGTATATCAACAATCTTATGCTTCGCCTTGATTGCATTTCTTAGTCTTGTCAGATAATCTGCTATTGGATCGTTCATCTTATTCTCTTTTGTATTGTTACTACCAACTGGCTTTAATTACCCCTGGTATCAACCCTTGATTAGCCATTTCTCTAAAAGTTACCCTTGAAATTCCAAATTGACGAATATATCCTTTTGGTCTTCCTGTAATTTCACATCTGTTGTGCAATCTAACCTTTGAAGAGTTTTTTGGAAGCTTTTGTAGGGCATCCCAATCGCCTGCAGCTTTTAAAGCAGCTCTTTTATCAGCATACTTCGCCACCATCGCTTGACGTTTTCTCTCTCTGGCTTTCATTGATTCTTTTGCCATAACTTACTTTTTAAATGGTAATCCAAATTCTTTTAATAATTCAAATGCTTCGTCATCAGATTTTGCAGTCGTTACAAACGTGATGTCCATACCACTAATTTGTGGAATTTTATCGATATCGATTTCTGGGAAAACGATTTGTTCTGTAATACCGAGCGTATAGTTTCCACGGCCATCGAATCCTTTCCTTCCAATTCCTTGAAAATCTCTAGTTCTAGGAAGTGCTACAGCACCAAGTCTGTCTAAAAACTCATACATTTTATCTCCTCTAAGTGTAACTCTGCAACCAATTGGCATGCCTTTCCTTAACTTAAAGTTAGAGATATCTTTCTTTGACATTGTCTTTTGGGCTTTTTGCCCAGCAATATTTGACATCTCTTCTACAGCAGCTTCTATAAGCTTTTTATCTGCAACTGCTCTGCCCAACCCTTGGTTAAGGCAAATCTTTTCAAGCTTTGGCACTTGCATAGGACTAGAGTAGCTGAATTTGCTTTGTAAAGCACCAACTATTCTGTCTTTGTACTCGCTTTTTAATCTTGGTCTATAATCACTCATTTTTATTAATTTTCAATTACGATTTCTGTCCGTAATCTAATAGTTTAGCTAATAGTTTCTCCTGACTTTTTTGCGTATCGCTCAAGCTTACCGTCTTTATTCAATCTACGACCTACTTTAGTTGGTTCCCCTGTTTTAGGGTCAATTAACATTAAATTAGACACATGAATTGAAGCTTCTTTTTTAATGATGCCCCCTTCAGGATATTGCGCGTTTGGCTTGGTATGTTTAGACACCATATTGATACCTTCTACAATAGCTCTACCTTTTTCTCTATCTACAGAAAGTACCTTTCCTTGGTTGGTATCAGATCCTGATGCTGCACCAGTAATAACTTTTACTAAGTCGCCTTTCTTTATGTTTAGTTTGTTTTGCATCGTTCTAATAATTAAAGCACTTCCGGTGCTAATGAAACAATTTTCATAAACTTTTTATCTCTAAGCTCTCTAGCAACTGGCCCGAAAATACGAGTTCCTCTCATTTCCCCTCCCTCGTTTAAAAGAACAGCAGCGTTATCATCAAACCTGATATAAGAACCATCTTTTCTTCTAATCTCTTTCTTCGTTCGAACAACTACAGCAGTAACTACAGATCCTTTTTTTACATTTCCGTTTGGAACCGCATCTTTAACTGTAACTACAATCTTATCTCCAATTGAAGCATATCTTCTTTTTGACCCACCTAATACTTTGATGACCAAAACTTCTTTTGCTCCGCTATTGTCGGCAATTTTTAACCTTGATTCTGTTTGTAACATCTCTTAATAGCTTTAACGCTTATTTAGCTTTTTCTAAAATCTCGACCAATCTCCAACACTTATTCTTGCTGATTGGCTTAGTTTCCATAATTTTAACAGTGTCACCAATTCCACACTCATTCTTTTCATCATGAGCAGTAAATTTGTTAGAAGTCTTCATAAACTTCCCGTACATAGCGTGTTTAACTTTACGTTCAACAGTAACGGTTATAGATTTCTCCATTTTATCGCTAACTACAACACCAATTCTCTCTTTTCTTAAATTTCTTTGAATCATGACTTTCTAATTATTTCGATTCTAGCTCTCGTTTATTTAGCTCAGTTTTCAACCTTGCTACATCTTGTCTTCTGTCTTTCAATTGCATTGGGTTTTCCAATGGAGAAACTGCATGACTTAATTTTAACTTCGACACCATCTCAACTTCTTCAGTCAATTTGTCTTTGATTTCGTCTGTTGTCATTTCTGATATTACACTTGCTTTCATCTCGAAAATATATTAAGCTTCTACATAATCTTTTCTTACTACATATTTTGTAGTAACAGGTAGCTTTTGCGCTGCCAACCTTAGTGCTTCTTTTGCGGTCTCCTCATCAACACCATCAATTTCAAAAATTAAATTTCCTGGTTTAATTCTAGCTACCCAGTGATCTAAGGCTCCCTTACCTTTTCCCATTCTTACCTCAGCTGGTTTTGAAGTCATTGGTTTGTCTGGAAAAACTCTAATCCACACCTGCCCTTGTCTCTTCATATATCTAGTAACAGCAATCCTTGCAGCCTCGATTTGTCTACCGTTCATAAACCCTTGTTGTAAAGATTTAATTCCGAAAGAACCAAATGCTAATTCATATCCTCTGCCAGCATTACCTTTAATCCTGCCTTTTTGCTGCTTTCTGTGCTTTGTCTTCTTTGGTTGTAACATCTTATCTAACTATTATCCGCTAAATTATTTTCTTCTTGCTGGCTTACCTTTACCTTTTGAAGCATTAGTCATACCTACTGTAGGCGACAAATCTCTTTTTCCGTAAATTTCACCTCTACATATCCAAACTTTTACCCCTATTAGTCCATAAGTAGTTTGAGCTTCTGATAAAGCATAATCAATATCAGCTCTCAGAGTATGAAGTGGTGTTCTACCCTCTTTGTACATTTCTGTACGAGCCATTTCAGCACCATTTAATCTGCCAGAGATTTGTATTTTAATCCCTTCTGCTCCCATTCTCATTGTTGAAGCAATTGCCATTTTTGTAGCCCGTCTGAAAGAAATTCTTCCTTCAATTTGTCTTGCAACACTATCACCAACTAATTTCGCATCAAGTTCTGGTCTTTTAATTTCGTAGATATTGATTTGAACTTCTTTCTTAGTAAGCTTCTTCATCTCCTCTTTCAACTTATCTACTTCAGATCCGCCTTTTCCTATGATAATACCAGGTCTTGACGTTTTGATAGTTACAGTAACCAATTTAAGTGTTCTTTCAATAATAATTTTAGATACACTAGCTTTAGCCAAACGAGCATTAAGATATCTTCTTATTTGATAATCTTCAACTAACTTTTCTGTATAGTTTTTACCTCCGTACCAGTTAGAGTCCCATCCTTTGATGAAGCCTAATCTATTACCTATTGGATTTGTTTTTTGTCCCATTAATCAATTATTTAGCTGATCCTAATACTAGGGTTACGTGATTTGATCTCTTTCTAATTCTGTGTGCTCTACCTTGAGGCGCTGGCTGAAGTCTTTTTAACATTCTACCACTGTCTACTTTTATCTCTTTTATAAAAAGATTAGCATTTTCCCATTTCTCCCCGGATTTTTGCTCAAAGTTGTTCATTGCAGAATGCAATAATTTTTCCACTCTACGAGCAGCTTCTTTACTTGTAAACTGCAGCGTATTTGTAGCTGAAACTACATCCATTCCTCTTACTAAATCCGCAACTAATCTCATCTTGCGAGGAGATGTAGGACAATTGTTAAGCTTAGCAATGTAAAGCTCTTTATTTGCCTCTTTTCTAGCGTCTGCACTTTTTTCTTTTCTTGAACCCATGACCAGTTATTTTTCTAATCTATTTCTTCTTATTACCACCATGACCTCTAAAACTTCTAGTTGGAGAGAATTCACCCAATTTATGTCCAACCATATTTTCTGTTACATATACAGGAACAAATGTTTTACCGTTATGAACAGCAATTGTCATACCCACAAAATCAGGAGTAATCATTGAAGCTCTTGACCAAGTTTTAATTACAGATTTCTTCCCAGAAGATTGTGATTCAACAACTCTTTGTTGAAGCTTGTAATGAACAAATGGTGGTTTTTTTAGCGATCTAGCCATCTTCTACTTATTTTTTCTTTCTATCAATAATGTGCTTATTCGAAGCTTTCTTCTTAGCTCTAGTTTTGAAGCCTTTAGCCGGAATTCCGTTTCTACTTCTTGGGTGCCCTCCAGACTGACGTCCTTCACCTCCACCCATAGGGTGATCTACTGGATTCATAACTACACCACGAACACGTGGCCTTCTACCCAACCATCTACTACGTCCTGCTTTTCCAGAAACCTCTAACTGATGATCTGAATTAGATACAGTTCCAATTGTAGCAAGGCAAGTAATTAAAATCATTCTCGTCTCACCAGAAGGCATCTTAACAATAGCGTATTTACCATCTCTTGCTGCCAATTGAGCGTAAGATCCTGCACTTCTCGCAATTTTCGCGCCTTGACCTGGTCTCATTTCAATATTATGAATAACTGTTCCTAAAGGAATATCACTTAAAAATAATGCATTGCCAACTTCCGGTGTGACACCTTTTCCAGAATTAATTTCCTGTCCAACTTCAATACCTGCAGGAGCAACTATATAACGTTTTTCACCGTCTTTGTAATATACCAGTGCGATACGAGCACTTCTGAAAGGATCGTACTCAACAGTCTTGACAACTCCAGGCACACCAAATTTCTCTCTTTTGAAGTCAATTTCTCTGTACTTTCTTTTGTGACCACCACCAACATTTCTGATAGTCATTTTACCAGTGTGGTTTCTACCACCTTTTCTATTGTGCCCTTTAACCAGCGATTTTTCAGGAGCACCCGCAGTAACTTCTTCGAATGTAGAAGCTACCTTGTGTCTCTGACCTGGGGTAGTTGGGTTAAACTTTCTAACTGCCATTTTCTTCTATCTTAAATGTTACTGAAAAAATCAATTGTATCTCCTTTTGCAAGAGTTATAACTGCTTTTTTAAATGAGTTTGTTTTACCGGAAATAACACCTGCTTTAGTGTTGCGTGTTTTTCTTTTACCACCGTAGTTCATCGTGTTAACAGCTTCAACAGCAACACCATACATGCCTTCAACAGCATCCTTAATTTGAAGTTTATTAGCTCGTTTGTCAACTACAAATCCAAAACGATTCAACTTTTCGCTCTGCGCTGACATCTTTTCGGTAATAATCGGTTTTAATAAAATTTTCATCTTTTCTTAACTTAAAATGTCTTCGATTTGCTTAACTGAACTAGATGAAAGCACTAGGTTATTCGTCTCAATAATATTGTAAGTACTCAATTCAGAGACCGTTACCACATTTAATCCCTTTAAATTACGGGCCGACAAATATACGTTATCATCTTTTTCATTTAAGACTATCATAGTCTTATTTCCTTCTAAAGCCATATTGCCTAACAAGTCAACAAACTGCTTTGTTTGCGGTGCCTTAAAAGAAAAATCTTCAATTACACTAATAGCGCTTTCTTTTGCCTTATGAGTAAGAGCAGACTTTCTCGCTATTTGTTTCACTTTTTTGTTGAGCTTGAAATCGTAGTTTCTTGGTCTTGGACCAAACACTCTACCACCACCTCTAAAAATAGGACTCTTTATACTACCTGCTCTAGCAGTTCCAGTACCTTTTTGTTTCTTAATTTTTCTAGTACTTCCAGTAATCTCACCTCTTTCTTTTGATTTGTGAGTACCTTGACGGTTGGCCGCTCTGTACTGTCTAACGTCTAGGTATATCAAGTGATCGTTTGGCTCAATACCAAAAACCGAATCACTTAACTTAGCTTTCTTGCTAGTTTTTTTTCCTGTTTTATCGTAAACTGCTACTTCCATTATTTCTCAACTATTACACTTGAACCATTTGCTCCTGGAATTGCTCCATTTACAATGATTAAGTTTTTATCAGCAAGTACTTTAATAACTTTCAAGTTTTGAACTTTAACTCGATCTCCACCCATTCTACCTGCCATTTTCATTCCTTTGAAAACTCTAGCCGGAGTAGATGCATTACCAATTGAACCTGGCGCCCTTAATCTATTATGCTGACCATGTGTTGCTTGACCAACGCCACCGAAACCATGTCTTTTTACGACACCTTGAAAACCTTTTCCTTTTGACGTACCAACTACATCAACAAACTCACCTTCTTCAAACATCTCAACAGTAATAGAGTCACCAAGATTCAGTTCTGTTTCGAAGCCCTTTAATTCTAGAACATCAGTTTTTGGAGTTGTTTTTGCTTTTTTGAAATGCCCTTTAAGAGCATTGGAGGTGTTTTTCTCCTTTCCTTCGCCAAATGCAATTTGCACAGCCGAGTAACCATCAACCTCATCGGTTTTTACTTGAGTTACAACACAAGGGCCTGCTTCAATCACTGTACAAGGAAGGTTTTTACCTTCTTCATTGTACATTGTTGTCATCCCTATTTTTTTACCTATTATTCCAGACATCGTTTATCAGGTATTACTATCTAAATCAAACTTTTATTTCTACATCAACACCACTAGGAAGCTCAAGCTTCATTAATGCGTCAACAGTTTTTGATGATGAGCTATATATATCCATCAACCTTTTATAAGCTGAAAGTTGAAATTGCTCTCTCGATTTTTTATTAACATGAGGAGAACGCAACACAGTATATATTCTTTTGTGAGTTGGTAATGGAATTGGTCCATTAACAATAGCACCTGTACTCTTTACAGTTTTAACAATCTTTTCAGCTGATTTATCAACCAAATTGTGATCGTAAGACTTTAATTTTATTCTAATTTTTTGAGCCATCGTTCTATAATTATGCTGTTACTTGACCTTTTGCTGCTGCAATTACCTCAATAGAAATATTCTTAGGGCAATCAGCAAATTTTAAAAATTCCATTGTAGAGGTTGCTCTACCTGAAGACATTGTTCTAAGAGCAGTAACGTATCCAAACATTTCCGATAAAGGAACTTGAGCTTTTACCACTTTAGCACCATTCTTATCATCCATACCGTCAACTTGACCTCTTCTTCTGTTTAAGTCTCCAACTATATCACCCATGTTTTCTTCCGGTGTAACCACTTCCAATTTCATAATTGGTTCCAAGATAACAGGATTAGCTTGTGGTAAAGCTTCTCTATAGGCCATTTTAGCAGCTAACTCAAAAGACAACTGATCAGAATCGACTGCGTGGAAAGAACCATCTTTAAGAGTAACTTTTAGGCTATCAACAGGGAACCCTGCTAATACGCCATTTTTCATCGCTTGAACAAAGCCCTTCTCTACAGAAGGAATAAATTCTTTCGGAATATTACCACCCTTAATTTCGTTAATAAATTCTAAACCTTCTTTTTCGTCTTCTCTTGGTCCAATAGTAATACTGATATCAGCAAATTTACCACGACCACCAGATTGCTTTTTATATACCTCTCTGTGATCAACAGTACCAGAAATTGTTTCTTTGTAGGCAACCTGAGGTGCTCCTTGATTGCAATCAACTTTAAACTCTCTCTTTAAACGATCAAGAATAATATCCAAGTGTAACTCACCCATTCCTGAAACGATTGTTTGACCAGAATCTTCGTCTGTCTTAACTTGAAATGTTGGATCTTCTTCAGCTAATTTTGCTAAAGCCATCCCTAATTTATCAACATCTGCTTGAGTTTTTGGTTCAATGGCAATACCAATTACTGGATCTGGAAAATCCATTGATTCTAAAACAATAGGCGCATCCATAGCACATAAAGTATCACCGGTTTTGATATCCTTAAACCCAGCTAATGCGGCTATATCTCCACATTGAAGTTGAGGTATTTGATTTTGCTTATTCGCATGCATTTGGAATATACGAGAAATTCGTTCTTTGTTTCCTGTACGTGTATTTAAAACGTAAGATCCGGCATCTAGTGAACCCGAATAAGCCCTTGTAAAACACAACCTTCCAACAAAAGGATCTGTTGCAATTTTAAATGCTAAAGCAGCGAATGGCTCATCGATTGATGGCTTTCTGCTGTCTGGTTCATCCGTTTTAGGGTTAATACCTTCAATAGCTTGAGTATCCATTGGTGAAGGCAAAATTTCCATAACCATGTCCAACATGGCTTGAACACCTTTATTTTTAAAGGCAGAACCACACATCATTGGAACAACTTTTCCAGCTATTGTAGCTTCTCTTAAGGCGTCAAGAATTTCTCTTTCTGTAAGTGAATTCTCATCTTCGAAATACTTTTCCATTAAAGTATCATCAAATTCAGCAACAGCTTCTAATAGCTCTTCTCTTAATCTTTTCGCTTCATCAACAATGTTGGCAGGAATTTCAATTTCTTCAAAAGTCATTCCTTGGTCTTCTTCATTCCAAGTTATTCCTTTAAAGTTAATTAAATCAACAACTCCTTTGAATTCATCCTCATCTCCAATATTAATTTGCAAAGGCAATGCATGACTTCCAAGCATTTCTTTTACTTGAGCGCATACTTTCAAAAAGTCTGCCCCCTGGCGATCCATTTTATTAACGAAGCCAATTCTGGGAACGTTATAATTATTCGCTAATCTCCAATTAGTTTCTGATTGAGGCTCAACACCATCAACTGCACTGAATAAAAACACTAAACCATCTAATACACGAAGCGAACGATTTACCTCAACAGTGAAATCAACGTGTCCAGGAGTATCAATAATATTTACATGATACGCTTCACCTCTGTAGTCCCAATTTAGTGTTGTCGCTGCAGAAGTAATTGTAATTCCTCTTTCCTGCTCTTGCGCCATCCAATCCATAGTAGCAGCACCATCATGAACTTCACCAATCTTGTGGCTTACGCCTCCATAATAAAGAATACGTTCAGTAGTAGTCGTTTTACCTGCATCAATGTGAGCAGCTATCCCAATGTTCCTTGTAAAATTTAAATCTCTTTTTGCCATCTTCGCCTTAATATCAGTTTAGAATCTAAAGTGTGAGAAAGCTTTATTAGCTTCAGCCATTCTATGCGTGTCCTCTTTCTTTTTGAAGGCCCCTCCTTCTTCTTTGAACGCAGAAATTATCTCGTCAGCAAGTTTTTGCTCCATTCCTTTACCGTTTCTTTTTCTGGCATTAAGAATCATCCATTTAATACCTAGGGCAATTTTTCTACTATCTCTAACCGGTTGTGGAATTTGAAATGTTGCACCACCCACTCTTCGACTTCTTACTTCAACCTGAGGGGTAACATTAGCCAAACCTTTCTTAAAAGCCTCAACTGGATCTACTTCCTCAATTTTTTTATCAACGATTTCCATCGCCCCGTAAAAAATCGAAAATGCTTTTGTCTTTTTACCGTCAACCATCATATTGTTCACAAATCTTGTAATCAACTGATCACCAAACTTAGGATCTGGCAATAAAATTCTATCTTTAGCTCTACTCTTTCTCATCTTCTAAATAGGTTTTATTTTTTTGGAGCTTTCGTTCCGTATTTAGATCTTCTTTGAGTACGTCCATCAACCCCAGCAGTATCTAAAGCTCCGCGAACAACATGATAACGAACACCTGGCAAATCTTTTACTCTACCGCCTCTTACTAAAACAATAGAGTGTTCTTGTAAATTATGACCTTCCCCACCGATATATGCATTTACTTCGTTGCCATTTGTTAATCTTACCCTTGCAACTTTACGCATTGCAGAGTTTGGCTTTTTAGGTGTAGTTGTGTATACTCTTACACAAACGCCTCTACGCTGTGGGCAAGAGTTTAAAGCAGCAGACTTACTCTTCTTTGTTTGCTTTAATCTACCTTTTCTTACTAACTGTTGAATAGTCGGCATACTTGATTTCTTTACTTTTTCCCTATATATAATTACCCCAAGACGTATTTTGGGGGGTGCAAAGGTACATGAATAATCAAAATATGCAAGTGCTAAAATGAAAAAGTTTAAAAATTCTTTATGTATTGTGATTTACCTGTTGAATTACTGTATTCCTCCTATTAAGCATCTTGTTTATAATTCTGTAGTTATGTGTAAAACTTTGTATCATAAGCCAATATTTCCTGCCTTACTTTTGAAGGCATGAATTATTTAGACGAACTAAACGAAGCTCAGCGCAAGGCAGTTGAGAACATTGACGGACCAAGTATAGTAATTGCTGGTGCGGGTTCTGGGAAAACGAGAGTTCTAACCTTTCGAATTGCGCATATGATACATCGCGATATTGATGCATTTAACATTTTAGCACTAACGTTTACAAATAAAGCAGCGAAGGAAATGAAGGAGCGTATAGCATCGCAAGTTTCCGGAAACCAAGCGCGCAACATTTGGATGGGTACCTTTCACTCTATTTTTGCAAGGATTCTTCGCATAGAAAGTGAAAAATTAGGATACCCCACTAACTTTACTATATATGATTCTCAAGATTCCAAAAATCTAATTAAAGCAATCGTGAAAGAATTAGGTCTTGACGACAAAATATATAAACCTAATATTATTGCTAACCGGATTTCCAATGCCAAAAACAATTTAGTTTCTGCTCAAGCATATATAAATAATACAACGATACAAGCTGATGACAGACAATCGGCTAAACCAAAACTTGGAGAAATTTACGAAACATACTCGAAAAGGTGTTTTAAAGCAGGTGCGATGGACTTTGATGACTTACTATTCAAAACCAATGTGCTACTGAGAGACTTCCCTGATATACTTTTCAAATACCAAGATAAGTTTAGACATATTATGGTAGACGAGTTCCAAGATACAAACTTTTCTCAATACATTATTGTAAAGACGTTGGCAGCTCGTTTCGAAAACATTTGTGTAGTAGGCGATGATGCACAGAGTATCTATGCTTTCCGTGGGGCAAGTATTCAGAACATTTTGAACTTCAAAAAAGACTACCCAGATGCCAAAACATTTAAGCTTGAGCAAAACTATCGATCAACTGATACAATTGTAAAAGCAGCTAATTCTATCATTGAGAAGAACAAAGATCAAATTCAAAAAGATGTCTGGACTTCCAACAAAACTGGAGCTCCGATTAAAGTACTTCGTTCATTAACCGACAATGAAGAAGGGTTAACAATTGCATCAGATATTTTCACAGAAAAATTAAACAATCAACGTAAAAACTTAGACTTTGCAATCTTATACAGAACCAATGCTCAATCTAGAGCGATGGAGGAGTCTTTACGTAAGAAAGATATACCATATAGAATATATGGAGGGCTTTCATTCTACCAACGTAAAGAGATAAAAGATTTATTAGGATACTATAGATTGATCCTTAATCCGAAAGATGAAGAGGCGCTAAAGCGCATAATAAATTATCCTACAAGGGGCATTGGCAAAACAACTTTAGATAAAGTCATTATTGCAGCCAACACATATAATGTGTCACTATGGGATATCATCACTAAACCAAGCGAATATAATTCAGGGCTGAATCCAGCAGTATTAGGTAAACTTCAGCAATTTGCAACGATGATATCAAGTTTCAAGATGCAATTAAGTGCAAAAAATGCTTACGACTTAGGACAAGAAATTGCTTCCACTGTTGGTATCCTCACAGATTTGTATAACGATAAATCTCCTGAAGGTGTTAGCAGATATGAAAATGTGCAAGAACTCTTGAATGGGCTGAAGGAGTTTGTTGATGAAGATTCTGAAGAACTACCTTCTGAGGAAAGAGTAAATAACTCTAAAACACTTGGGGCATTTATGCAAGACATTGCATTACTTACAGATGCGGATAAAAAAGATGATAATGATAATGACAAGGTAACTTTAATGACCATTCATGCTGCTAAAGGTTTGGAATTTCCTTTTGTATATGTTGTCGGTCTTGAAGAAAACCTATTCCCTTCTCAGCTTTCATTAAATTCAAGGTCAGACCTTGAGGAAGAACGTAGGTTGTTTTATGTTGCGGTTACACGTGGTGAAACTAAAGTCACCTTATCCTACGCAACTAGCCGATACAAGTGGGGCAATCTTACTTATTGCGAGCCTAGCAGGTTTATAGAAGAAATTGATTCGCAATTTTTAGAACTTCCTGCCGGAGGAGAATCTAGAATCACACCAAATGAACCACAAAAATCTTATAATCGACGGGCGAAAAAACAAGCCCCGAAGCAAACAAAAAACTCAACGCCTCAGCAAACAAAAACATTTACAGCTCCGAACCCCAGACAAAAACTGGTGAAGATGAACACTGCCCCTGCGCCATCTAATTCTAATTATGTTGCGCCAAAACTTACAGAAGGTATGAAAGTAGAACATGAACGATTTGGAACAGGCACCGTTAAAATTTTGGAGGGGCCCTATCCAAATCAAAAAGCAACCGTGTCGTTTACTGGTCACGGAGAAAAAAAATTACTGCTTAAATTTGCACGACTAAAAATCCTTAACTAAACTATTGACAAGTAGAATTGTTATAGTTTTATATGGATTTTCGTCATAATCTTATGTTATTTAGTCTACCTTTTTTCATTCTGCTTTTTACTATTGAAAGATATTCAATACATTTGCCACTTATTGCCAAAAATAAAACAATCAGAATTTTAAGTTTTTATGGAGTATAACACGGGGAGAGATCATCTTGCGATTCCGGAGTACGGAAGAAATGTGCAAAAAATGGTTGAATTTGCTTGCGAAATAGCAAATAAAGAAGAGAGAAATAATGTAGCCAAGATAATCATTGGTGTTATGGGACAAATTAATTCTCAAAACAAAAACATTGAAGGCTACGAACAAAAACTTTGGAATCACCTGTTTATAATCTCCGATTTTAAACTTGATGTAGAATCGCCTTACGAAAAACCAACTAGGGAAGCCTTAGCTCAAAAACCTGACCGCATACCTTATCGCAATATTCGTATTAAGTACAAGCATTACGGAGTTGCTATACAAAGTATGGTTGATAAGTGCTCTTCCCTTCCTGATGGAGACGAAAAAACTTCTTTCACTAAAGCTCTAGCAAATCACATGAAAACTAGTTACTTGAGCTGGAATAGGGATTCTGTTAATGACGAAGTAATAACCAATCATATAAATGAACTATCTGATGGTAAACTAAAGTTAGCAGAAGATTTTAAATATATTAGTACAGCAGAAATTCTAGCTAAAAATCCATCAATTTCTTCCAATAAGAAGAAATTTACGGGAAAGAAAAACAACGGGAAAAACAAAAATAGCGGTAGAAATAAAGGACAAAACAGAAAAAGATACTAGTATATGGGTACTTTCAGCATAGAAGGTGGTCATCAACTACATGGAGATTTAACACCGCAAGGTGCTAAAAATGAAGCTCTTCAAATATTATCTGCAGTTCTTCTTACCCCTGAGCAAATTCGCATCAAGAACATTCCAGATATTAGGGATGTCAATAAATTAATTGATTTACTTGAAGCCCTTGGGGTTAAAGTAAAGAAAAACGGTGAAGGAGATTACACTTTCGAAGCGTCCGATGTAAATGTAGAATACCTTTTAACAGACGACTACAAAAAAAGAGGTGGTGGCCTTAGAGGCTCCATTATGTTAGTTGGTCCGTTATTAGCTCGTTTCGGCAAAGGATATATCCCTAAACCAGGCGGTGACAAAATTGGAAGAAGAAGAATAGACACACATTTTATTGGTTTCGAAAAATTAGGTGCCGATTTCTGGTACAACTCTAAAGAATGTTTTTATAAAGCTGAGGCAACAAAACTTAAAGGCTGCTACATGTTGTTAGACGAAGCCTCCGTAACAGGCACTGCTAATATTGTTATGGCCGCTTCAATGGCAGAAGGTATAACCACCATTTACAACGCTGCCTGCGAACCATATCTTCAGCAATTATGTACAATGTTAAACAACATGGGTGCTAAAATTACTGGGCTTGGCTCGAACATGTTAACAATAGAAGGTGTTAATTACCTTGGCGGATGTGACCATAAAGTTCTTCCAGACATGATTGAAATTGGAAGTTTTATTGGTTTAGCGGCTATGACCCAATCTGAAATAACCATCAAAAATGTTGGATATGAGCACCTTGGTCAGATTCCTGTAATTTTTAAACGACTTGGCATAAATCTTGAGAGACAAGGAGACGATATTTTTGTCCCTGCTCAGGACATTTATGAAATTGATACGTTCATTGATGGCTCAATACTTACAATTGCTGATGCACCTTGGCCAGGGTTTACTCCTGACTTGTTGAGCATTATTTTAGTTGTAGCAACCCAAGCTAAAGGAAGTGTATTGATACACCAAAAAATGTTTGAAAGTCGCTTGTTCTTTGTTGATAAATTAATTGACATGGGTGCTCAAATAATTTTATGTGACCCGCATCGTGCAAACGTGATGGGCTTGGCACGAGAATCTAAGCTAAGGGCAATTGAGATGACTTCTCCTGATATACGTGCAGGAGTTTCATTATTAATAGCCGCAATGAGTGCTGAAGGCACAAGCACGATTCATAACATTGAACAGATCGATAGAGGATATCAAAATATAGACACACGCCTAAATGCATTAGGTGCAAAAATTGAAAGAATATAAAACTAATTAAAATGAAAAAAATTATCGGATTTACTTTAGTACTATTTATCGTTGGCTCATTTGCTTTTATTAGCACCAACAAATCTCCTCAAGCCCAAATTGGATTAAATGTTGGACAAAAAGCCCCAGAATTAGCATTCTCGAATCCCTCGGGAAAAACTATTACGCTTTCTTCCTTAAAAGGAAACATGGTTTTAATTGACTACTGGGCGTCCTGGTGTGGACCATGCAGAAGAGAAAATCCAGCTGTTGTAGCTGCTTATAAAAAGTATCAATCGGCAAAATTTAAATCGGCAAAGGGTTTTAAAATCTACAGTGTTTCTCTAGACCAAGACAAAAATCGTTGGATGAACGCAATCAAGCAAGACAAATTAGAATGGACAGAGCACGTTAGTGATTTAAAAGGATGGAAGTCTGCTGCTGCTGCTCAGTATAAAGTAAATTCAATACCTGCTAGTTGGCTAATAGATGAGAATGGAATTATCGTAGCGAAAAATTTGAGAGGTGCTGCACTAGATCAAGCTATAGATAAATATGTTAAGTCGTTTAAATAAGCAACCAAAAAAATATTTTTTAAAGGCGAGATATTTCTCGCCTTTTTTATTTCTAAAAATTAATACAACTATCTGCCAAATTGACTTAATATCTTCATTGGCAAACAATTTGAATATACTACCCCGATTCAAAATTTGAACAATGAGCAAGAAAGAAGAACCTGAAGTAAAAGAAAAAATTGCTGACCAAGAAGCTCAGCAAAACGAGTCGACAGAAAACGCAGAAGAAACTACCGAAAACTCTCAAGAGGAGACAGTTGAACAAACTGAAGGGGAGTCTGTAAATGAATTTGAAGAAAAATACACTGAAGTAAACGATAAGTATCTACGTCTATATTCAGAATTTGAGAATTTCCGTAAACGAACCGCAAAAGAAAAACTAGACTTAATAATGAACGCAAGTGAGGGCATGATGTCAGCATTACTGCCAATTCTTGACGATTTAGAAAGAGCTATAAAATCGAATGAAGAATCTACCGATATTGAAGCGGTAAAAGAAGGAATCAATTTGGTATCACAAAAGTTAACAGGAATCCTAGCGTCCAAAGGATTAAAACCAATGGAAGTTGAAGCCGGTGCAGATTTCGATTTAGATATACATGAAGCAATAACAAAAATTCCAGCTCCATCTGATGAGCTAAAAGGCAAAGTTGTAGATGCTGTTGAGAAAGGATATTTTCTTAACGAAAAAGTAATTCGCTATACCAAAGTTGTAATCGGAGAATAATGGCAAAACGAGATTATTACGAAGTACTAGGAGTATCTAGTGGAGCTTCTGAGAGTGAGATTAAAAAATCTTATAGAAAGCTTGCTTTAAAATATCACCCAGACAAAAACCCAGACGATGCTTCAGCAGAAGAGAAATTTAAGGAAGCTGCAGAAGCTTACGATGTATTAAGTTCTTCAGAGAAGAAACAACGATACGATCAGTTTGGCCACGCAGGAATGGGCGGTGCTGCTGGTGGCGGTGGAGGTTTTGGTGGCGGAATGAATATGGACGATATTTTCAGCCAATTTGGAGATATTTTTGGTGGTGGATTTGGTGGTGGAGGCGGTGGCCGAAGAGGGAGACGTGTTAACCGCGGTTCGAATCTTAGAGTTAAAGTAAAACTTACGCTAGAAGACGTTGCCAACGGAGTTCAGAAAAAAATTAAAGTCAACAAATACATTTCGTGTGACCCATGTTCTGGTTCTGGAGCCGAAAATGGCTCTTATAGCAACTGTGGAAGCTGCGGAGGTACCGGTCAAGTGACACGTGTTCAGAATACGATTCTTGGTCAAATGCAAACAGCATCAACTTGCCCAAGTTGTGGCGGTGAAGGTCGATCAATCGACAGCAAGTGTAAAACGTGCTTCGGAGATGGAATTACTAGAAAAGATGAAGTAGTAACAATCGACATACCTGCTGGGGTAGAAGAGGGTATGCAGCTTTCTGTAAGTGGAAAAGGTAATGCTGGGCCGCGAGGCGGTGTTTCAGGCGATATGCTAGTAGTTATTGAAGAAACGCCTCATGATGAGTTAGTTCGAGACGGTCAAAATCTCTACTATGATTTATACATCAATTTTGCCGATGCAACACTTGGTACTACCGTAGAAATACCAACTATTTCTTCTAAAGCCAAAATAAAAATTATTGAGGGAACTCAATCAGGGAAGATTCTTAGACTAAAAGGGAAAGGACTGCCAGGCATTAATTCCTATGGAAATGGCGACCTACTCGTCAACATTAATGTTTGGACTCCACAAGAGCTTACTAAAGAAGAAAAATCTGCGTTAGAAACTTTTAGAGAATCTGAAAATTTTAAACCAAATCCAACAGGTAAGGAAAAAAGTTTCTTTAATAGAGTTAGGGAGTTTTTTGATTAAGTTCTTCGCAGGTGAAGTGGATTAAAATATAGCAATCCCCAGATTGAGTTTCGTCCACTTTTATTATCACTCAAACCTTTCGCAATAGCGGATTTAATATTTTTATAGCTTTGACCAACTAGATGGAATATCTTTTACAAATACAAAATATCGTTAAGAAGTTTGCGAATCATGTTGCGCTCGATGATATTAGTATTAATGTGCCAAATGGGCAAATTTTCGGTTTGCTAGGGCCTAATGGAGCAGGGAAGACAACACTTATAAGAATCATTAATCAAATTACTGGACCTGATTCAGGTACCGTTTTGTTTGATGGTAAGCAGCTGAATCCTAATCACATTTCCGACATTGGCTACCTCCCCGAAGAACGCGGTTTGTACAAAAAAATGAAAGTTGGTGAACAGGCATTATACCTAGCCCAGCTAAAGGGAATGACAAAATCGGAAGCTAAAACCAAACTAGAATATTGGTTTAAGAAATTTGAAATTGAAGGTTGGTGGAATAAAAAAGTAGAAGAGCTTTCTAAAGGAATGCAGCAAAAAATTCAGTTCATCATCACAGTGTTGCACGAACCTAAACTTCTAATTTTAGATGAACCATTTAGCGGCTTCGACCCGATTAATACCAATCTCATTAAACAAGAGATTCTTGAATTAAAAGAGAAGGGTGCAACAATAATTTTTTCAACTCACAACATGAGTTCAGTTGAAGAAATTTGTGATTACATTGCTTTGATCAATCAATCGAAAAAAATTCTAGATGGTCCAATAAATGAAGTAAGAGATGCTTACAGTTCAAATCTGTTCGAGGTTCAATTTAAAGGCAATATGATTGCCTTTACCAACGCGTTATGGACAGGTTATGAACTTATTGAACAAAGGGAAGAAGGAGGAATCAATAAAGTGAAGATTAAACGAATTACAAAGCACACTACTAATGACTTACTTGGTGCAATCATACCCCACGTTGAAGTTATTTCAATTAATGAAATTATTCCTTCTATGAACGATATCTTTATCGATAAAGTAAACGAGATTAATCAACCCGAACCCATTAAAGTAAATGAGTAAAATTGGGCTCATAATACATCGAGAATACTTTACAAGGGTCAAGAAAAAGTCCTTTCTATTGATGACTGTATTCGGGCCCATTTTGATGGCAATCCTTCTACTTGGAGTTTTCTGGCTAGGCATGAAAGAAAGTAACGAACGCTTTGTTTTAGTTATTGACGAAAACCAAGGGGTTCTTGGCGAATTACAAGATTCGGATGGTATAACTTACGACTATCAGGATCTTTCATTTGAAGATGCGCAAAGATTGTTTCTTGCATCAAGTTATACTGACATTTTATATGTGTCGCCAAATATAACCACTGTCGATGCTGCCCGTCTATTATTTAAAAAACAGCCTAGCGCAACTGTTTTGAGAACAATCGAATGGAGGCTAGAAGAAAAGGTAGAGGAGCTTAAGCTCCTACAACGTGACATCAGTAAATCCGATTTTTATAAAATTAAAACTAGTATCTCAATCAAACCCGCCAAATTCACTCAAAAGGGTGAGCAAATGGAAATAATAGAAGAAGCCTCAGCAGTTGGATTTGTTTTTGGATTACTGATTTACATGTTTATTTTCATGTATGGTGTTCAGGTCATGCGGGGAGTAATCGAAGAAAAATCGAACCGCATCGTTGAAGTTATTATTTCATCCGTAAAGCCCTTTGAATTGATGATTGGAAAAATAATCGGTGTTGGTTTAGTGAGTTTTACTCAATTTATTTTATGGGTTTTCTTGACTATTATTCTCTTTTCTGGACTGCAGTATGCTTTATTCAGTGACATGTTCGAAGCAAGCAACGTAATGTCTCAAATGCAAATGACACCTGAAATGATGCAAGATATGGCTCCACATATGGATCTCGCTAAAGAGAGTGGAAACCCTGATAATCTAATTAATAAAATTCCTTGGGGCAACGCTTTAACAATGTTCGCTTTTTACTTCTTGGGGGGATACTTATTATATAGTGCTCTTTTTGCCGCTATTGGTGCAGCGGTAGATAGTGAAACAGACACACAACAATTTATGCTTCCTATTACAATGCCACTCATTTTTGCATATATGATTTCAATATTCATAGTGCAAAATCCGGATGGTCCAGCGGCATTTTGGTTTTCGATAATTCCCTTCACATCTCCTATTGTTATGATGGTGAGATTTTTAGCCAGTGGTGAAGGCGGTGTTCCGTTATGGGAAATTGGGCTTTCAATTGCGTTATTGATTGTTGGGTTTATTTTCACAACCTGGTTAGCAGGAAAAATTTATCGTACTGGAATTTTAATGTACGGCAAAAAAGTTTCCTATAAAGAGCTCTGGAAATGGTTATCATATAAAGGATAAATAAAACGGCACAACTTTTGGTTAAATGGACACTTTAAAACAATACTGAGAACCATGACTAAGATTTTAATAATAGATGATGAAAAGCCAATTCGTAATACGTTACGTGAAATTTTAGAGTATGAAAAATTTCAAGTTGATGATGCAGAAGAAGGAATACAAGGGCTTGAATTACTTAAAACTACTGACTATGATGTTGTGCTATGCGACATAAAAATGCCAAAAATGGATGGCACTGAAGTCCTAGAACAGATTCTTGAAATGAAGCCAAACACGTCTGTTGTAATGATTTCAGGGCATGGAAATATTGAAACTGCTGTTGATGCTCTTAAGAAAGGTGCTTTCGATTACATTGCTAAACCTCTTGACTTAAATCGCTTATTAGTTACTGTTCGCAATGCACTAGACCGAACTACATTGGTTGAAGAAACCAAAGTACTTAAACGCCAAGTGAGTAAAGGAAAAGACGTTGATATGATTGGTGAATCTAAAGAAATCAACAAGATAAAAGAGATGATTCAAAAAGTTGCACCAAGTGATGCTCGAGTACTAATCACTGGTGAAAACGGAACGGGAAAAGAATTGGTTGCTCGTTCACTCCATAAGTTAAGTAATAGAAGCAAAGCACCATTTATTGAAGTTAACTGCGCTGCAATTCCTTCAGAATTAATTGAAAGCGAGCTTTTTGGCCATGAGAAAGGAGCCTTTACTTCGGCAATTAAGCAACGTAAAGGTAAATTTGAACAGGCCGATGGCGGAACTATTTTTCTTGATGAAATTGGTGATATGAGTGCCTCTGCGCAAGCAAAAGTTCTACGTGCGCTGCAAGAAAATAAAATTACAAGAGTTGGCGGAGACAAAGACATTAAAGTTAATGTAAGAATTTTAGCTGCTACAAATAAAGACCTCCGAAAAGAGATTGAAGACGGAAATTTTAGAGAAGATTTATACCACAGGTTGGGCGTAATTTTAATTCATGTTCCTGCACTTAATGATAGGCGCGATGACATTCCTTTGTTGGCAGATCATTTTATAAAAATAGTATGTGCAGATCATGGAGTACCTCAAAAAACATTCGCCAATAATGCAATAAAATCATTGCAAGAGCTTAACTGGACAGGAAACATAAGAGAGTTTAGAAATGTAATCGAGCGATTGGTAATACTTTGCGATGCAGAGATAAGTAAAGCTGATATTGAATTGTACTGTAAAAAATAAAACTATTATGAGACCATTATTTATTTCACTATTACTAATAATTGGGTTTAACACCGCTATTTTTGCTCAATTAAACGAAAAATTACTGCTTAATAAATGGGTAGATTCAAGAGAAGAATTGACCGAAATAAAAGGTCAGAAAGTTTTTCGACTTTCCGATTATAAAGACTTTCCGCCAAGTAGATTTAGACAAGTGTTCGAGTTTAAGAAAGATGGAATCTGTTCGTTTCTATTCCTTAGTCCAACTGATGGGCATTACATGAAGGCTGGGGCATGGACTTATGACACTTCTACAAGTCTAATAACTATTACAGACGAGGATGGAAAAGAAGTCTACTCCATTGAAGTTATCGAGTTAAACAAAGATAAATTC
>Ga0315332_10000088_pt1 | contig 30369 bp, 20 predicted proteins | sample M110034915metaG_FD_203455 | JGI IMG/M metagenome (GOLD analysis project Ga0315332, IMG submission 203455) | Ammonia-oxidizing marine archaeal communities from Monterey Bay, California, United States - M1 100m 34915 | ecosystem: Environmental > Aquatic > Marine > Intertidal zone | place: USA...
TCCCTATCGCTGGCTGGAAGATGATGTCCGTGAATCGGATGATGTTGCTGCATGGGTGGACGCACAGAACAAGCTGACGTTCGATTACCTGAAACAGCTTCCTGGTCGGGACCGCATAGAAGAACGGGTCACAGAACTCTGGAATTACGAAAAGATCAGTGCTCCTTCGAATGAAGGTGGCCGCTACTACTTCTTTCGCAACGACGGACTGCAGAACCAGAGTGTTCTGTACGTTCAGGAGACTCTGGACGATGAACCGCGAATTCTGATTGACCCGAACACGTGGTCTAAAGACGGTACGGTCGCACTCGCTGGTTCAGAATTCAGCGACGACGGCAAGTATGGTGCGTACGGGATTCAGGACGGCGGTTCCGACTGGCGAACGTGGCGGGTTATGGAAATTGAATCCGGCGAGCTGCTGGATGATGAACTGAAGTGGATCAAGTTCAGCGGCATCGCGTGGACGCCCGACAGCAAAGGTTTCTTCTACTCACGCTACAACGAACCGGAGGAAGGGGCCGAGTTTCAGTCCCTTAACCTTAACCAGAAGGTGTTCTACCATCGAGTTGGAACAGATCAGTCTGCAGATGAACTTGTTTACGAACGCCCCGACAATCCGGAATGGGGTTTCGGTGCCGAGGTGTCGGAAGACGGCAAATATTTAATACTGACGATCTGGAAGGGAACCGACGATCGCTACCGCGTTGTCGTCAAGGACCTGCAGACGCCGGGTACAGAACTCTTCATGCTTATCGACAACTTCGATTACGAATACAGCTTTCTGGGCAACGAAGGTTCGACGCTGCTGTTCAAGACCAACCTGGATGCTCCTTTGCGACGTGTGATCGCAATCGATCTGAACAAGCCACAGATGGACAACTGGACGGAAGTTGTTGCGGAGGCTGAAAACACACTCACTAGCGCCAGTATCGTGGGTGATATGATCGTTGGGCGTTACCTGAAGGACGCCCGGACTCAGGTGCGGTGGTACAGTCTGGACGGAAAATTCGTCCGCGATGTTGACTTCCCGGGGATTGGTGCCGCATCTGGTTTTGGCGGGAAGAAGGACCACAAGGAAACCTTCTACAGCTTCAGCAGCTTTGCAACTCCACCCAGCACTTATCGGTACGACATCGAAACCGGTGAAAGCACGCTGCTGCGTCGGGCCGACGTGAAATTCGATCCGGAGGAGTATGAAACCAAACAGGTGTTTTATACCAGTAAGGATGGCACCAAAGTGCCGATGTTCATTTGTCACCGCAAAGGACTTGAACATGACGGGCACAACCCGGTCCTGCTATACGGCTACGGGGGCTTCAATATTTCATTGCCGCCATCGTTCCGGGTAAGTCGCCTGGCATGGATGGAATTGGGTGGAGTCTTTGCAATGCCCAATCTGCGAGGCGGCGGAGAATACGGAGAGCCGTGGCATAAAGCCGGGACGAAACTTCAGAAGCAGAATGTCTTCGACGACTTCATTGCAGCCGCGGAATGGCTGATCGAAAACAAGTACACTTCATCAAAGAAGCTGGCGATTCAGGGCGGCAGCAACGGGGGCCTTCTTGTTGGTGCCTGCATGACTCAGCGTCCCGACCTGTACGCTGCCTGTCTTCCGGCCGTGGGTGTCATGGATATGCTCAGATTTCATCAGTTCACGGCGGGGCGTTTCTGGGTGGACGATTACGGCAGTGCAGATAACCCGGACGAATTCCAGGCACTGCTGGCCTATTCACCGTATCATAATCTGGAAGGAGGAACTCAGTATCCGGCCACTCTGGTCACCACTGCTGACACGGACGACCGAGTTGTCCCAGGTCACAGCTTCAAGTTTGCAGCACAATTGCAGGCCTGTCAGTCCGGAACGAATCCCACGCTGATTCGCATTGAAACGCGAGCCGGACATGGTTCCGGCAAACCTACTGCCATGATCATTGAAGAAGTCGCTGACCTGTGGGCGTTCCTGGCGAAGAATCTCGATATGAAGCTGCCGGAATAGCGGCTTTCCTGCCAGGCATCAACGTTCGGGCGGCCGGGAAGATGCGGCGATTACCACCGCTCTACTGGTCCGTTCGGAACTTTCACCAATGCGGTTGGGATCGTCGACTGTCGCTCACCATGCCGCAACCGAACTTGGTCAACGATCCGGGCGAATTCTGTGGCTGATTCAAATCGCCGCAAACGGTCTTCCAGGTCTTCCGGAATACCCAGTCGAGCTCCATACCAGGCCGCGAACTTGCGAAACAACCGGCAGCTGTAGTCACCGTGCTGTTGAGTCATGAGCTCAAAATGGTCAGACAGGAAGGCGAGCTGCTCATCCGTCGTCGGTTGTCGTGGTTGCTGACCATTTTCAATGTCGTTCAGTTTTCGGAAAAGCCACGGGTCCAGCATGGCTCCGCGTCCTATTGCAACAGCCGCGCAGCCCGTTTCTTTCAGCATCGAATACGCATCAGCGGGCGTGCACACGTCGCCGTTTGCGATCACCGGCATCGACTTGACAGCCGCTACGGTTTCCGCAATTCCGATGCGGTTGACTGACCCCTGAAATCCCTGATGCCGAGTTCGTCCATGGACGGTCACAGCGGCAACGCCAATCCGTTCAAGTGCGGCTGCAAGTTGCGGTGCGGTGAGATTGTCACTGTCCCAGCCCAGTCGCATTTTGACTGTGACTGGCAGTCTGACAGCATCGATGACTCGTCCCACCATCTCCGTTGCTCCGGATGTGTCGCACATCAGGCGTGCTCCGCCCCCGGCTCCGTTGACCTTGGCCATGGGGCAGCCCATGTTAATATCGATGCCCTGGTAATCATGATCTTCCAGCCAGCGAGCGGCGGCAACCAGATGCTCAGTAACTCCGCTGAAGATCTGCACCGACAGTGGTCGGTCTTCCGGTGACGTTTCGACCAGCTCCATTGACTTGCGAGTCTGCGAAACCAGCATTTGCGCCTGCACCAGGTCTGTGGTCGCCAGCCCCAGTCCGCCCAGTCGCCGCAGTGCGACTCGAAATGCCAGATGTGTGTATCCGGCTAACGGTGCCAGAAAAAATCGGCTGAGCAGCGGTCTTCCGCCAATGGTGACTTCACGCGGAGTTGCGCAGACTCTGTCGGAATTCGATGTTGATTCGTTCATTCTTTCAGCACACCAAAGTCCCGCAGAGTTTGCGTGACTTCCATCATGGGCAGGCCCACCACGTTGGTGAAGCTGCCATTGACGGCTTCCACTAACATCGACGCACGTCCCTGAATGCCATAGCCCCCGGCTTTTCCGATGGATTCGTCGGTTGAGACGTACCAGTCTATAAGCCAGTCATCCAGGGTGCAGAACAGCACCTTTGTCTTGACGATCGATTCGCGAAATTGATCACCCATGGTGATTCGAAAACAGGTCCAGACTTCGTGATACCGGCCGGAATAGTATTCCCTGAACCACCGCCACACGGTCTGCTGCCATAAATCAACAGGTGGTTTTCCCAGCACAGTCGCTTTCTGATCGTCGCTCCAGGCGACGACAATGGTGTCGGCACAGATAACGACGTCTGGTGTCAGAGGCTCCGGCAACTGCTCTGAGACGTCAGCATGCTTAACAGCTACAATTTCCCGAAGTCTGGTCTCAAATTGTTCTGCCCCCCGCAGGCCGTTAAACCCGGCTTCGTCGTCGGAAACTGGCGGGATGATTTGGAAGTCAACGTCGCCCAGGACCGACAGCAGCAGTTCACAGCGGCGAGGTGAACGAGAACCCAGAACAACGGACATCAATAATTTTCCTGACTCTCAGGGGCAGTTGAAACAGGCCGACATGATAACATGCTGTCATTCGTTGACAGCAGCAATCGTTCCAGAAGACCAGGAAAGCAAGACGTGAAGTCATTGACCAAAGAACTGTGGGTGGAAGTTCCTCAGCGGCGAGCGATCCTGTCGATTCATGACGACGTCGAACAGCTTGTTCGCGAAAGCGGCGTACAGGACGGACTGGCACTTGTTAACGCAATGCACATTACTGCCAGCGTGTTTATCAATGACAACGAAACCGGCCTGCACGCCGACTACGAACGCTGGTTGGAAGAACTGGTCCCCTTTGACGCGGGTACCGATCCGGCCAGTGGGGGCTATCTGCACAACCGCACTGGAGAAGACAATGCAGACGCTCATCACAAACGTCAGGTCATGGGGCGCGAAGTGGTTGTTGCCATCACGGGTGGTCAGTTGCACCTTGGACCGTGGGAGCACATTTTTTATTATGAATTTGACGGTCTGCGTCGGAAACGAATACTGGTGAAGATCATCGGCGACTAGGCACTTGTCCGCCTATCGGTGTTCGCGCTGTTTCAGTCCGGTTTAAGCTCCTGCGTCACAGAATACGAAGTACGTTTGATAACACCGAAAGCTGCCTGCTGAAACGCTGCCACTCAGAAACAGTTCGGTCGCAGTTTCGGGCTGGCAGTATCGTCCAGCAGCGATTCACTCTGCCACGGATATGCCGTGGAACTGGCCTTGCGGTCCGGCTTTCACGGCAGACTCCCCAAATGTCGAATATACGAGTAACGTGTTTGAATGCCGCCCGAGGGCCGCACACCATACAGAAACGCGTTCATAAACAAGCCTCAATTCCTGACTCTGGTGCAGAAGTTCATGAAACGCGCGATCGGACTGATTATTGGCATCGTCGTCTCCGTCGTTTGCTTTGCGTATTCCATGAAAGGAACATCGCTGGCGGATCTGCGGGCGGGTTTCCAGCAGGCTAACTATTTGACGCTGCCGCTGATGCTGGCCATGTTGTTCGGCTTTTATTGGTTGAAGGCCATGAGATGGTCATGGCTTCTGAAGCCTGTGACATCTCTGACAACTCGCCGGTTATTTCCACCTTTGTTGATCGGGTTTGCCGCGAACAACATTCTGCCCGCCCATCTGGGTGAGTTCGTTCGTGTATTTGTTGTTCGAAAACAGCACCAAGTGCCATTCAGCACCGTGTTTTCTACGGTTGTGCTGGAACGGATTTTTGACGTCGTGGCGATTCTGGGACTCTTCAGCGTCGGGCTGATGTTCACAAGTGATCTGCCTGATGACTATCGCAGAAACGCACTGTTTCTGGCAGCAGGCTGCGTGTTTGTCGTGATCTGTGTGGCCATTTACCTGATCTGGACAGACTGGTTTCTGAGGCTTACCGAAAGAGTCATCGGGTGGGTTCCGTTTATTCCGGAAGCGTTGACGGGAAAGATTCTGGACATGCTGCGTGCCGGTGCGCACGGGCTGGCAGCACTGCGAAGCGGCAGGGCCGTTTTTCTGATCATGTTGAATTCGATCGCCCAATGGCTGCTGAACGGTCTTCTGGCTTATACCGCGCTTCGTGCGTTTCATGTGCCGGTCACACCTAGTGCCGGGTTGATCATTACCGGGGTGATTGCCATTGGTGTGACGATTCCATCGTCACCGGGTTACTTTGGTGTCATTCAATACTGTTTTGCAATCAGCATGGCAGCACAGGGGCTTGATATCGATCCGTCTCTCGTGCTGGGTGCTTCCCTCTACTATCACATCAGCATGTACATTCCGGTGACCGTTCTGGGAGTGCATTATCTGCATTCAGTGGGTATGCGAGTGTCTGATCTGATCAAAGTGGGGGAAGACTCTGCAGACCAGGAGACACCGGGGCAGGCGATGAACGGCGAGCAGCCCGAAACCCACGATCAGACAGAAAACCGATCTGCCGTGTCGCAGACCGGTTCACCGCTCGATAGTCTCTGAATCCTCTGTTATTTGCTGATTGTTTCAACGATCAGCGGCAGATATGCAGCTTCGTCGGATACTGTCAACGCTTTGCGAATCGGAAAAGCGTACGCCTCTGAGTCCTCACAATACACTCTTACGACTGGCTGGCCTTCTTGCACTGCGTCTCCCACTCTGACCAGCATTTCCAGTCCCACGGCGTGGTCGATCCGACCGGCCATTTGTACTCGTCCGCCTCCCATCCAGATGATCGCAGCGCCCAGTTGTTCCGTATCGATTTCGGAAACGATGCCGGACCGTGCTGCAGTAACCTCAGAACACTGTGAGAATCTGAGCTTAGCATCAGGATCTCCACCCTGAGCCCGTACCATTTGGCAGTATTTTTCGTATACGGCGCCGCTGTCCAGCAACCTTGAGGCATTATCGGCGGCTGCAGCGTGGCTCGATTCTGTACCCGTGGACAACAGGATTTCCACAGCGAGTTCAATCGTCAGTTGTCGTACGTCCTGTGGTCCCTCGCCTTTGATGACAGCGATCGACTCGCTGATTTCGAGAGCATTACCGCACATTCTTCCCAGCGGCTGATTCATATCAGTTAATAAGGCTGTGGTCGTGACGCCCATACAGTTGCCGGTTCGGACCAGCGAACGGGCCAGCAGGGTCGCCTGCTGTCGTGTTTTCATGAAAGCACCGGAACCGAACTTCACATCCAGCACAAGCGCGTCCAGCGTTTCAGCCAGTTTCTTGCTCATGATGCTGGCGGTGATCAGAGGGATCGACGGGACGGTAGCCGTAACATCGCGAAGGGCATACAGCTTCTGATCTGCCGGAGCCAGTTCCTTCGATGCCCCGGTGATGACACAGCCGACATCCTGAGTCAGTCGGTGAATCTCGTCCAGCGACAGGTCTGCGCGAAATCCGGGGATGGACTCCAGTTTGTCCAGGGTACCCCCCGTCGGACCCAGGCCTCGGCCGGACAGCATTGGCACCTGAAACCCCAAGCACGACAGCAGCGGCGCCAGCGGGATTGACGTCTTGTCACCGACGCCGCCCGTCGAATGCTTGTCGACTCGAAGATAGTCATCATACGGCCACTGCAGCGTCGTACCGGACTCGAGCATCTGCTGCGTCAGTGCTGCGGTTTCACGTTCGGTCATTCCGTTCAGATAAATGGCCATCGCCAGCGCGGACATTTGATAATCCGGAATGTTTTCATCCGTGAAACCAGCGATAAAGAACGCAATCTCCTCATCGGACAGTTCTGCTCCATCGCGTTTGCTGGCGATAATCTGTGCGGGAATCAACGTTGTGTTCCTGAAATGGAGGTGCGAAGCCAGCCGATCAATGTCGCGTTCAGCCTAATGTCCATGCACAGATTTGTCTTTCGACGAAAGGGCCGCTCCCACGACGACCACCAGCAGTGTCGCCACGACGATGGCCATATTCGGGTGAAGATAATCCAGAATGGGGCGTGTTGCATCGCACAGCGGCGTCATCCAGTCGGGAGGATTCGTCATGTCCGCCAGTACAATGGCGCAAATGGAAGTGACGCCGACAATGACTCCCAGACCGGAGCCGAATGCCCCGGTTGCATTGGTAAATCGAGCCAGCAGAATCAGCCCAAGGGTTCCGCCACTAAGCACTCCCGAGATCTTCCACCAGACATCCAGCATCGATTTAATGTCCATCATCGCGAGGGCAACGGCGATGCCCGCGACGCCCAGTACAACAGTCATGATTCGGAGAAATCGGAGTTCTGCGTTGGACGCACGTGTCGCGGCATCAGCGGACAGGTCTGTACCTGTGACGAAGAAGCGGTTCCTGACGTCGCACAACAACAACGTGGCCGAACTGTTCAGCGAGGAATCCACCGTACTCATGGCAGCAGCAAGAATCGCGGCGATCAACAGTCCGGCAATTCCCGTAGGCAGTTCAGACATAATGAAATGAGGCAGCACTTTATCAGCGGACGTTCCTTCCGGCAGGTTGCCGACGGTGCTGTAAAATACGAACAGGCCGGTGCCGATGAAAAACAGCACGGCGGAAATCGGTAGAAAGGCCAGGGCTCCCAGCCACACGCTGCGCCGCGCATCCTGTACAGACCGAGCCGCGAAGTACCGCTGCACGAAGGTCTGGTCGGCGGCGAAATTCTGTAAGTTGATGAACAACCCGAAGACCAGCGTCATCCAGAATGTTGACGTCGAAAAATCAAAATCAAGGCTGCCCAGCGACAGTTTGTTTTCGACAGGTGTCCGGGCACCTTCGATGATTCCGAAAAAACCGCCGGGAACGTTCATCAGCAGCAGGACCACGCACACCAGCATGCCGCCGATCAGGATGATGCTCTGTACGACGTCCGTCCAGATGACCGCTTCGATTCCACCCATCAGGGTGTACCCGATGACCAGTACTCCCAGACCAATAATTAGCAGCCATATCGGAACATCGATCAACGCTGCGACCGCCAGTGAAACGCCGAACAGGATTGTTCCGATACGACCGATGTGATACAGGATATTGAACGTCGCCGAGTACAATCGGGCCCATGACCCAAAGCGCTGTTCAAGGTGTTCGTAGGCGGACAGGCTGCCGCAATTCCGAAAGAACGGAACAAAATAGACAGTCGCAATCAATGCGGCGTACGGCAGCGACAGCGCGAAGACGAAAGGGTTCCAGTTACCCGAGAATGACTTTCCTGGGTTAGCAATAAAGCTGATACTGCTGACAAAGGTGCCGATTATGGATAAGCCGATGACCCATCCCGGCAGCCAACCTCCGGCGGAAATGAATTCGGTGGCTGTATGCGTCTTCCGTGACATCACGCAGCCCAGAAGAGTTACGGCCGCGAGATAGACTGCAACGACGAAAAGGTCGGTAGGACTGGCTGTGGGCATTGAGTAACCTGGTCGGGACCTGAACGTCTGATGTGCAGACCGTATCGGACTGCACATCACATGCTAACGACTCATACGAACTCATCCAATACGGTCGGGAAAGTCGCCGCACCTGTCGTTTTCAACCGGGTGTCTGCAGCCGCCCGAAACAGGGACTTGGGCGCGGTCTACCGGGGCAGTAAATGCTCTGCCAGGTTTGGCAATTTGCTGTTCCGCCTGGCCGGCTGTATCGGACCCGCGGAATCACGGCGGTCATGTGGATTATTCTGGTGCGATTGTACGGATTGGTCTGTATGTGTTGGATTTCCGAACTGAAATTTCAGGCAGTGAACCGGCACGGATCGCTGTAAATGAACTAGACTTGAAACGTAGGTTTCCCTAAGTACACCTAAGTCCACATTTCGCCTGTTACCAGGTGTTCGTGGTCTGATCTTCTCAAGCAGTTCTGATGTTCGTGTCTCAAGCCACTGTTGGCCAACAGATTTCCACAATGTATTGTCAGCTCACGCCGGCTGTCCCGACGGACACCTGCGCCGTGCTGAACCGTCTGCTTGCGTTGTGCGAACACGCTCGAAGCGAATTGGCGTCCAGCAGCAACCGACCGCCGATTCCTCGCGGCGTAATTACGATGCTGTTGCGAGCCATGAAGGTTCGCGATCCTGCAATTATTCTTCATGGACAGCGAATCTCAGCAATTGCACGCGGTCTGTCTGAACTTATGGGTTGGGAGGATACGCAACGTGCCGAGCTTGAGCTTGCAGCTCTGGTGCATGATCTGGGCAAGATCGGTGTGCCCGAACATATCCTGAAGAAGCCGGGGAAGCTGAGCAGCGAAGAATACGATTTTGTTACGTTGTATCACCATGCTGCTATTAACCTGATGCAGGCACTGCATGTCGATCACAATCTGGTCACGACGCTGACGCTGTTGCATAACAACTTCGACGGGGCCGGTGTCGAATCGAAGGGCAGCGGTGTTTCACAGGAACTGCCCCTGGGTCCGCGCATTCTGGCGGTTGCTGATGCGTACGATTCGCTCAGCTCGCCGAAGTCGTACCGTCGTGGTATGACGCACGAAGAAGTCATCAAGATTCTGAATGAGCAGTCGGGAAGTCGGTATGACGGCAATGTCATTCGTACACTGAATCGGTGGTATCAGAGCGACGGTGATGTTCTGTTTGCGCTGGGTGATCCCTTCGGCTGTCCTGATCAGCCGATCCGGATTGAGGACGACGAACGTATGGAAGTCGTCGTGCTGACTCAGATTCTTCACGTGCTGTATCAGTTTCAAACGCTCTACGATGGCTATTTTCTGTTGGATGCGAGTGGCAATTACTGCATCTGGTCTGAAGGGATGGAAGAACTTTCCGGAAAAAACCTAGAGGACGTCGCCGGTCGAGCATGGCAGCCGTCAGATATTCGGCTGTCGCCGATTACACAGACGGCGAATAAAGATCTTGAGCCGTCTGAGGAGATTGTTCCCCAGGTTCTGAGGAACGGGCGGCCTCAGTTTACCAGTCGTGTCTGTGACGCCGATGAGAACAGGCAGATCAGCGTCGATGTCTATACTCTGCCGATCACAGACGGACCGAATAAGGTTACCGGCCTGGTTCAGTTGTTCCGCTGCAAAGGCGGGGTGCGACGCGAAACCCGCGAATATGTGGAGCTGAAGCTTGCGGCTACACGCGATGCGCTGACTGGCGTCGCCAATCGGGGGCAGCTGGAAACACAGTTGCGGCATCTGCTGGATGATTTTCACAATCATGAAGGTGCGCGTTCGCTTAGTACCATTTTTCTGGATGTTGATAAGTTCAAAAATGTCAACGATACCTACGGCCACAAGGCCGGGGACCAGGTGCTGGTTGATCTGACGCGACTGCTGCAGCATGAAACTTATTCCGGGGAGATCATTGCCCGTTACGGTGGCGAAGAATTTGTCGTGTTGTGCCCCGATACAGATTTGAAAGCAGGTGTTCGTCGCGCTGAGCGACTGCGTGACGCGATTTTCAAGAGTTCCGTCGGTGGTATCAGCAGCCTGAGTATCACATCTTCCTTTGGCGTGTCTGTCGCTCGCCTGGGCGACAGTGTTCAGACGCTGTTGGAACGCGCCGACAGCTGTCTCTATCGGGCCAAGGAAACAGGCCGTAACCGTACCTGCTGGGAAGATCAGGACAAGGAATCCCAGGAAGAACTGGAACGGGAAATTCTGAACGCGGAACAGGAATCAAAGATAACCACCGTGGACGGCGTTCGGCAGTTTGTCGACGAGATCCGGATGTCAACATCACTCGAACTGACGGCCATGAAGCTCAACGCTTATATTGCCGCGTCCGATGTCAAAGTGACGCTGCAGGAACACGGGCACCTGAAGATGCAGTCCGGTTCAGTGGGATTCACAAAACGCTGGGGCAGTACACCCGCACGGCAATCTGTTGAAATTGACGTGAGATTTGAGACAACACGCGAGACAGATATGAAGACCGGTGAGTCCAGAACCAACCGTCACATCGCAGTGACGATGAAGCCGATGGGGCGAGTACGCAGCGACGCGATCCTCGAACTTCGTTGTGAGCAGATCATGCTGCAGCTGCGTTCTTACCTGCTGGGTGACTGACCGAGCCTGTCCTTTGGGTGACCTCACGCTCCAGTGATGTGCCCCGGTGGGAAGAACAGAAATTTCCGCAGGTCGGACGGTTTACGTCACCAGATCTATTCCGAGTCACCGGTGTCCGACCCCGGTGACTCGTCAAGACGGCGGCTTAACCAGATTTCAAAGTCACGTTGACGGGATTCAGACGCTTCGGGAGTTGGGGCAAACAGCAGGATCATCTCATCGAGCTGTTGAGAACTGAATCCGCGTGCACGCCACCAGTTGCTGTCGGTAAAATCTGTGTCTTCCAGGTGAGTGTCGTAGAAGTTAGCCAGTGCAAGGTCTGATGACTTCAGCACGGCGGCTTCCAGATTGCCACCGCTCAGGTCGGCACCGGTGAGGTCGGCTTCCGTCAGGTCGGTCATAGCCAGGAAGATGTCCCCCATTCTGGCCGCTACGAAGTTGGCATTTCGAGCGTTCGCCTGTTCCAGAGTAGCGGACAGCAAATCAGCGTTCCGAAAATCAGTTTCCACCAGCGTGGCTTTGAAGAAGGATGAGTTTCGCAGATTTGATTCGGACAGATCTGCACCGCTCAGATCACAGAGATCAAACCCCGTTCTGTTCATGGCACCGGTAGACAGGTCTGCGCTGGTGAAGTCACACGATACGAAACTGGCTGACTCAAGGTTCGTGCCGGACAGGTCTGCGTCGGCCAGAGTCAGCTTCTTCAGAATGGCGCTCCTCCACTCAGAGTTTCCGCTCGCCGCCAGACGAAGAAAGTAATCTGTTCTGGCCTCCGGTGTGCTGCCCGGACGGGTCAGTGCCCAGAATGCCTGCTGCTGACTGCCCCGGGAGATTTGTCGCAGTTGCGACGACATTAGAGACAGATTCACTGTGACCACAGCAATTGCGCTGAATGAAGCCAGCCACAGATACGCTTTCATCCTTCGTGAAGATCCGGGCGATGGTGCTGACGATTCCTGACTGGCGATTGGGCTGATCCTCGTGATGGCTTTTTGAGACAGGAGTGTGCGGAAGTACGGCCGCGTGAAAAAAATGGGTGTTAACTTCGCGTGAGAAATTCATCCAGATTAAGAATGACACGAGTGACAGCGACCCACGCGGCGTTTTCCGCCACCGCAACGTCTTTCGCGGCATGTGGTCCAACCAGAGCCGTGGCTCCTTCCGCATCATTGGAAAAGTACTCACGGGAGGATATCAGCAACTTCTGAATGGTTGCCAATTCTGACGGACTCGGCATGCGTCCGGTGGTGATCTGAACAGCTCTGGCAATGCGATCCTCATCCCTGTCTGGGGAAGCGGCCCGCAACAGCCGCACTGCAAATGCCTGTGCAGCTTCGTGAAATACTTCGTTGTGCATCGTTGCCAGTGCCTGTAATGGATTGTTGGAGCGATCGCGCTGTGCTCTGGTCAGGCTGCTGTCGGGACAGTCAAAGGTACTCAGGTTCGGATCGATTGCCGTACGACGAAAAAACGTATACAGCCCTCGCCGGAATCGATCTTCGCCGGTTGAGGCCTTGTATTTATTGCTGCCGGCGTATGTCTGCTGAGCGACGATTTTCGGCAGCGGCGGAAAAACGCTCTTTCCGCCAACGGTGGTACTTAACAGCTCTGCTGCCTGCAGACTGATGTCGCGAACAATCTCAGCTTCGACGCGGAATCGGTTCTGGCGTGCGATCAAACGATTGTCGGGATCTGTATCCGTCAAATCAGCACGTGTCGCTGACGACTGCTGATAAGTCTGCGACGTTACGATTAATCGAATCAGCTTCTTTCGACTCCAGCGGGCTTCATCCATAAACCAGCGAGCCAGATAATCAAGCAGCTCCGGGTGAGAGGGTGCCGATCCCCGCGAACCGAATTCCTGGGGTTGGTCAGCAAGCGGTTGACCGAATAAGTGCATCCAGATTTTGTTGACGGTAACTCGAGCGGTGACCGGGTTCTGTGGACTGACAAGCCAGTTGGCCAGATCAAGACGTGTCAGAGCCGCATCACTATGCCTGATACTGCCGAATGCATCGGGGATGTCGGCGGTAACGATACCCTGATCAATCATCGGTCGTTGAAAATTGCCGCGAGTAAGGATGTAGGTCGGCCGCCTGTCGTACCGTCTTTCTGTCATGTGCCGCGTGAAGCCCTTGCTGCTGTCCCAGGATCGCAACTGACTGAGCTTACTTTGGGTCGTGTCACTGTAGTTCTTGTCGACCACCTGTTTCTTCAGCAGGTCCGTCAGTTCCTTCATTTTTCCATCGCGTTCTTTTCGCAGTCTGTCGGCATCTTTGGGTTCATTGTCCAGGAAGTCGGCGGCGAAATCCGTATTGTTGAAGAACGCATACAGGCGATAGAAGTCTTTCTGGCGGAACGAATCATATGGATGGTCATGGCACTGGCAGCAGCCGATAGACGATCCCATCCATACCGACCCCAGTGTTCCCACACGGTCAATCACACGTTTTGTGCGGTCTTCTTCTGAGTCCACGCCGCCTTCCAGATTGAACTGAGTCTGCAGATGAAACTTGGTGGCGATCAGATCATCGTGCGAGTAATCGGGCAGTAGATCGCCGGCCAGCTGTTTTCGAGTGAAGTCATCAAACGGCATGTCTTCATTAATGGCCCTGATAACCCAATCGCGAAACTGCCATGCGTCACTTTTGACTGAGTCTTTTTCGTAACCTTCAGAATCGGCGAATCGAGCTTCATCGAGCCAGTGACGTGCCCAGCGCTCGCCGAAGTGCGGTACAGCAAGGTAGCTGTCGACGATGGTTGTGAGGGCGGGCGAACCCACCGGGAACGGAGTACTTGATGAGCTCAGATGACTGACAGCCTCTGGATTCGGCAGTAAACCGGTCAGGTCCAGCGACAATCGACGAACAAGTGTCACCGCATCTGCGGGTGGTGACGGTTTGATATTGTGCTGCTTCAGTTTTCTGTTGACAAACCAGTCAATCGGATGTTGTCCCTTGAATGAGTCGACACTGCCCAGGGGAGGCACAGCTTCATAAGACCAGTGCGACGGCCATTCCGCGCCTTCATCGATCCATTTTTTCAACAGAGATATTTCGGCAGGACTCAGCGCGTCGTGACCTTCAGGCGGCATGCGGAAATCGAGGTCTTTCGAAATGACACGTCTGAACAGATCACTGCCAGCCGCGTCGCCTGGCACAACCGCCACGGTTCCCGAATCGGCCTTCGCCAGCAGAAGTTTCCTGCTGATGACGCTGAAGCCACCGTTCTTTTTGACGCCCCCGTGACATCCGGCACAGTGATTGGTCAGGATTGGACGAATGTCCCGGTCGAAATCAGCTTGTTCCGCAGACGCACAGCAGAAGCCAGCGTCAAACAGAACAGTCAGGAACAGCAGCACAACGAATATTCGAGACATGTCTCATCAGCCTGAGTGAATGATCATCAAGTCGACCTTCACCATGCTACTCAAAAGCGAATCTGACTACAAAGATGCGGGTGACAAATGCGACAGCGTAGTGGGACCGCCTGGTGACACGCTATGCCTGCGTTTCTTCGCCCGCCGGGGCGTCAGACAACTGCTCAGGCTTGAGTTTATCCAGAATCCCGTTTACGAACGACGCTGAATGCTCGGTCCCGAAGGACCGAGCCAGCTCAATGGTTTCGTTCAGGACGATTGCTGCCGGTGTTCCCACCTGCTGCATTTCGAACAGTCCTGCACGAATCGCGTTACGATCAGTGGCCGCCATGCGATCGACTCGCCAGTTTTGCGCGACACTCGTGATTTGCTGATCCAGTTCATCCTGGCTTGCGCGCACGCCGGTGATCAGCCGCCAGGCAAATTCGACCAGTTCTTCGTTTTCCAGATTCTGTTCGACGGTGGCTCGAATGGTCTGCAGATCGGCATCGGTGTTCTGGTCCAGCAGATACAGCATCTGCAGAACACATTTGCGGGCATCAGATCGGCGGGGCATGGACTAAAGCTTCTTTAACAGATTGATCATTTCAATAGCTGCCAGAGCAGCTTCAGCTCCTTTATTGCCGACCTTGCCGCCGGCACGGTCAAGAGCCTGATCCATTGACTCACACGTAATCACGCCAAAGGTCACAGGAACGCCTGTGTCGCGTGACACGCTCATGATCCCGGCTGCAACCTGACTGTTGATATATTCATGATGTGTGGTGGCCCCCTGAATGACGGCACCCAGACAAATGACAGCCGAGTACTTGCCGCTTGCAGCCAGCTTCTGTGCCGCCAGTGGAATTTCAAATGAGCCCGGCACAGAAACGACGTCGATTCTGTCGGCGTTTCCACCATGCCGCGTAACTGTGTCTGCTGCACCATCGACAAGTCGACTTGTGATCAGGTCGTTGAAACGAGACACCACTATGGCGATGCTGACGTCCGGGCAGGTAAGTTCACCTTGAATCTTTGTGAGCATGTGATTTCTATTCAGTTCAGGTTCATGCTGATCAGGAATTCTTCATTGGATTTCGTCCGTTGCATTCGGTTGACCAGCAGCTCTATGGCTTCCACGGGGTTCATATCATTCAAAGCGCGACGCAGTACCCACACGAGTTTCAATTCATCTTCGGTCATTAGTAACTCTTCGCGACGTGTTCCCGACCGATTGACGTCGATCGCCGGCCAGATTCGTTTTTCGACCATACGCCGGTCAAGATGAAGTTCCGTGTTGCCTGTTCCTTTGAATTCTTCGAATATGACTTCATCCATTCGGCTGCCGGTATCGACAAGAGCCGTCGCAATGATGGTCAGGCTGCCACCTTCCTCGACACATCGAGCGGCACCGAAGAAGCGTTTGGGATTCTGCAGAGCATTCGCATCGACACCCCCGGAAAGGATCTTGCCCGAATTCGGTATTTCGGTATTCCATGCACGTGCCAGTCGAGTGATGGAATCAAGAAAGATGATTACGTCGTGACCGTACTCGACCATTCTCTTGGCCTTTTCGATCACCATTTCGGAGACCTGGATGTGTCGCGCCGAAGGTTCGTCGAACGTACTGCTGACGACTTCACAATTGTCGCTCTTCAGCTTTCGTTCCATGTCCGTGACTTCTTCCGGACGCTCGTCAATCAGCAGCACAATCACGTACGAATCCGGATGATTCTGCCGCACCGCGTCCGCCATCTGCTGCAGCAGAATTGTTTTACCGGCGCGCGGTGGTGAGACGATCAGGCCACGCTGTCCCAGGCCGATCGGGGCAATCAGGTCGACTACGCGTGTGCTGAGATGAGGTGCGCTGTCGGCCAGTCGCAGCCGCTGCTTCGGGTGTAGTGGTGTCAGGTCGTCAAAGAACACCTTTGCCGTCAGCAGATTCGGGTCCTGACCATTGATGGCCTCGACTCGCAGCAGTGCAAAGTAACGCTCGTTCTCTTTAGGCGGGCGAATCTGGCCCGCGACTGTCGCTCCGGTACGCAGGCCAAAACGGCGAATCTGACTGGGACTCACATAGATATCGTCCGGGCACGGCAGATAGTGATAATCGGGACTGCGGAGAAATCCGAAACCGTCCGGCAGGATTTCCAGCGTGCCTTCGCCGAACATCAGCCCGCTCATGCGAGTCCGTTCTTTCAGAATCCTGAAGATCAGGTCCTGCTTCTTCAAGCCGTTGAATTCTGTGAGTTTTTCGCGTTCTGCGATCTCCAGCAATTCCGTCATGGGCATTCGCTGCAGGTCGGCGATGTTGAAATCAGCGACTTTTGACGGCGCGAATGCCGTCGATGCAGTATTGGGGGGGTCGCCACCCGCGTTTGATAAACGCACTGTGTCGGAGTGGCGAGACTGACTGGCTGCCGGGGGCCTGTCGCCGGATGGTGAAGAAGTCATGAATGCAACGAGCCTCCTGAAAAGGCTGGATTGAAGTGCTGAAGACGGGATTGAATGGGTGCCGGAACGGCAAAGACAAGATTTGATGTGTTGTGCGGCGGGAGGCCGTTGTTTTTCTAACTGAAATTGCCGTCGGAGTCCGCCGACAAGAGTGACGTGAAAATCTGGCTCATGCTCGCTGCGGCATCTTCCATTGATCCGGAATTATCGACGATGTAGTCAGCCCGGCTACGTTTGGCCTCAATCGTCCACTGAGTCGCTTCGCGCCGGGCGAATTCTTCAGGAGACCAGTTACGGTTCAGGACGACCCGGTGTTCACGAATTTCCTCGGGTGTATCAACAAGAATCAGCCAATGGCATTCAGCGTCCCATCCTGTCTCCAGCAGCAGGGCCGCGTCAAGTATCACTGCATCAACATCCGTGGACACAGTCCTGATTTGCGTTTGAATCTCCCGACGAATTGCAGGGTGAAGTATCTGATCAAGTTGTCTCCGAGCTTCATTCTGTTCTGCTGACGTTCCAAACACGATTTTGGCAAGTTTGGAACGATCAACGGCACCCGTATCATCAAAGACCGCTGCACTGAAGGCGGTTCGAATCTGAGTCTTAATATCTGAATTGAGCAACAATTCATGGCCGATCCTGTCTGCGTCAACAATCAGCAGATTGAGACCGGTAATACTTTGGACAACCGATGATTTGCCCGAACCGATACCGCCCAGGATACCAACGACTGGTGGCCTGACGTGATCAGCGGAACTTGACGAGCGGGAAGACAAAAGCAAAAGAGAAAACAGAACTGTGAAAGACGAGATCTCGCGGATGCGAGTGAGTGACTGGATTCGGGGAGAGAACTGCAGAAAGGTGAATTGTGGCACATTGAAATCCGCCCAATGCATCCACTAGCCCTAAATTATGCGGCCATGACAGGCCGGAAGTCAAACGGTAGACTTCCGGGAAACCACGTTTTTACACAGTTTTCACTGTCCTGCGGTGTCGACGCCGCTCAGAAAGACTGACATCGATGCCGTCAGAAACCGTTTCAAGGATCGAACAGGCAAATGCCGGGGGAAACCTCACCACGGCAACCGTGCAGAATATCAAGGTTTGGCTCAGCAAGGACTGCATGCGGCCCTACCACGCCCGAATTGTGGAGATGATTAATTCTGAAGAATGGAGCCGGCTGGACGAATTGTTCTGGACGGCGATTCCATTTGGCACTGGTGGGCGTCGTGGCCCGATGGGGGAACTCGGGCCAGCCAGCATCAACGATCGCACCATAGCCGAATCTGCTCACGGTCTTGCCTGTTATTTGCGTGAGTCCGGCGTTACCGAAGGCGGGTCTGCCGTGGTCACGTGTGATACTCGCAACAAGTCGATGCACTTTGCCAGACTGACAGCCACGACGTTTGTCGCTCATGGTCTCAAGGTCTATTTGTTCGAAAGTCATCGAGCCACTCCGGCGCTGTCCTTCGCTGTTCGCAAGCTGGGTTGTCACATCGGTGTGATGATATCGGCGTCGCACAACCCGCCGGCGGATAACGGCTTCAAGGCTTACTGGTCCAACGGTGGTCAGGTGATTCCACCGCACGACAAGGGCATCATTGCTCAGGTCGAGAATGCAGACCTGATTCCTTCGATTGATTACTCAGACGCGATCGCCACCGGCGGCATAGAAGTGATCGGAGCAACCCTGGATTCTCAGTATGTTGACGAAGTGGCCGCACTCTGCCGGAGCAGCAGTCGCGATATTTCGGCGGTCTTCACACCACTGCACGGTGTCGGTGAAACTTCGATCTACAGAATTCTTCAGCATGTCGGGTTTGATAAAGTGGACATCTTTGAAGATCACCGTAAGCCGGATGGTGACTTTCCGAATGTTCCCGATCATCTGCCTAATCCGGAGCTGCTGGAGGTTTTCGATCCTGTTATCGACTGGGTCAGAGAAACCAGTCATGACGCAGACCTGATTCTGGCTTCAGATCCGGATGCGGACCGACTTGGCGTGATGGTCCGAAACCGTGAAGGCGGCTTCACCGCGATCACCGGCAACCAGACAGGCGCCTTAATCACCGACTACCTTCTGAGCAAACGCCGAGATGCCGGAACGCTTTCGGCCGACGATTACGTTGTTGAAACGCTTGTCACGACACCTTTGGTGAAGTGTGTTGCCGCTGAATACGGGGCACGCACATTCAATGAGCTGCTGGTTGGGTTCAAGTGGATTGCCCAGACGATCGAGGAAAACGGTGCCGATCACTTTGTGTTCGGCTGTGAAGAATCCATTGGTTTTCTGTCCGGGGGTTACTGTCGTGACAAAGACGGTGCTGTTGGCGCGCTCTTCATCCTTGAACTGGCAGCTGAACTGAAGGCTGCGGGGAAGACACTGCTTGATCATCTGGACACGCTGTACAGCCGTCACGGTTACCATGCGGAAGGGCAAAAATCGATCTACTGCACGGGTCCCACTGGCAAGGCAAAGATCGACGGACTGATGCAGACGCTGCGCGAAAATCCGCCGGCCGAATTCGGTCCGGTCCGATTTGTTGAAGTGGCCGACTATGCGGCAGGTAAACGGACTGGCATTCCCGGCGGTGATTCGCTCGGCACCATTGCTGAACCTGTCGGCGACCTGTTGATCTACAAGTCGGATCCGGACAGTTCTGTTCGAGTTCAGATTGCCGGACGTCCGTCAGGTACTGAACCAAAAATTAAGTTCTACTTTTTCTGCCAGACCGATCTTTCCGACGGTGGCAATCTTGAGCACGCCAGAGCTGCGGGCGACGGTGTCCTGAACGAAGTTCAGGAGGCACTGGCTGCATGGGCCGACGAAAAGTTAGCGGACTAGTTTGTATTCGGCTCCGAATTTGCGTGCGGTCCTGGTTTCAGTCAATTGCTGACGCTGATTCGGGGTGCAGTTGTTCTATCCCGGGATCATTACTCGTCCGCCACTGGCAACCACCGTCTGGCCGGTCATGAAGCTGGACTCATCGCTCAGCAGGAAACGAATGACTGACGCGATTTCGTGCGGTTCGCCTTTGCGGCCCATCGGCGTGGCTTTGACGATTGCTTCGTGAACTTCGGGGGCCAGCGTGTAGGCCATTTCCGTTTCGATCAGTCCGGGGCAGATGCAATTGATGCGGATGTTGTGTTTCGCCCAGCCCTGAGCCATGCAGCGTGTCATGGCAATCACAGCTGCCTTTGACGCCGAGTAATGTACCTGGTTCTCACGCTCGCGCAGGGCGGCGATTGACGAAAGAAGCACGATGCGACCGAATTCGCGCCGGATCATTTCGTCCTTCAGGGCGTAAACCATGTTGAAGGTGCCGTCCAGGTTAACATCCATCGTCCTGCGCCAGGTCTCCCAGGTCACGTCTGTAGCATGCTCGACAATGCTGATACCGGCTGAGTGGACAAGCATATCAACAGAGCCGAACGCAGCACGTGTTTTTTCTGCAATGCTGGCCGCTTCGGCCGGAACCGCGACATTGCCCTGAATGGCGATCGCCCTGCCCCCTGCAGCGGTAATTTCCCCCACCGTTTCTTCGGCTTTTGTCTCATCCGAAACATAGTTTACCGCCACGCGGGCGCCTTCAACCGCCAGCCGCAGACTGGCCGCTCGACCAATTCCACGGGAGCCTCCGGTGATCAGGATGGTACGGTCTGAGAAAATATGGCCTGTCATGTTTCCGGCTCTCCTGGTTCTGTTCACACCTGGCTGCAGTCTCTAAACCGACTGTTTCGCCGCTTTAAGCGTATTTCCCAGCAGCATCGCAATGGTCATCGGGCCGACTCCTCCGGGTACCGGCGTGATCGCTGAAGCTTTTTCTGCGGCCGCTGAGAATTCGACGTCACCAACCAGTCTGTCGTTCACTCGATTGATGCCCACGTCAATCACCACGGCATCTGGTTTAATCATGTCCCCCGTCACGAATTCCGGAATACCGACGGCGGCCACCACAATATCTGCCTGCCGTATGACGGCGGCGATATCAGTTGTGCGACTGTGGCAAATTGTGACTGTGGCGTCAGAGCCCTTCTGAACCAGCAATCCGGCCATTGGCTTTCCGACGATGTCGCTGCGACCGATCACGACTGCATGTTTACCGGTCGTGTCGATGTTCTCGTGTGCCAGCATCTTCATGACACCGTGAGGTGTGCACGGCAGAAAGCGTGGTCGTCCCTGCAGCATCAGACCAACGTTTTCCGGATGAAAGCCGTCGACGTCTTTGTCGGGCCGAATGGAATCCAGCACTGGAGTTGAATCCAGATGATCCGGTAGTGGCAGCTGCACCAGGATCCCGTGCACGCTTTCGTCGGCATTCAGTTCAGCCACCAGATCCATTAACTGCTGCTGAGTCGTCTTGTCTGACAGTCGATACAGTGTGCTCTTCAATCCGCACTTCCGGCACGCCCGTTCTTTGTTGCGGACGTAGACCTGACTGGCTGGGTCGTCGCCGACAAGTACAGCTGCCAGATGCGGAGTAACGCCGGTTTCAGCCGTAAATGCTGAGGTCTCTTCCGTTACCTGCTTACGGACAGCGGCCGAAATCAGTTTTCCATCGATGAGTTTTGCAGACATGGGCTTCCAGGTTGCCGGGTTATGGGGGCGCATTGTCGGGGGCGCATTGTCTTTCCCGGCATCCTAACGCGGCAGGGCGGCAACCGAAAGTGGCGGACGGCGCACACGATCCTGTTGCGTTTGGAAATTTCGAGCCTGCGGTTTTTTTCGGCAGTCCGATCGAACGATTGTCGGCTGTTACGGACTGCCGGCACGGGGGCGTGCGATTTCAGTCTGATCGTGGCTATTGGTCGTGCTGCGCGATAAGCTGCCGACCCGGATTCCTGAGTCCGTCCGCTGTCGCAGCCCCGCTCTGTTTTTATGTCATGCCTGAGGTGCATTGTGAGTGTCAGTCGCTACACCATCGCCTGTTTAATCGTCCTTGTTTCTCTGATCTCCGGGAGAGTCGTGCCGGCGGCAGAGTTAGAGTTCAGGAAGGGCGATCGCATTGCTGTCGTGGGGAATACGCTGGCCGATCGGATGCAGCACTACGGTTGGCTGGAAACGATGCTGCAGAGTCGTTTTTCCCGGCACGAGCTGGTGTTTCGCAATCTGGGATTCAGTGCAGACACGCTCACGACGCGACCGCGATCTCAGAATTTCGGCACGCCCGACGAGTGGCTGGCTAAGGTGAAGGCTGACGTTGTCTTTGCGTTTTTCGGTTACAACGAATCGTTCGCCGGAGAGGAAGGACTGCCTCAGTTTCGTCAGCAACTGACTGATTATGTTGCTCATCTGCAGAGCCAGAAATATAACGGCACGACTGCTCCCAGGTTGGTGCTGTTCAGTCCGATTGCCCATGAAGACCTGAAGGACCCGAATCTTCCCGACGGCACTGCCAATAATGTTCGGCTGAAAATTTACACCACTGCCATGCAGGATATTGCGAATGAACAGGACGTGCTGTTCGTAAACCTGTTCGCGGCCACCAGCAGACTTTATGAGGGCCAGGGAGCTGCAAACACGATCAACGGAATTCACCTGAACGAAAAGGGAAACCGGCTGCTGGCTCGTGATATTGTCAAGGACCTGTTTTCTTCGTCGCGGCCGGCCGGCGTCGCCAGAGTTCAGCAGAAAGTGGTTGCTCGCGGTTCCGGTCAGCCGCATAAGGTGACAGCAACGCGGCAGGCCGTGTTGGCCAAGAATCATATCTGGCACAACATCTATCGAGCGACCGACGGTTACAGTGTTTTTGGCGGGCGATCCGGGCTTAAGTTTGTTGATGGACAGACAAATTCTGTTGTTCAGGAACGCGAGCTGGAAATGCTGAACGTAATGGCCGCTAACCGCGACAGGGTGATCTGGGCTGCAGCCAATGGAAAGACGATCGAAGTCGACGACTCGAATCTTCCGGACCCTGTTCCGGTCGTCAGTAACAAGCAGGGACAACTGGAAGGAGGAAAGCACGCATTCCTTGGTGGCGCAGAGGCCATTGAAATGATGACCATGCACGCCGGCATGGAGATCGGCCTGTTCGCGTCGGAAGAGCAGTTTCCGGAACTGGTCAATCCCGTGCAAAGTGCGGTCGATACTGACGGTCGTCTGTGGGTGGCGGCGTGGCCAACCTATCCCCACTGGAATCCACGTGGAGAAATGAACGACAAACTGCTGATTCTTCCGGACGATAACGGAGACGGGAAAGCAGATCGATGCATCACATTCGCAGACGGTCTGCACAATCCAACGGGATTCGAATTCTGGAACGGCGGAGTACTGGTAGCGATGGCCCCCGATATCTTCTTCCTGAAAGACACAGACGGTGATGACAGAGCCGACATCAGGGAACGGATCTTTCATGGCCTCGATTCTGCTGATACGCATCACACAGCTAACGGTTTTGTAATGGGCCCCGCGGGGCGGTTCTATTTTTCTCGGGGAATCTTTCACTACGAAAACTTTGAGACGCCCACTCGTACGTATCGTGCAGACAGCGGCACCTGCGGCGTGTTCCGCTTCGATCCGGTGAAGTTTGAAATCGACCACCAATTCAGAATTTCCCCGAACCCGCACGGTGACTGTTTTGATGAGTGGGGACGGCAGATGGTAAATGACGGTACCAGCGGTACCGGTGACTACGTCGGTTTTCCCGGGCGCGGTGCGCCGAAGCGACTCTTCAACAAGCGAATGCGGCCCGTCCCCGCAACTCTTATTCTTGACAGTGATCACTTTCCGGAATCTCTTCGCGGCAACATGCTGATTGAGAACGTGATTGGATTTCAGGGTGTCATGCAGTACCAGTTTGAAGAGGACGGAGCCAGCTTGCACGCTTCAGAGGTTGAGTCCATCGTTTACTCAACGGACCGCAACTTTCGACCCAGTGATATGGAAATCGGGGGCGACGGTGCTCTGTACATTCTGGACTGGCAGAATCCACTGATCGGCCACATGCAGCACAATCTGCGAGATCCCAGTCGCGACAAACTGCACGGTCGCGTCTATCGAGTTACGGCAACCGGCCGCCCGACGATGCCCGTTGCGAAAATGAAAGGCAGGCCCGTGGCCGAAGTCGTGCAGTATCTTGGTTCTTCAACGCTGGGGGAACGTTATCGAGCGCGGCTTGAACTGACGGGTCGGGACAATCAGGAAGTGGTTGCTGCGGTTGCGAAGTGGGCCGCGCAGTTTGATGCCTCAAATCCGGAAGCCGGCCGTCCGTTGACTGAGGCATTGTGGACTCATCAGCGGCACCGCATTCCCAATCTGGACCTCCTGAAGAAAGTTCTTGGTTCCGCCAATGAAGACGCTCGAGCATCTGCAGTTAAAGTGGTGGCTGAATGGGCGGGTGTCGAGGCCGGCGGGCGCAGGACCGACAGCGGCGTTATCGCCACCGATGACGCGATCCAGATGTTGATTGGTCCTGCCAATGACCCCGGTGCCAAAGTCCGTGCTCAGGCGGTGATCGCCGCGGCCGAGCTGGGAGTTCCGAAGGCTGCGGAGATCATCTTCTCTGCGTCGCTGCATCCCACCGATATTCAGCTCGATTTCAATATCAAAGAAGCTCTCAGGACAATCGATGCGAATGCGTATATCAGTGAACAACTGGCGTCAGGACGCCGTATATCACCTGCGGCGAATGCGTTTGCGCTGGCTAACTCCAGTGTCAATGAGCTGCTGAAGATGGAAAAAACCGAGGCGGTGTATCAGGCAATCATGACTCGCGAAAATGCCCCCGTTCAGGCGCTGACGGAATCGCTGGCGGGTCTGGCAAAGTTTCGCAGCACGTCCGAAACTGAACAGCTGTTCAATCTGATTGAAGGCCTTGACGAAAAAGCAGACGCCAATGTTCTGAACAGTCTTGCGCGATTACTCTCCGGTCAGCCAGCCGATCAGCTGCGTTCCGTCCGCGGTCGCATCGTTCGTCTGGCCACTCACGGCAACAGTGCTGAGGCGCGTCGGGTCGCACTGGCGTCCTGGATGACGGCCGATGGAAGTGCCGAACCTGCATTCGCCGCGGCCGGTACCGGCAGGGCATCATTGCAGGAGGTTCTGTCGTCTGTCAGTCTGATCACGTCAGAGGCTGCCAGAGATTCCGCATTCAAAAAGGTCGCGATGCTGGTACCCACACTTCCCGGAAACACGGGTGCAGGTGTGATGACAAAGCCGGGGCTGGAGGTAGACTTCTATGCTCCTAATCCTGGGAATGTTGCGGTCGAAACACTGGTCAGGCTAAAGCCCCAAGCCAGCGGAGTCGCACCGACGATTATCATGAATTTGCCCGTTCTCAAAACACGAGACGCATTCGCGCTGCGGTTCACCGGACACATCAAAATCGATCAGCCCGGAGAATACACTTTTTACATTGCCTCGGATGACGGCAGTCGTTTCTATATTGATGGAAGTCTGTTGATCAATAACGACGGGTTGCACGGGATGGTTGAGAAGAACGGGCGTGTTTTGCTGACTGCGGGGACACACTCGATTGTCGTTACGTATTTCGACAATGGCGGCGGCGACGGACTGAAAGTCAGCTGGTCCGGTGTGGGAATCCGGAAGCGGGAAATTCCGGCATCTGTCCTTGTCACCGCTGCAGAACAGACTCTGCAGGAGGTCGGCATTGCGTCCATGATGCAATTGCCAGGATACGACGCTACCAAGACCGCAGTGCTGGCAGGCTTGTTGAAAAAACGTCAGTCTGTGACAGCGTCGTTTGCGGCGCTGGCCACAATTCCCGGCAACACCTGGCCACAGGATCAACTGGGAACTGTGGGCGAAGCTGTTCTTTCGTTTCTGGCCGGCAAAGAACCTCGCGAACGCAATTCACCGCAGGCTCGCCTTGCTCTGGAGATCAGCCGTACTTTGCGAGAACGACTGGATGCCGCGGGACGGGGACAATTTGATCTGCGCCTGGACGAATTGGTTGTGCCTCTGATCGAAATCGGTACCGTGCCGGAACGAATGATCTATGACAATGACATCATTGCGGTGCAGGCGGGCCGACCCGTTCAGTTTGCTCTTTCCAATGCGGACAAGATGCCTCACAACTTTGCCATTGTGCTTCCTGGGACAATGGAGCAAGTTGGTGAGCTGGCTGAAGCAACAGGCCGTGATAAAGATGCGGAAGCTCGTGATTTCATTCCGGAGTCGAACAACATTCTGGCCGCAGGCAGACTGCTGCAGCCTGGGGAATCAGATTCTGTATTCTTTGCTGTGCCGACTGAGCCTGGTGTGTATTCATATGTCTGTACCTATCCAGGCCATTGGCGCAGAATGTATGGAGCGATGTACGTGGTTGCAGATCTTGACGCGTACAACGCTGATCCCGCTGGTTATGCAGCTGCCAGCGAACTGGAAATCAAGGACGAACTGCTGAGCTATCTCGGTCGTAATACCGAGTGGAAACCGGCGGATCTTTCAGGCGATGTCGAACACCTGCACCATCGTGGAAATAACTTCGCGGTCGGCGAACAGCTGTTCAAAGTCGCTGCCTGCACTGGTTGCCATAAGCTGAACGGAAAAGGCAACAACGTCGGCCCGGATCTGACTAAGCTGGATCCGAAGTATTCAGCGACAGATGTGCTGGAACACATCCTGGATCCGTCGAAAAAGATCAATAAGAAGTTTCAGTCCAATTTGTTTGTGCTGACATCGGGTAAGGTCGTGACTGGCCTGGTGGTCAAGGAAACCGATGCAGATGTCCAGGTTGTCGACAATCCGGCGGCACCGGAAAAAACCAGAACAATTCGAAAGTCTGAAATCGACGAACGTGAAGTCAGTGACGTCAGCATCATGCCCAAAGGCGTACTGAACAAGCTGATCAAGGAAGAAATTCTGGACCTGTTGGCCTATGTCGTCGCAAAAGGCGACAGGAAAAGCGACCTGTTTGCCGAGCACGACCACTAGGTGTCCTGCCCCGCTTCGGCGACTCATGTGAGTCGCCGGTCTGAATATGCTGGTCCGGCGTGAATGTGCGGCAATGGATTGCTGTCGCCCTGCAGTACAGGCCGGTTTCGAGCAACAGCAGGTCGTTGGCACCGTCAGTGTCTATTCACTGCGAGCAGTAATCTCAAGCAGGTGGTAACCAAACTGCGTTTTGACAGGGCCGTGCACTGTGTTCAGCTCATCGTTGAATACGACCTGATCAAATTCAGGAACCATCTGTCCCTTCGAAAACGTTCCCAGATCTCCGCCTTTGGCGCCGGATGGGCATTCGCTGTGCTCTTTCGCGGTATCCGCGAAATCGGTTCCGCCTTCAATCTGTGCCTTAAGTTCAAGACATTTGGCTTCATCAGGGACGAGGATGTGACGGGCTGCAGCAGTAGCCATGACAGTTCGTTTTCTATGGAAGAAGGATGTGGCAACGATCGATACGGAACACGAGCCTTCGAAAGGTATCAGTTGATTCCGTGACCATCGACCCAATATTCGGACAGATGTGCAATTTTCCTGGAATGGCGGGACGCACCCGACCTCTGTTCCCCTGATCGCAGATAGAGCATATGTTGCACAGAACGCTCAGTCAGCAGACTGAACGTTGGAAACAGGCCAGGGTTATCATTCTGCGAAGACGGACATGACAGATATCAAACTGACACGCATTGCTTCGTTGCTTAAAGATGCGGAATTCGAAACAAGTGTGACCGTAAAGGGCTGGGTCCGCACTCGCCGTGACTCCAAGAACGGTTTTTCGTTTATCGAATTGAACGACGGCAGTTGCATGAAGAACCTGCAGGTGATTGTGGATGGCGATATCCCGGAGTACGCAGATACGATCAAGAGCGTGACGACCGGCGCGAGTGTGTCGATTGACGGGACGGTGAAGGAATCTCCCGGCAAAGGTCAGCGGATTGAAGTTCACGCTGCATCGCTGCAGCTGATCGGGAAGGCGGATCCGGCCGACTTTCCTCTGCAGAAGAAAGGACACAGCTTTGAGTTTCTGCGTGAGATTGCTCATCTGCGTCCGCGGACGAACAGCTTCGGTGCAGTTGCGCGGGTTCGAAACTGCATCAGCCGCTCAATTCACAACTTTTTTCAGTCTCGCGGATTTCTTTACATCAACACTCCCGTTATCACCACCAGCGACTGTGAAGGTGCGGGTGAAATGTTTCAGGTCACCACGCTCGATCTGGCCAGGCTTGCAAAAATTCAGACTGAGATCGACTGGAAACAGGACTTCTTCGGCAAGCCTGCAGCTCTGACTGTCAGCGGCCAGTTGGAAGCTGAGATATTTGCGACATCTGTGGGTGACTGCTATACGTTCGGGCCGACCTTTCGTGCTGAAAACAGCAATACCACTCGACACCTTGCCGAGTTCTGGATGGTTGAACCGGAAATGCCGTTCTTCGAACTGACGGACAATATGGATCTGGCTGAATCATTTGTTAAGACAATGATCGGCGACGTTCTGGATCAATGCCCGGAAGACATGGACTTCTTTAACCAGCGCATCGACAAAACGGTTCTTGAGACACTGGACAATATCTGCAACAACGAATTTATCCGGTTGCCGTATACCGAGGCTGTCGAGTTGCTGCAGAACAGCGGGCACAAGTTTGACTATCCCGTCGAATGGGGTCACGATCTGCAAAGTGAACATGAACGATTTCTGACGGAAGAGCATTTCAAACAGCCGGTGATCCTGTTTGATTATCCTCGCATCATTAAACCGTTTTACATGCGATGCAATGACGACGGAAAAACAGTGCGAGCGATGGATGTACTGGTGCCTCGGATCGGGGAAATTATCGGCGGAAGTCAGCGCGAGGAACGACTGGATATTCTGTTGCAGCGGATCGAAGAATGCGGCATGAATCCCGACGATTACTGGTGGTACACCGAACTGCGAAAATTCGGCACTGTCCCGCACAGCGGGTTCGGATTGGGTCTGGAGCGTGCTGTGCAGTTGATCACCGGTATGGCCAACATCCGCGACGTCATACCGTTCCCAAGAACTCCCGGGCACGCCGAATTTTAGCCGGGATGCCCCGGCGGGTGGTGGCGTGGATCGCGTTACGGCATGAACCGCACTGCAACATGAGCCATGCAGGCCGCCGAGTCAGTGTCTGAACAGCCTGGACGTCTGAGTTCGTCCTTCGATCAGGACGTCGTCCCCGAATTGTCGAATTGTCATGTCTCGCAGCGACGGCAGTTCCGGAATTTCTGCGCGGCCCTGGCCGGCAACGGGCGTGACTGCGTTGACCCCGCCGACGATTTTCGGGGCGACGAATACGTGCACTTCATCAATCAGGTTCTCGTCATGGAACGAGCCGTGCAGACCTCCGCCGGCTTCGAGCAGCACGTGGGTAAGTTGACGCTGCCCCAGATCTTTCAGCAGTTGCTGCGGCACAGACCTGTCCGCGTCTACTGAAAGAACTTCGGCGCCCGCGCCCTTCAGTCGCTCAAGGTGATGAGTATTGGCATGGGCATGCTCAACACAGACCAGCACCGGGGCCTCATCGATCGTCTGTACCAGCAGGCCATCCAGCTTGACTGACTCACCGCTTCGATCAATAACAACGCGCAAAGGCGTTCGTGGCCCGGGTGGCCGGACGGTCAGTCGCGGATCGTCAGCTCGCACCGTTCCGGCACCCGTGATGATTGCATCCATCAGTCCGCGCAGGCGATGCACTTCTGCTCGGGATTCTGCGCCTGAGATCCACATGGAATGTCCCGTGCGAGTTGCAATGCGTCCATCCAGTGTCATGGCCCATTTGGCGTGAACCCATGGCAGGCCTTGCAGCATCAGCCTGCGGAATGGTGCGATCAATTCCCGGGCGTCGCTTTCGCAGACACCAACCGTGACTGCGATACCGGCAGCCTTTAGGATTGCGATGCCTTTGCCTGACACCTGTGGTGCCGGATCCTGGCACCCGATCACGACCTCTCGCAATCCCGCAGCGATCACAGCATCTGTGCAGGGTGGTGTCTTTCCCTGATGGCAGCATGGTTCCAGCGTCACGAATAGCCGAGCCCCGCGCGATCGTTCACCAGCCGCCCTGATCGCATCGACTTCGGCGTGAGCCCCACCGAACTGCCGGTGATATCCTGCCGCAATCACGTGCCGTCTGTCGTCAACAATCACGGCACCCACGGCCGGATTTGGTTCCACCAGGCCGCGCCCCCGCGCGGCCAGTTGCAGCGCGTACCGCATGACGCCTTCGTCATCAGGAAACTTCATGTCTTCAGGTGATGGCATTCTTGTGGCTCCGGCTTCGCCACTGGTTTTAACTGGCCGTCTAGCCGAGAATCGTTCTGACGGGTCCCGTGGCACATCCGCCTCAGAGTTCAGCCCCGAGCCGACCTGTCTTCAAAGGAGGATCAGTCCTGCCCGGGGA
>Ga0315332_10000089_pt1 | contig 30186 bp, 29 predicted proteins | sample M110034915metaG_FD_203455 | JGI IMG/M metagenome (GOLD analysis project Ga0315332, IMG submission 203455) | Ammonia-oxidizing marine archaeal communities from Monterey Bay, California, United States - M1 100m 34915 | ecosystem: Environmental > Aquatic > Marine > Intertidal zone | place: USA...
TTAGAATAACATAGCTATAAAAAGCAGTTTTTAAAAAATGAAAAAGGACTCAATCTAAAAAAATTAAGTCCTTTTAAAAATGTGGAGAAGATGGGAGTCGAACCCACGACCTCTTGACTGCCAGTCAAGCGCTCTAGCCAGCTGAGCTACATCCCCAATTAAAAATTAACCACCTTTAAAAACACCGTTTTCAAAACGTCCTTTTTGTGTTATTTGACGCTTACCACAATAATATTGCAAAATACCTTGTCCGTGCATTTTTCCATTCACCCACTGCCCAACATATTTTTGGCCATTAGCAAAGTTCATTGTTCCTTGTCCACTCATTCTACTGTGCTTAAACTCTCCTTGATAAACATCTCCACTTTTCCAGTACATTTTTCCATTTCCAGTACCTTCACCATTTACATATCTACCTACATATTTATCGCCATTTTTGAAAACATAAGTTCCTTCTCCATGTAATACACCATTCCTCCAACCACCAACATAGCTACTTCCATCGTAATATTTATAGGTGCCTTGGCCATTTTTACAATCTCCCTCTATACACCTTTTATCATGTTGACCATAAAAAATTGGCGTTATTCCAATAAGTAATAATGTTAAGAGATATTGCATTTATTAGAATTAATTTTTGACTACTCTTTGGAATATTCTATTGTTATCATTTTGAATTTCAACAATATATATTCCCCTACTCCAATCTGTAGATGATAGATTTAAGTTCCCATTAATTGACTGATTATGTACCAACTGCCCAGCAATGTTGGTTACTCTTAAAACTCCTTCACCCTCAAAGCTAATTGAAAGAACATTATTTACAGGGTTTGGAAAAACAAACGGACTCACAACTGTATTTAATTCATTAAAACCAGTAGAGCTGCATAAACTCCTTAAACCATCGAACCAATAATAAGCAGCTGTTAAAGCAGGTAAAACACAATCATTATGGTTACCACCTCCCATGTTTACTGCTTCAACATTTGATACTCCATTAGATAACATTGCTGATTCTGCAGAAATTGCATTTTGAAAAGTAACCTGCTCATCTCCAGTACAGTAATACATTTTAATAGGACGTTGAGGAGTCCAATCATGATTATCATTTGCAAGTAGATTTGTCCACAATGGATGCCCAAAAGTGCTCAATGAATTTGAGAAGTTAGCAACTACAGTATCAACCATAAGCGTATCAATATAACCAGAAAGCAGACTATTTAATGTGCCCATGCCTAAAGTAGTGTTATTACCATCGAAAAATGGTGGTACTATTGTATCGTAAGGAGGGTTGAGAATATCCGAATAAGAAGTATAAAGGTTACCATAGACCATTTGATAAGATGACAACAAATAAACCAAATAACCGGGATTAGAATACGGGTAAGGGGATAAAATAGTATCTGCCATTGCACCAGACATTTCATATGGTCCAGAGCATGGAGCAGAACCTAAAACATTGAATTCTCCTAATAGGTTATTATCTTCTATATACTTATGAGAGGCCATTGCTGCATGACCACCTTGAGAATAACCTGTTAAAAAAAGTTCACCATTATCAATCATCTGTAAAGAATCGGCAATAAATTCTCTAGCAGCTCTAATCATATCTCTAGTAGCAGTTGCTTCAGACTCTGCATGGCAATAAGGGTGCAAACCAGGACTATCTCCCATTCCAATATAATCGGGCATTAAAACAAAATATCCACCTGCACCAAAAACTCTTCCAATATTAGTTTCATCAACATCATTTGATGGAACATCGATTTTCCTAAGACTTGTACCATGGTGATAAGCCAGCATCGGAAAGTCTGTACAAGAAGTGTTTGAAGGAGCTAAAAATGCACCAGATGCAATGGTTGGCTGACCTAATGCATCTACAGTATTGTACACCATTTTATACATGTCAATGTCATAACTCAGTGTTAAACCAGTTGCTAAACTTAATCCTAAAGGATTCGTTGTATTAACATAAGTTGCTGAAATTAAATATTGTGTTTGAGCAAAATTAAATACTGAAAGAAATGACATTAATAGTAGGGCTTTTCTGAAAAACTTGTTCATTTTTAAAATTTTAGAAGTTTAATTTACTTTTTTTTTTAAACTTTATTAATATTTCTAAATGTTAAAACTTTAAACATTAAATAAATTTCGATAAAATAAATTCTTTATAAACTCAATTTCTATTTGATTTTATTTATTTAGAACAAAATCATTAACCTTTATGAACTCAAACAATGTAGAATTTGAAGATTTAATTTCAAAAGCAATTTCAACTGGCAAAAAAAACTGGAGATATGCTTGGAAATTAAATCAACTATCAAAAGAGAAAATCGATTCAATAAGTTGGGATTTAGAAGTAATAATTGATTCTTTAGACTGCAAAAAAGATGGGCATCAACGAGAATTACTAAAACTGTTACTCAAATTAAAAATTAAAAAAAATCTAACAACAAAGCTTTGGGATTGCTGTTTAAAAATATGGCTCAACATCAATAAACAATCATCAGTTAGAATAAAAGCTTTTGAACATTTAGTAAACATTAGCATTGAGTATCCAGATTTAAAAAACGAAATTTTCTTACTTACTAAAAATGAACATATAGATATATTAAGTAAAGGGATTAGAATTAGTACCTATAAAAAACTTAATTCAAAATTAAAAAACTAAAAAACCATTTAATCAAGTTGAAATTATTCATAATACACTTTTAATAAAATTAACTACACAAACCCATTCTGCTAAATAGATTAATTTAAATTTGTAGCGTTTAAAAAAAAAAATGACTCCTTTATATTGGCTTATAATAATTGGAATTCCTGTTTTAATTGGACTTGTCATACTTGAAAATATTGTTGCTAAGAGAAAAAACCTCAAACTTTACACTCTTTCCGATAGTATCACTAATCTTTGTTGTGGACTTTTAGAAAGAGTTTTTGATGTTTTTTTCTCTGTAATAGCACTTATTGGCTTTAATTATATTTATGAAAACATTGCTCCATTTCCTATTGAACTAACTGCCCTTTCATGGATTATTGGACTTTTTGTAGCTGATTTTATAGCTTATTGGTTTCATCGTCTAAGTCATGAAATTAACTTTTTGTGGGCTGCTCATATTGTTCACCACCAAAGTGAAGAGCTTAATCTAACCACTGTTTTTAGGGTTTCATTTTTAGCAGTTATTTATAGAGCTTGCTTTTTTATGTGGATGGCTTTGGCAGGATTCGATGTTTTCACTATTGTTACTACTTCTGTTTTTTTAGGTTTTTATCAATTATTTACTCATTCAAGAGTAATTGGAAAGCTCGGAATCATAGAAAAATTCATGACTACACCATCTCACCACAGGGTACATCATGCAAGAAATGAAAAATACATGGACCAAAATTATGCTCATATTTTCATTTTTTGGGATAGATTATTTGGAACATTTGTTGAAGAAAAAGAAGAACCAGATTACGGCATAACTTCTGGGTTTGAAAGTGCAAATGCATTCAATGCAACTTTCTCCTATTGGAAAAATTTAATAAAAAGGGCGAGAAAAACTAAATCAATTAGAAATAAAATTAATGTTTTCATTAAAGGTCCTGAATGGACTCCGACTGATGCAGAGCACCTGCCTAATCAATTCAAAACTGATGTTAATGGGGATAGAATTCCGCATAAAATTCCAATAAATAATGAAAAAAGAGCCTATCTACTTTTCAATATTCTCATTACTGCTTGTAGTTTTGTTGCTCTACTTTACTTCAAGTCTGTACTCGGAAAAGACATATCTTTATTTGAGCTAATTTCTAATAAAAGTGTAATTTCTTTGGTCGGAATTATTTTAATTTCAGTTTTTGCTCATTCTAGAATAATTGAAGATAAAAAGTTTGCTATTCTTATTGACGGTATTCGATTAGGAAGTGTCATATCGCTTACTATTTTTGGATTTTCATCTTTCGCGATTTCTAATTGGTTAATTCCTTTAGTTACCATTTATTCGGCTTTAATGTTCTTATGGTTATTAAAAATAAACATGAAGCCACTAAGAAAAGTTTTAAGAGCTTAAAAAAAAGTTAATGGATGATATTTTAAATCCAACCATCTATCTTGGAAGCTTTGAATGGAGAGAACCAATTACAACTCTAACAGACTTCTTGGTTGCCATTGTTGCCATTTTTGGCTACTATAAGTTTAAATCCTATAAAGGGATAAAGTCATCTAACTTCAACTTTTTCAAATTTTACTTTTTATGCTTTGCTGTTGGAATGACATCAGCTGCATGGCTGGGACATGGACTGCAAGCATATGTTGGGCCAGAATTCAAAAGGATTGGCTGGATTTGTGGAGCTACCGCTCTATTATTATTTGGTCTTGGATCTTTTGATTTAATTAAAACCCAATTTAATAAAACAGCTTATAAAGTACTTAAGATTTTATTTGTTGGACAATACTTAAGTTTAGTTTTTTTAATGCTTAATCCATCAACAAGTGACTTTATACTTGCACAATTAAGTTCTACTCTTTCTCTAATATTTTTTATTTTCCCAATACACTTATACAATTTCCTAAAAACAAAACACATAGGCAGTAGTTATATTGTTTTAACCATTATTTACAGCATTATTCCTGGATTCATTTACAACAATCAAATAAGTGTAAACAAATGGTTTAATTTTCATGACATTAGCCATGTTTTAATGGCTATTTTCATGTTTTTAATGATTATTGGCACATCAAAACTTTCAATGATTAAAACAAATGAACTTTAATAAAAAATAGTTATGACTAAAGATTCAAAAAATAATCAAATTCTAGCATACACAGGAAATGAATTATCTACAAATTTTTTAAAAAATGATTTAGAGGATGCAGGAATATTCTCTTTTATAAAAAACGAAAAAGAATCTGCTCGATTGGCTGGTTTTGGTAGCACCATTAATTCTAGTTGTCAATTGTTTATTTATGAACACGACATTGAAAATGCTAAACCAATAATTACAGAATTCCTTAACAGGTAAATACATTTTACAAAAAATCATTTCCCCTTAACTTTGATTGTTAAAATGCAATAAAGTTGATTTTATTTAGTTTTGTCTCAAAATAATCATTTAATCAAATGAAATACTTAATTCTAGTTTTATTAACAATCCCATCCTTTTTTCTTTCTCAAGAAAAAATTACAATTAGTGGTTACATAGAAGAAGAGCTAACAGGTGAAAAACTAATTGGAGGTACAGTTTATGATTTGAATTCACAAAAAGGCACAATAACAAATGATTACGGTTTTTACAGTTTAACCCTTGCTAAAGATTCTGTTAAATTAAGAATTAGTTTTTCTGGGTTTGAAACTCAAATTATTTCTGAATTTTACGAAAATGACATTTCTTTAAATTTCAAACTTAAGGATGTTCTTTTAAACGAAGTTGAAATCATTGGAAATAATGAAGAACAAGTGCATTTACGATCCGAAATGAGCACTATAGATTTATCAATGTCTAAAGTAAAAACTCTCCCTGCACTTCTTGGAGAAAACGACATCATGAAAACCATTCAACTTCTCCCAGGAGTTCAATCCGGAAGCGAAGGAACATCAGGCGTATACGTAAGAGGTGGAGGTCCAGATCAGAATTTAATACTTTTAGATGGGGTCCCTGTTTATAACGCATCACATCTTTTCGGGTTCTTCTCTGTTTTTAATGCTGACGCAATTCATTCCACAAAACTCATTAAAGGAGGGTTTCCAGCAAGATATGGAGGTAGACTTTCTTCTGTAATAGATATTAAAATGAAAGAAGGTAACATGAAAGAGTTTCATGGAGAAGGCTCTATTGGACTAATATCATCTAAATTAACTCTTGAAGGTCCGATAAAAAAAGATAAAACTTCATTTTTAATCTCTGCCAGAAGAACCTATATAGATATTCTTGCTCAACCATTTATTAAAATGGCTCAAAATAATAAAGGCGACAATCCTAATTCCAGTTCAACAAATAGTGGTGGTTACTATTTCTACGATGTTAATGGTAAAATAAATCACAAATTCTCAGATAAAGATCGTCTTTATTTTAGTCATTATATGGGAAGAGATAGGGCTTATTTAAATGCTTCAGATCAGTGGAATACAGATTCAACTTCAAATTCATCATCAGCTGAAGCTCAACTTCGTTGGGGCAACATTATAAGCTCATTAAGATGGAATCATATGATCTCTAATAAAGTGTTTATGAACACTACTGTTAGATATAGTAAATATGATTTTTTAGTTGGCTCTAGTGCAAATGAAACATCTACTCAAAATAGTATTGAAACCACCCAAAATATTTCATTTGCATACACATCTGGTATAGAAGATTGGTCTGGAAAAATTGATTTCGATTACATGCCTAATCCAAATCATTTTATGAGATTTGGATTGGGAGATATTTATCATACGTTCACTCCTGGTGTTAATCAATTCACATTAGAATCATCTGGATCTAATTCGTTAGATACAACTTTTGGTTCTCAACTACATTTTGCTCATGAGTTATTTGCTTATGTTGAAGATGAATTTAAGTTTGGTAGTAGAATAAAAGGGAACATTGGGTTACACCTATCTAGTTTTCTTGTTGGAAACACTAATTACACCTCACTTCAGCCAAGGTTTAGTGCCAGGTATCTTCTAAACGACAAATCTTCATTAAAAGCTAGTTATGCTTCAATGACTCAATTTCTTCATTTACTCACCAATTCTGGAATTGGATTACCTACAGATTTATGGTTACCTGCGACAAGCCAGGTTGCTCCTCAATTTTCAAAACAAATAGCATTGGGATATGCAAGAACATTTTTTAAAAAATATGAATTATCAGTTGAAGGATACTACAAAACCATGGATAATTTGATTGAATATAAAGATGGAGCTTCATTTTTCAACACTCAACTAGACTGGCAAAGCAAAATACAAGCAGGAAGAGGATGGGCTTACGGTGGTGAACTGTTAATTGAGAAAAAAATTGGAAAAGCAACCGGTTGGATTGGATATACGCTATCATGGTCTAACAGACAATTTGACTCTCTAAATTTTGGCGAACCATTTCCATACCGTTATGACAGAAGGCATGATATTGGAGTTGCATTTACCTATGAATTCAATGACCATGTTAACATGGGGGTAGTTTGGGTATACGGAACTGGAAATGCTGTAACACTTGGACAAGAAAGATACCTTTCCTTAGACGAAGTCCAAATGAGTTTAAATAATGGGAATTTTGATTCTTACTCACAGGGAATTGAACACATAAGTTCTAGGAACAACTATCGTATGGCGGCTTATCATCGACTAGATCTTTCTGTAAATTTTACAAAAGAAAAGAAATGGGGAGAAAGAACTTGGAGCTTTGGAATTTACAATGTTTACAACAGGCAAAACCCTTTTTATTTAGAATTTACCAATGACAATAATGGTAATCCTCAATTATCTCAATACAGTTTATTTCCTATAATTCCGTCATTTAATTATTCATTTAAATTTTAAAAATGAAAAAATCAATAGCTATAATAGTATTAGTTTTCACAATTTCATCTTGCGAAAAAATCATTCCATTTACTGGAGAAATAACTCAACCTAAATTAGTTGTTAATTCTCTTTTTGAGAATCAAAACAGGTGGAGTGTTCACATAAGTCAAAGCTTAAGTGTTCTTGATACAAGTTCGTTATCGAACATTGAAAATGCAACAGTTAGAATAATGGACGATCAAAACAATGTGGTTGAAATACTGACTCATGACTTTGGAGGACATTACACTGGAATTACGTTCCCTCAACTTGGTGAAAATTATAGAGTTGAAGCAGAAGCATCAGGCTTCACATCTGTCTATTCTGAAAATAACTTACCCACTCCAATTTCTATAATTTCAGTTGACACCAACACAACATTTGTGGATGATGAAGAGAAATTAGAAATGTCAATCACATTTTCTGACCCTGTAAATATTAACAATTATTATTTAGTATCAGTTGCTGCTGGTGGTTGGTTTACAGATGACTATTGGAACGGAACTAGCTGGGTAATTGATAGTACATTTTATGAATTTAGCATTCCAATACTAGTTGATGACCCTACATTTGAAAATTACGGTTCAAATCGCTGGGAAAATAATGGAATTTTTACTGATTTTTCTTTTGACGGACAAAACAAAACCATTGATATTGCTATAAACAGCGGAGAATATGAATACAAATTAGATGACTTAGAATATTTTGAAGTAAGAATATATAACATTACAGAGGCTGCATACCTATACAACAAAAGCTATAATTTATATCAAAATGCAAGTGGGAATCCATTTGCTCAGCCAGTCCAAGTTTACAGCAATGTTTCCCAAGGTTTTGGGATTTTTGCAGGATCTCAGCTTAACGTCTTCTCAATTCTATAATTCACTTATTAACATTTGATTCAATTATTTCACAGAAATTAACAAATATCCAGACAACTAATCAACAAAAACAATGTTTATAATTCTGATTTACAGGTAATTATATTTTGTTTCCCCCCAAAAAAAGAAGCATTATTTTAATCACTTATTTCCTGTAAAAAAGTGTGTAAATAATTAACCATTAACTTGACTTAACTTACTGTTTAGATTACATTTGCCGCACACTACAGATAGTAAGTATATCAGATAAAAAGAGTAGATAAAACATGAGACAATTAAAGATTACTAAATCCATCACCAACAGAGAAAGTCAATCATTAGATAAATATTTACAAGAAATAGGTAAAGAGGACCTAATTACTGCTGAACAAGAGGTAGAATTAGCTCAACGAATTAAACAAGGAGATCAAGTTGCTCTTGAAAAATTAACAAAAGCTAACCTAAGGTTTGTTGTCTCCGTAGCCAAACAATATCAAAACCAAGGCTTAACACTTCCAGATTTAATTAATGAAGGAAACTTAGGCCTTATTAAAGCAGCTCAACGATTCGATGAAACAAGAGGGTTTAAGTTTATTTCTTATGCTGTTTGGTGGATTAGACAATCCATTTTACAAGCATTAGCCGAACAATCAAGAATTGTAAGGCTTCCATTAAATCAAGTAGGATCAATTAATAAAATAAACAAAGCATTTTCTAAACTAGAACAAGAATTTGAAAGACCGCCAAGTTCAGATGAATTAGCAAAGGCTTTAGACCTTCCAGAAGAAAAAGTAAATGATTCACTTAAAGTGAGTGGAAGACATATTTCAGTAGATGCTCCATTTGTTGATGGTGAAGATAATTCTCTATTAGATGTAATGGTGAATAACGATAGTCCAAAAGCAGATCGAGAATTAATGATGGAATCTCTTCAAAGAGAAATAGGCAGATCTCTATCCACTCTTACTGAAAGAGAAAGAGACGTTATTCAATTATTCTTTGGAATCGGATTACAGCACGGTCTTACATTAGAAGAAATAGGAGCGAAATTTGACTTAACAAGAGAAAGAGTCCGTCAGATTAAAGAAAAAGCAATTAGAAGATTAAGACACACATCGAGAAGTAAATTACTAAAAGCCTACTTAGGATAAAACAATTAAAATGACAACAACTGAAGCAAAAACAGGCTACGAAGCTGGTTTGAATGAATATGTTAAACAAGAAAAATCTGCTGTAGAATTAATTACTGCTGTTGGTAGATTAATGTATGAAAAAGGAGTAGAATTGGTTTTTTACAGAAATCACCTTGTTGACATTAGCTCATCAGAATTAATTAATTTATTTGATTATGCAGAAAAAGTTTTAAATAAAACCATAGACATTTATAATGTAGCAGAGGTTGCTAAAACATTGAGTACTCTTGATTTAGCTCCATCTAAATTAGATGTAGGTAAAATTACTGGAGAATACCTTGCTGTAAAAGAAAATTACAACTCTATTTCTGATTTTTTAAATGATATTTTAAATAACTTTTTAGGTTCTGAAAAGCACAACTTTAGCCCTCAAGATGTTGTTTTATACGGATTTGGAAGAATTGGAAGGTTAGCAGCAAGAGAGCTAATTAAGCAAGCTGGAAAAGGACAACAATTAAGGCTTAGAGCAATTGTAATTAGAACTGTAGACGATTCTCAAATAAAAAAACGAGCATCACTTCTTAGAAATGACTCAGTTCATGGTTCATTTAAAGGTTCTGTTATTGAAGATTATGAAAATCAAGCATTAATTATAAATGGTCAACAGGTCAAACTTATTGAAGCTAAAAACCCAGAAGACATTGATTATACATCTTATGGTATTAATAACGCCTTAATTGTTGACAATACAGGTGTATTTAAAGATCGAGAAGCATTAGGTAGACATTTAAAATCTAAAGGTTCTTCCAAAGTACTATTAACTGCTCCTGGAAGTGGTGTTCCTAACATTGTTTATGGAATTAACCACAAGGAATTAGATCTTGAAAATGAAAGTATATTTTCAGCTGCATCATGTACAACTAATGCAATATCACCAGTTTTAAAAATTGTTGAAGATAATTTAGGTGTTAAAAACGGACACATTGAAACTGTTCATGCATATACCAATGATCAAAACTTATTGGATAACATGCATAAAAAGCCAAGAAGAGGAAGGTCTGCGGCTATTAATATGGTAATTACATCTACTGGTGCTGGAAAAGCAGTTACTAAGGTAATTCCTTCTCTAGCTGGCAAATTAACAGCTAATGCTGTAAGAGTACCTACTCCAAATGGTTCGTTAGCCATAATTAAGCTCACATTAAATAAGCAAACATCTTTAGATGAATTAAATAATTTAATGAAAAGTGCTGCATTAGAAGGTGAACTAGTTAATCAAATCAAATATGAAATAAGCAACGAACTTGTTTCAAATGATATTATTGGTAATGTATGTGCTTCTGTGTTTGACAGTAATGCTACTATAGTTTCTGAAGATGGTTTAAATTGTGTATTATATTCTTGGTATGACAATGAATACGGTTATACTAAACAAGTAATAAGAGTTGCAAAATACATATCTAAAGTTAGAAGATTAATATATTACTAAAACTTCAATTGTTATGGGTGAAAACAAAGAATTAAAGACTAAACTTGGAGAAGATGGCAAAGCCATAAGTCCCATTCTAAAAGAAGATGTCATAAATTATTTAATTGATATTGATGGCACCATAACTGAAGATGTTCCTAACGAAGAGCCTGAAAGAATGTTAACATGCAAACCCTTTCCAGACGCTTTAGAAATACTTAACAAATGGTTTGATGAAGGCCATATAATAACATTTTTCACTTCTAGAACAGAAGAACACAGAAATTTTACTGAAACATGGTTGAAAAAGCACGGTTTCAAATATCACGGACTGCTAATGAATAAACCTAGAGGTGGAAATTATCATTGGATAGACAATCACCTAGTTAAAGCTACTAGATTTAATGGAAAATTCACTGATTTAATAACGGTAACAAAAGATATTCAGGTATTTGATGATTAATTAATTTAATGCATCTTAATGGTTTTTACGTTATTTCGTTGAAGTATTTTTTTATATTAGCTTAAAATTATTTTACTAATAAATATGATTATTAAAAGTTTCAAATACGCATTTATTCTTATTCTATCTTCTTCAATTATTGCTTGTCAAAGTAATTCTAGTGAAGCAGAAGTTAAAGATGTTTCAACTGAAAATGATGTAGTTTCTGAAAATGATGCTAGCCCTCAAGGTGAAGAACAGGATAACGACTTCCAGTTTATCCCACCGTCACCCATTCAGATTGGTTTAATTTTAGAAAAAGCTGGTATGGAATACATACCCAACGTTGCGAATCCAGCAAGTGATGTAGATAACTACACAGATAAATTCAGCCAATCAATATGTTTTGGTGTTTATTCTTGTGACTTGGCTTATTCTGTACTTAATAACCAATATGATGAGGCAAGCGAATATTTAAGATGTATTAAGAATTTAGGATCTAAAATAGGTTTAGAAACTGTTTTTAATTCTGAAGATATAATAACACGCTTTGAAAAAAATATTGGAAACAAAGATTCTATAGTAGACATCTTAATATATGTTCAAGAAAATACAGATGCATACATTGATGACAATGGAATGAACGACTTATCAGTAGTCTATTTTATTGGAGCTTGGGTTGAAGGCATGTATTTAGGTGTGCAAACACTTGATAAAGAAACTGATAAAAACATTGGCATTCTTTTATCTGAGCAAATGGGTATACTAGAAATTCTTTTAGGTGGTTTAGAACATACAAGTGAAAAATCTGATGATATTCTTGAATTAAATAATTCTATTTCTGAACTTTTAGAAATGTATAACAATTTAGGCTCTATTCAATCATCAGCTGAGTTTAAAGACAATTTAGACATTGAATTAACTGAAGAAGAGATTGATTTAATTTCTGGTAAGATTATTGATATACGTCAATCTCTAGTACAATAACAAATGAACACAACAATGAGAAAAATATTTGCTTTACCTGTTCTGATAATACTAATTAGTTCAAGTTTTTCTGCACAAAACAGAAATGATATTGATCCTTATTTAGAATTTCTTTCAGAATTGTCTGAATACAGAAAAGTGTGTAGAAATGCCCTTAAACCATACAGATATGATGGTTCTAAAACAACACATTTTTCCTATAAAGAGTATGATTACAGAAAAGAAGTTGAGATAGGAACTGTTCAAGATTCTGAATACAGACTCTCATTTAATTCAAATGGAATTAAATATGATCAGATAAAGGTTGAAATCTACGACAAACCAAGTAAATACAATTCAAGAGTTTTACTTTATGAAAAAGAAGGTGTTGGAGGTAATGAATTCACAGTTGAAACAGCTCCAATGATTGAAAGGCTTAAAGAAGTTAAAAGAGAAAAAGGTGTAGATGAAGAAATTATCACAAGAATGCGTCTTAAAAAACTTTACATAAGCTATATAATCCCTGCAATAGACAGAGAGATAGAAATAGATCCAGAAACAGGAAAAGAAATTAAAGTAATTACAAAAGGTGCAATTGTTCTAGCAATTGGTTATAGCAATATTTAATATTTATATTGAATTATTTCGTTGAATTTTTCTAATTCAAATTCTACTTTATATTTACTTTCTTTACCAGGATACTTTCCATTCTCAACATTAAAAATTAAAGTATCCATTACTAGTTTTTTGCAAAAATCATCATTGAAATTATGCTCCAAAAAAAGTTTTAATCTAGGCGGATTCTTTTTTTGAAACAACCCAGAAGTAAGTAATTTGAATTCGTGGTCTTTACAACCTCCCCCATACTGAACAATTAAAGTAAGGTTATCTTTTTTCAAATCTGCAGAAATAATTGTAAAATCAGCGTTGTCTTTTGCAGGTAAATAGTTGTCTTGAATAATTAAACTTGGAATAACTTTTTCAGGGCTATTTTTAGTTAAACTACACCCACTAATCACAAACAATAATATAAATGGTATTTTTTTCATAGTTATTTTTAATCACAATTCGTTCCAAATTTAACTGAACTTATCCAAAAGTATTTTCTTCAAGGAAAATAATTCATCTCTTAAATGAGCAGCTTCGATAAAGTTTTCTTTTTTAGCCTCTCTTTTCATCTGATCCTTAACTCGTCTTATTGACGATTCAAGTTCATCTCTATTCATTTGTTTAATAACAGGATCTTCTGAAATAGACAAGTCATTATCAACCTGATAAACAACATTATCTTTATCATGTTTTTTATCTGAAACCAACACATTTTCTTTTGTTTTAAATATTTGAGTTGGAGTAATACCGTTTTCAACATTATATTTCTCTTGAATATTTCTTCTTCTATCGGTTTCGTTAATTGTTTTATTCATGGACTTAGTCATTTTATCTGCATACATAATAACTCTTCCATTAATGTTTCTAGCTGCTCTTCCGACAGTTTGTACTAGCGCTCTTTCAGATCTCAAAAAACCTTCTTTATCAGCATCTAAAATTGCAACAAGTGATACTTCAGGTAAATCAAGCCCTTCTCTTAATAAGTTAACCCCTATTAAAACATCAAAAACTCCATTTCGTAGATCTGCAAGAATTTCAACTCTTTTTAACGTATCAACATCTGAATGAATGTACCTTGTTCTTTTACCTAGATTTGATAAATATTTATCCAATTCTTCTGCCATTCTCTTTGTAAGTGTAGTGACTAAAACTCTCTCTTCTCTTTTAATGACAATCTCAATTTCATTAATTAAATCGTCTATCTGATTTAACCTTGGCTTTATAATAATTTGAGGGTCTAAAAGACCTGTAGGACGAATAATTTGTTCTACAATAATACCTTCAGATTTTTCAAGTTCATAATCAGATGGAGTAGCACTAACAAAAATAGACTGCTTTACCATAGTTTCAAATTCAGTAAACTTTAATGGTCGATTATCTAAAGCAGCAGGCAACCTAAAACCAAAGTCTACTAGATTTACTTTTCTAGAGTGATCACCACCATACATGGCTTTTATTTGAGGCAATGTTGCATGAGATTCATCAATAACCATTAAATAATCATCTGGAAAATAATCTAACAAACAAAAAGGCCTATCTCCTACTTTTCGTCTATCAAAATACCTTGAATAGTTTTCTATTCCTGAACAGTAACCAAGTTCACGCATCATCTCTAAATCGAACTCCACTCTACTTTTTATACGTTTAGCTTCAAAAGGCCTACCTGTTTCATTAAAGTAATCTATCTGCTTTAATAAATCTTCTTGTATTTCAATTATAGATCTTTGCACAGAATCCTTACTTGTAACAAAAATATTTGCAGGAAAAATTTGAAATTGATCGTATTCTTCAATTGAGTTTAAATTTACAGGGTCAATCTTTTGAATAGACTCTATTTCATCACCCCAAAAGTTAATTCTAACAATAAAATCTTCATAGGCTAGAAAAACATCTACAGTGTCGCCTTTGACTCTAAAATTCCCTCTAGAAATCTCCAATTCAGATCTTGAATATAAATTATCTACTAATTGATGTAATAATTGATTTCTTGCAATTACCTGCCCTTTAGTTACCAAAGTAATTCCTTCGTTAAAATCGGCAGGGTTTCCTATACCGTAAATACAAGAAACAGAAGAAACAACAATTACATCTCTTCTACCTGACAGTAAAGAGGATGTTGTACTTAAGCGTAATTTTTCTATTTCTTCATTTATAGCTAAATCTTTTTCAATGTAAGTGTCTGAAGTTGGTAAATATGCTTCGGGTTGATAGTAATCATAATATGAAACAAAATATTCTACAGCGTTATCAGGAAAGAATGATTTAAATTCTTGATATAATTGAGCCGCAAGTGTTTTGTTATGAGAAAGAACTAAAGTTGGACGATTAATTTCATTTATAACATTAGCTACAGTGAAAGTTTTCCCAGAACCTGTAACACCAAGAAGTGTTTGACTTTCTGCACCACTATTAAGACCTTCTAAAAGAGATTTTATCGCTTCTGGCTGATCACCAGTGGGTTTGAAAGAAGAATCAAGATTAAATTCCATGAAATTTATTTATCATTTAGACTCCAAATCTCCCACGATTTTAATGCTTGATTAATCAACATTTTTTCTCCGTTTAAAATTTGAGCACCATTTAATTTACTTCTTTTCAAAAATAAGGTTTCTTTTGGATTATAAATCAAGTCAACAACTAGGTGATTACTAGTCAAATAATCATAAGGAAAAGGAATTGCTACATTTTCGTAAGGGAACATTCCTAATGGTGTTGTATTCACAATAATGCCATGATGCTTCACCATGTTATTATTAAGCTCATCCCAAGAAAAATTAGTAGCGGAATTCTTAGTTCTTGAAACAAAATTAACAGTAATCCCGTATTTTTTAAGCACATATTCAATAGCTTTAGAAGCCCCACCAGTACCCAACACCAATGCTTTTTGGTGATGAGATTTTAGTAATGTTCTTATGGATTGATGAAACCCATATACATCTGTATTAAATCCTTTAAGAATATGGAAACCCTCTTTAAATAGAGGAACTACAGTGTTTACAGCTCCAACGGAAGAACTAACATCATCTAAATCATCTAAAAATGGAATAACCGCTTCTTTATATGGAATGGTAACATTTAATCCATCAATTGAATGCTTTTTAAAAAGTTGAGGAAATTCATCTATTGAGCTGATTTCATAGTTAGTATATTTTGCATCAACACCTTCACTATTAAATTTTTCTGAAAAAAACTTTTTGGAAAAAGAATGCGTTAACGGATAACCTATTAGACCAAAATTTTTCAACTATTAGTTAGATTAGTAGAAAATGAAGAACCTAACTTTTCAATACCCCAAACAATAAATATTCCCAATAAAATCATTAAAAAAGCATAACAATTTTCCAAATCTATAAAGTCTGGAATTAACCAATTGTAAGAAACTACTTTTTCTTCTCCATTTCTACCCAAGATAATTTCTGCTGGTTGTTTCCACGGCCAAATCACAATTAATGAACCTATTACAAAGCCTGTTAGAAGAGAAATAGTAGCATCATAGAATCTTTTTAAAACAAAGGCAATACCATGTGACAAACCTAAAAATCCAATAATAGCCCCAATAACAACAGGAAACAAAACAGCTAGATGGTTAAAAGGATCAGAAACTGATGTAAGCATAATTAACTGATAGTTACCTAACAAAATAAGTACATAAGAACCGGATAAACCTGGTAAAATCATACTTGAAACTGCAACTACTCCACAAATTAAAAGATACCATGTAGCAGTGTTTTCAGAGGCAGGTTCTAAAAAAGCAATACCAACGGCAACTGTAACTCCAAATAACAAACTAATTGCGTTGTAAATATTCCAAACTTTTACCAACCTTCCTACATAGTATATAGATGCTAAGATTAATCCAAAGAAAAAAGACCAAACCAACAACTCGTTAGATTCAAAAAAGAATTCTAATAGTTTTGCTAAACTTACAATACTCACAGCAATTCCTAAGAATACAGCAATTAAAAAATTAAGATTTACATGAGCTGAAAAATCTTTAAGCTTAAACTTAAAAAGTAATTGAACAGCAGTTAAATTAAATGCTTTTAAAGAATGGATTAGCTCTTCATAAATTCCTGTAACTAAAGCAATTGTTCCACCTGAAACACCTGGAATTACATTTGCAGCACCCATTCCCATTCCTTTCAAAAATAAAAGCCCGTATTTACTAAACAACTGAGACATAAATAATTACAATTCTTTCCAAGCACCAATTCCACCAATTAAATTGTAATAATTATCGGCAAGCAGGTTATTAATTTTAAGGAAATTCAAAATGTTTTCAGATCTTTTACCCGACCTGCAATGAAACACAACTGGACAATCAGTTTTGATTTCACTCAATCTATCCATCAACTCACCCATTGGAATATGTACCCCCCCTATTTTGCCTTCAGTTTCCAATTCATAGACTTCTCTAATGTCAATTATCTGAACAGCTTCTCCGGCATCTAACATGCCTTTTAATTTCACAGCATCTATATGATTCATATCGAAAATTTGAAAGTGTTTAAATTATTTCTTTGCTTTTTCAGCAATAGGTTTAGTCTCTTCAACAATTTTATCTGGTAAAGAATTAAAGAAAGTATCACCCCTAAGTCCAAGCCTTAATGTCTCTAAAGGAATAACTTCATTATGTGAAATATTACCTAAATTAACATTTGACCCAAAAAGATTAATAAACCAAACTTGTTGCTTTTTAGCAGGTGCTTCCCATAAAATTTGTTCTGGCTTAACCTTAGCTATTATTTTATTAATAAGAATGGTATGAGGTGTTCCATTGGGTCTGAAAATTCCAACCGAACCACTTTCTCTTCCTTCTGCAATAACTTTCCAAGATCCAGCTTCTAGTTCTGTAGTCATCATACGAACCCATTTAGCAGGGCTAATTAGAATACCTTCCTCCTTAGAACCCACTTCGCTCATAACAGTACATTGAGAAGAAAGATTTCTAATAAAATCACATTTCAAATCATGTGGAATTGCTATAGAACCGTCAGAAACCTCAGCTAAATCAAGATCATATTCATCAATTAGTTTCCTGTATTGATTAAATTTTTTCCTAACTGCAAAAACCTCAAATAGTGTCCCACCAAAATAAGGGCGAATTCCTGCACTTTTATACAGCTTAATTTTTTCTTTTAAATTAGTTGTAACAGCACTTGTCCCAAATCCAAATTTAACAATATCGGTATATTGAGAAGAAGTTTCTATAAAATCTTCTACTTGACGAATACTTAAGCCTTTATCCATCATCATGGTAAGGCCGTTATTACGGGGCTTTTCACTTCTTTTAGGAAGGTATGTGAGATTGAAATTCATTGTTACTAATCTTTATATTGTGCAATAATATCAACAATTTCTTGAATATCTTTAGCTTGTGGATATATTTCAAAGAGTTTAGTAATAGTTTTTTTGTCTTTTTTCAAAATATGGTGCAATTTAATAGACGCTTCATTTAATTTATTATCTGCCAATAATAAGGCTATCAACCTAAAACTCAAATCTTCTTCCTCTCCATTATTTTTTATAGCTGTCCTTACAGTGCTTAACGCCTTTTTAGGAGCATTGTTTTCAAATAAAAAATTAGAATAATCTATCCATGCATCAATATTGTTGGGTTCTAACTCAACAACTTTTTTAAAAGCATTTTCAGCATCATTAGTTCTTAATAATTTTTGTAATATTTCTGCATATATGTACCAATATTCAGCATTTTCTGGCTCAAATTTTAGTGCCTTTTCAATAAATTTTATTGCATCAATTGATTGATTCTTCAAATCTTTAACAACTCCAATCCCTACCCATGCATCAGTCTGGTAAGAATCCAGTTCTATGCTTTTCTCATAAAAAGTTAATGCTTTATCATACTCACCAATCTTCTCATAGCACTCTCCAATAGTACAATAAGCATACGAATGTGGTTGTTCTATTTTAAAAGTTTCATTAAATAAATCAATTGCTTTTCTATATTCTTTTCTCTGAATATGAACATTTGCTTTACCATAATATGAGGCACTAAAATTTTCATTAATGGCAATTGACAAATCAAAAGCAAAAATCGATTCCTCAGGGTAAGACAATCTGTTATAAATTGTTCCAAGATTAAACCAAGCTAGGTATGAGTAAGGATTTTCATTAACAAGCTCATTAAAAAACAACAATGCTTCTGAATCTCTATCTACTTCATTGTAGGCCACACCTAACTCCAACAAAGTAGATTCATTGTTAGGATTAATCCGTAAGAGATCTTGCATTACATCGATAGCCATTTCACAATTACCCATGTTTTGATATTCATAAGCTAACTCCATGAGCATTCCTTCGGTTTCTTCTTCTAAATAATCCCAAGAAGAGTGGAATACTTTAGAAAAATGATCTGCCGCAATTTTAAAATACCCTTGTCTAGAGTTTAGTCTTCCAAGTGCCATTAATAATTCTCTATTTGAAGGATTAATTATAAGAATACCATTCAAAAGATCAATACCTTTTAAATATAATTTCTCCATTGAATAAAACTCTGCAAGAATTAATGATAAAGATAAATTTTTCGGATGCTGAACAAGACCTTTTACAACTGCTAACCGTGCCTTCTCTTTAAATTCTAGGTCTAAATAATAATTGATAATAACTTCATAGTCTTCAACATCAAAAAATGAGAATGACTCATTTTCAATCATTCGTTCAAATTGAACAACTTTATCTAAGGAAAAACTATCATTACTTTCTTCTTCAAACATAGTTTACTATATATCTATGCTTAACAAAATTATTCATATACAAACACCCCCGACACAAATCAAAATCACCTTTTCCACAATTAAATTAACACTGTCATTTAAGTTGTTGTATATCTGCACATTAAAAAAATATTTTTTATTTAAGTTGGTGAATTCATTATGATTATATTCGAAAAAAATTTGAACAACACTTAAAATGACACTAATAAAATCAATTTCTGGAATTAGAGGAACCATTGGAGGGAGCCCAGGAAATGCGCTTACCCCAATAGATATAGTAAAGTTTTCTGCAGCATTTGGAATGTGGGTTAAAAGCAGATTTCCAAATCAAAAATCTACAATTGTTATCGGAAGAGATGCTAGGATATCAGGAGAAATGGTAAGAAATTTATGCGTTTCTACATTAACAGGACTTGGAATAAACGTCATTGACCTTGGCCTCTCTACAACACCAACTGTTGAAATAGCAACCGCCACTGAAAATGCTCAAGGTGGAATAATATTAACAGCTAGTCACAACCCTAAACAGTGGAACGCATTAAAGCTTCTTAATGAAAAAGGTGAGTTCATCTCTGCTAAAGACGGTGAAACACTTTTAAATATTATTGAAAAAGACAATTACACTTTTAGTGAAGTTGACGATCTAGGAACAATTACGACTGATGACACTTATTTTGAAAAACACATAGCCGAAGTATTAAATCTAGACTTAGTAGACAAAACACTGATTGAAAATGCTAATTTAAAAGTTGTTATTGACTGTGTAAACAGTACTGGAGGAATTATTCTTCCTCAATTGTTACAAGCATTAGGAGTAAAAGAAGTAATAAATTTATATTGTGAACCTAACGGTGAATTTCCTCATAACCCAGAACCATTACCCGAAAACCTTTCTGAAATAAGCAAAGTTGTCATAGAAAATAAAGCTGCAGTAGGAATTGTTGTCGATCCTGATGTAGATCGTCTAGCAATGGTATGTGAAGATGGATCAATGTTTGGCGAAGAATACACACTCGTAGCTGTTGCTGATCACATACTTAGCAACACTCCCGGAAACACTGTATCTAATTTATCTTCCACTAGAGCATTAAGAGATGTAACTGAATCCCACCAATCAAACTACCAAGCTTCAGCTGTAGGAGAAGTAAATGTTGTTGAAAAAATGAAAGCAACAAATGCAATAATTGGTGGTGAAGGAAATGGAGGGATTATCTACCCTACTTCACACTACGGAAGAGATGCACTAGTTGGAATCGGTCTATTCCTAACATTATTGGCTAAAAAAAATATCAAAGCCAGTGAATTAAGAGACAGCTATCCAAAATATGTTATCTCAAAAAACAAAATTCAACTTACCCCAGAAATAGATGTGGATAAGATCTTAGTTGAAATGAAGAATAAATATGCTAAGTATCCTGTAAATACTATAGATGGTGTTAAAATTGAATTGGAGAATGAATGGGTTCATTTAAGAAAATCTAATACTGAACCCATCATTAGGATTTATGCAGAAAGTTCATCTTCAGCAAATGCAAATGCACTTGGAGAACGATTTATTAATGAAATTAAAAGCCTTATTTAAACATACTTTTTAATAATACTTGAACTAACTTTACACAAAATCCATTAAATGAAAAATATTTATTTAGATAATGCAGCAACCACTCCTTTAGCTCCCGAAGTTTTAGAAGCAATGCTTCCTTTTCTTAAAAATGATTTTGGAAATCCTTCAAGCACTCATTCTTTTGGAAGAAAAACTAAAAACGCCATAGAGATAACAAGAAAAAAAATTGCTGACTATCTTAAAGCCGAACCTAGTGAAATAGTTTTCACATCTGGAGGAACCGAAGCAGATAACATGGCTTTAAGATGTGCTGTTTCTGACTTGGGCGTTAAAAGGATTATTACTTCATGCATTGAACACCATGCTGTAGGACACACAGCTAATCACCTTCAAGATTCATGTGATATAAAAATTGATTTTGTTAATATTAACGACCAAGGACATGTAGATATTGAACATTTAGAAGAGCTTCTAAAGAAAAATACAAATACGATTGTTTCTCTTATGCATGCAAATAACGAGATTGGCAACTTGCTTGACTTAAAAAAAGTTAGCCTACTTTGTAAAAAATACAACGCTTATTTCCATTCTGACACTGTTCAAACTATGGGCCACTACAACTTCGACCTTAAAGACTTAGACATTGATTTTATTACTTGTGCAGCTCATAAATTCCACGGCCCAAAAGGAGTTGGTTTCCTTTACATAAAAAGAAACACACAAATTAATCAATTAATAACGGGGGGGTCACAAGAAAGAAAACTTAGAGGTGGTACAGAAAATCTTTATGGAATTGTTGGAATGGGAAAAGCAATGGAATTAGCATACTCCGATCTTGAAGAACACCAACAACATGTTCAACAACTAAAATCTTACATGATTAATGAACTATTAAAAATAGATTCAATGATAACTTTTAATGGAGACATCGTTCCTGAAAATAGTTTATACACTGTACTAAACGTTTGCTTTCCAATTACTCAACAAAGCAGTATGATGCTGTTTAGCCTAGATATTAGTGGAATTGCTGCCTCTGGTGGAAGCGCATGCTCATCCGGAGCCTCTGCAGGGTCTCATGTTCTTGCCTCACTTCCCAATTCTGACAATTGTCAATCCATAAGATTTTCTTTCAGCAGATACACAACCAAAGAAGAAATTGATTTTGCTTTAGGAAAAGTAAAAGATTTAATAACTGTAAGTGTCTAGCGATAAATTAATAGTGAACTTTTTAGGAACTGGAACCTCTCAAGGAGTACCGGTAATCGGTTGTCATTGTGACGTCTGCTCTTCAACAACTTCAGAAAACAATCGTTTAAGGTCCTCTATCCACATATCAAAAAAAAACACCTCAATAGTCATTGATACAGGTCCAGATTTTAGGCAACAAATGCTAAACTATAAAATTGAGAAATTAGATGCTGTTTTATTCACTCATGAACATAAAGACCATGTTGCTGGTCTTGATGACGTTAGAGCTTATAATTTCCTTCAGAAAAAACCCATAGACATCTTTTGTAGCGACCATGTTTTTGAGTGTTTAAAAAGAGAATATAGGTACATCTTTGATCACAACTTTAAATACCCAGGCATACCAAAAGTGAATAGGTTTTCATTAGAAAACAAAACTTTCAGCTATAAAGATTTAAAGATTCAACCCATTCAGGTTATGCATTATAAATTACCAGTTTTTGGCTTTAGAATAGATAAATTCTGCTACATTACTGATGCCAGCTTCATTGAGAAAAAAGAAAAAGAAAAATTAAAAAACCTTGATGTACTTGTGATTAATGCTTTAAGAAAAGAAAAACATATTTCTCATTTCAATTTAGAAGAAGCATTAAATCTAATAAAGGAACTCAACCCAAAAGAAGCATATTTGACTCACATATCACACCTTTTAGGTTCTCACGAAGCAATATCAAAAGAATTACCTAATAACGTTTTTCTTTCACACGATAAATTAAGCCTAACTTTATAACCATGAGAATAGACATACTTTCTGCAGTTCCAAGTCTTCTGGGAAGCCCTTTTAATGATTCAATTTTAAAAAGAGCTCAAGAGAAAAAAATTGTAGAAATTAAAGTTCATAATATTCGAGACTATTCTACAAACAAACAAAAAAGTATTGACGATTATGCCTTTGGAGGAGGAGCAGGAATGGTGCTATGCATCGAACCTATTCATAAATGCATTTTAAAATTACAGCAACAAAGAAAATATGATGAGATTATTTACATGAGTCCAGATGGAGAATTGTTAAATCAATCGATTTGCAATCAAATTTCATCTTCTTACAAGAATATTATTATTATCTGTGGTCATTATAAAGGAATAGACGAAAGATTAAGAGAACAGATTGTAACAAGAGAAATATCTATAGGCGATTATGTGCTTTCCGGGGGTGAGTTAGCTGCTGCAGTACTAGCAGACGGCATTATAAGACTAATTCCTGGAGTTTTAAACAATGAAACATCTGCTTTAACTGATTCTTTTCAAGATAATTTGCTTGCACCACCAGTTTACACAAGACCTGCAGTTTATAACAACTGGAAAGTTCCTGAAGTTTTAACATCTGGAAACCTAAAAGCTATAGAAGAATGGAGACACGAGAAATCGATCTTAAGAACTAAAGAGAAACGTCCAGACTTACTTTAAAAGTGAAAATTACTTATCAATTTTATAAGCAGTTTGTTTATTAATTGATTCCTGATGGATAGCTGAAAAAACTTTAGAAATAAAACCAGAACTTAAATCCTCTGTTGCCCCTAATTCCAATGTCCTTTTAACTACCTCCTTCCATCTTTTGGGCTGTAAAATAGTTATATTATTTATACTTTTATACTTACCAATATGATTAGCTACTTTCATTCTTTGACTCAAAACATTAATTAATTCAGCATCAATATAATCAATTTGGTTTCGCAACTCCTTTAATTCATTTTTTACTTCAAGATTATCAACCTCAACAAATTTAAGAACTAGTTTTTCTAAAATAGTTTTTAATTGAGTGGGAGTTATTTGTTGATCAGAATCACTCCATGCATTATCTGGATCAATATGACTCTCAATCATTAACCCGTCATAATTCAAATCCATGGCCTTTTGAGAAATCTCTTGGATCATACCTCTCCTTCCCCCTATGTGACTTGGATCACAAATCATTGGAATCAAAGGCATTCTTTGCCTTAATTCAATAGGCAGCTCCCACATTGGTTTATTTCTGTAAACAGATTTATCGTAAGTTGAAAAACCCCTGTGAACAGCCGCAATTTTACTAATCCCAGCACCCTGAATTCGTTCAATAGCACCTTGCCATAAATCTACATCTGGATTAATTGGGTTTTTTACAAAAATAGGGACATCAACTCCTTTCAAAGAGTCGGCAATTTCCTGAATAGAAAATGGGTTCACACTTGTTCTAGCACCTATCCATAAGATATCAATCTCAGAATTAAGCGCCTGATCAACATGCTTTGAATTGGCAACCTCTATCGCTGTTTTAAATCCAAACTCTTTTTTTAGTAATTGTAACCAAGGTAGCCCTATAGAACCAACTCCTTCAAAAGAATTTGGACGAGTTCTAGGCTTCCATATACCAGCTCTAAAAACATCAACACCCAAACTTTTAAGCTCTTTACCAATAGATAATATTTGACTTTCAGATTCAGCACTGCAAGGACCAGAAATGATTAACGGTTGATTATCTGAGTTAACATTCCAATTGTCAAAAATTGTTTTTTTTCTATTATTCATGGATATTTCTATTAAGAACTTTATTCGCTATTTCATCTAATCGATTATTCAATTATAAAAATAGAATCATTTTTTCATAAAATGATATTACAATAATAAATAGACTTACTTTAATAATAAAGTACATTATAATACTTTTACCAATAACTTTAAAAGTACTCTTAAATCACAAATCAATTTGGTTTTGAATAAAACAATTAAACCAGCAAATAAAATAAGTGGAATAATCGACATTCCATCAAGTAAGAGTCATGCACAAAGAGCAGTCGCTTGTTCATTAATATCTAAGGAAGCAACAACTATTCTCAACTTCGGAGATTCTAAAGATGAACTAACAGCTCTCCAAATATTAAAGCAATCAAATAAGATTATTTCTCATGAAAAAAAAATCATAAAAATAGCTTCATCTTCAAATTTCAACTTTAAAGACAAAAACATTTCTTTCAATGAAGCTGGTTTATCCTGTAGATTATTCACTCCTATTTTAGCAAATTCAGAACAATACTTAATTCTTAATGGAAATGGCTCTTTACTTAAAAGACCAATGGGAATTTTTAATTCAGTTTTCAAAAAAATATCAGTTAATTTTTCATCAAAAAACAACAAACTTCCTTTTACAATTAATGGTCCTATCAATCCTAAATCAATCTTAATAGATGGCAGCCTCAGTTCTCAATTTATTTCTGGACTAATTTATGCTTACGTAGGTTCAGACAAACTAAAAACTGAAACAATAAAAATTAAAAACCCTAAATCAGTTCCATACATTGAATTAAGTCTTGATGTTCTTAAAAGCTTTGGCGTAGAGCTAAAACTTAATAAAAATACCATTCATTTTAATGGACCCTACAACTTAAAGCCAACATCAATAACTATTGAAAATGACTGGAGCAGCGCATCTTTCTTTATTGTTGCAGCAGCTATTCTTGGAAACATTACAATAAAAAATATTAATGCAAATTCGAAACAAGCAGACAGTAGGATTCTTTCTGTTATTGAAGAATTTGGAGCAAATGTTTCATGGAATAAAAACGCTTTAAACATTAGTAAAAACGAATGCGTGAGTTTTGATTTTGACGCCAGTAACTCGCCAGATCTTTTCCCTCCACTTGCTGTTCTAGCAAGTTTTGGCACAAAAACTAGCTCAATTAAAGGTGTTGAAAGATTATACGCAAAAGAAAGTAATAGAGCAAAAACAATAAAAAGTGAATTATCAAAGCTTGGAGCAAATATTAACATTAGTGACAACACGATGTTTGTTTCACCTAGATCTGAACCTATCACTTTCAACGTAAATTCTTGTAATGATCATAGAATTGCAATGGCTGCTTCAATATTCGCGTTAATGCTCGACAAACCAACTCTAATAAAAGATTCAAGTGCTGTAAATAAATCTTTTCCTTCCTTTTATAAACTTTTAGATTCTGTAACTTTGTAAGTATGAATACATTTGGCAATAATTTTAGGGTAAGTATTTTTGGGGAGTCTCATGGAAAAACAATGGGTATTACCCTAGATAATGTGCCTCCAGGAATTGATATTGATGAAGATGATTTCTTAGCAGATATTGGCAGGAGAAAGCCAGGCAAAAAAGGAACTACAACAAGAAAAGAATCTGATCAACCAATTTTTGCATCTGGATTATTTAATGGTAAAACCACTGGTGCCCCGCTTACTATTCTCATAGAAAATACCAATACTAAATCTTCAGACTATCAAAAAACAAAATCATTTCACCGCCCAGGACACGCAGATTTTGTTGCCAATGAAAAATTCAAGGGCTTTCAAGATTATAGAGGTGGAGGTCATTTTTCTGGACGACTTACTGTCCTTATTGTTTGTGCTGGTGTAGTAGCAAAAAAAATTCTTAATACAATCTCTATTAAAGCAGAAATTATTGAAATTGCTGGAGAGAGTAACATTGAAAAAGGACTTCAAAAAGGAATTGACAACAAAGACAGTGTTGGTGGAATTGTAGAGTGTAGAATAAAAGATGTACCTACTGGATGGGGAGAACCTTTTTTCGACTCTGCTGAATCAGTTTTAGCTCATGCAATATTTTCTATTCCCGCAGTAAGGGGTATAGAATTTGGCACAGGTTTTAGAGCTACTAAATTGTTTGGATCTCAGCACAACGACACCTATTTAGACAAAAAAGGAACAACAAAAACCAATCATTCTGGAGGAATTACTGGTGGAATAACAAATGGAAATGAATTGGTTTTTAGAATCGGAATTAAGCCAACCTCAAGCATTGGAAAAACTCAATCTAGTTGGAATATCGAAGACAATGAAATAAAAGATTTTAAAATTCAAGGAAGACACGATTTATGTATCGCATTAAGGGTTCCGGTTGTACTTGAAGCTGTTACTGCAATAGCCTTGTTAGACCTGAAAATGCAATCAGTTAGATAATTTTCTAAATGTTTTCATTTATTTACATTTTTTCTTTGTAATATTGCACCCCGAATTAGGATTGAAGAAAAATTACATCATGGACAAGATAAAAGAATTAGCAAACGAATTAACACAAGTCAACGAATGGCCTGAATTCGGTTCTGGCGATACATTAAACGTCACTTATAAGATCAAAGAAGGTGACAAAGAAAGATTACAGTCTTTTAAAGGCACAGTTATTCAGAGAAGAGGAAGCGGAACTACTGAGACTTTTACCATTAGAAAAATTTCTGGCGGAACTGGTGTTGAAAGAATATTTCCACTAGCATCTCCATTTTTAGAAAAAATTGTAGTTGAAAAACAAGGTGCAGTTCGTAGAGCTAGAATATTCTACTTGAGAGATAGAACAGGAAAATCTGCTCGTATTAAAGAAAGAAAACAATATTCAAAAAAATAATTTAAAGCGGTCAATGACCGCTTTTTTTTTACACCTTTTTTTGTAACTGATTTAAAAATAGTTCTGCAGCATCTTTTAATTGATTAATTCCTGGTTCTTCCATTGGAATATGACCACACCCTTTTAAAAACACAACTTTTTTATCACAGTTTAATTTCTCATAAAATGGGGCAGAAATTTCCCATGGTATAATGTTATCATCTTCAGGTTGAAAAAACAAAACTGAACAACCATCAAATTCTTCAGGCTCAACAGCAGGTTGAGCATTTAAGAGAGTTCTTAAGAATTTCAAATAAACCCAACTTCCAGACCCAATTTTATCTTGTTTTAATTTCTTCACAAAAGAAGGATCATTTGCCATGGCCCACATTTTAGTAGTGTGTTTTATTGGAACTTTAATTGAATCTGTAATTGATTTCGAGAAATTTAAAAAAGACGGTGAAACCTTCCCAAGTAATTTATTTTTTGACAACTGCTGCTGAACCTCATGCGTTCTTGTATCAGCTAAACTTGAAACCATTATTGCAAATACACTTTTATTTTCACATGCAACATGATAACATAACATTCCACCAAGACTTATTCCACACAATACTATTTTTCTATTGTCCTTTTCACTCTCCACATCAACCAGATGATTAATTAAGCTCACCCAAGTTGAATAAGATGTTGGAGAACTCTCTCTACTAAGACCAAAACCTGGTAAATCAGGTGCAATACATTCAAATCCTAATTTTAAAAGTGCAATACCAATAGGTGAAAGTAATCGACCGTTACCCCCTCCTCCATGAACTAAAATTAATTTTATTTTTTCATTTCTTTTTTTTGGAATATAGTGATCGATGTGAATGTTTGAATCGTTCCACTTTAAAAAATATTCATCGGGAAAAAACTCATCATCAATTCTATAATCCGCTGGAAAATAAGCTTCTAACTCTCTCCAGTCACGATAATTAAGGTACGTATCTTCTGATTTTTTCATTTATTTTCACAAGTTAATAGTGTTAAACTGAAATACAAATCAAATATCAATCAAAATTATCTTGTTTATAACATCTAAATAACTTCACCTTTAATTCTTTCATTTAATCGCCTAGTTTATTAAATTTCAGAAAAATTAATACAATGAATATTAGATTTTTATTCATCTTGTCTTTGCTTTTAACAAGTTCTTATTCAATAAAAGCTCAAACTCCTACTTTAGTATGTTCTAGTGACACAACATTATACAATTCTACGACATGTAAAGTTACTTTTACATACTCTATTACATGTTCTGCAAATTGTGTAGGTTCATCAATATACCAATCAGATATTTCTGGATTTAGTTCTGGAGATTTATTTCCACTTGGCACAACATTTCAAGAATATACAATAACAAATGGAACAGACTCAAGCACTTGTACTTTCAATGTTAATGTTGTAGACACCATTTCACCAAATATCAACTGTTTAGGAACTCAAAACGTAAGTGCTAATTCGAATTGTCAAGCCATTTTAGGTGATTATTCAAGTGTTATTAGCAGTACTGATAATTGTGATATTCCAACAATTACACAATATCCTATACCAGGAACTACAATGACAAGCTCTGAACTAGTTACAATGTATGCCACAGATGTTTCTGGAAATACCGATTCTTGTTCTTTTCTTATTTTAGTTGACGACAACCTTCCCCCAACAATTTCTTGCCCTACAGATTCAAATGTATACATTAACTCCAATTGCATGTATTCACTTGATGATTTAACTGGATACATTTCAATTTTTGATAATTGTGATCCAAATCTTACTGTTACTCAATCACCAACAACAGGAACCATGTTTAACATTGGAGATGATCCATTTATTTCTTTTAATGTAACAGACATTTCTGGAAACTCAAGTGTTTGTTCATACAGAATTAGTGTTGTAGACAGCACGCCACCTGTTATTAATTGCCCAGCTAATCAAGTTGGTTATTTAAACTCAACTTGTGAAGATGTTTTACCTGACTTCACAAGTTTGATTACTTCTTTTGACAATTGTTCTGGTTCAGTATTTGTTCTTCAATCTCCAATTGCCGGATCACCTATTTTAGGAACAAATGATAACACCATAACTTTCACCTCAACAGATGCTTACAGTAATTCCAACACATGCACAATTACATACAATGCATTAGATACAATATCTCCAATAATTTTATCTTGTATAAACGACACTGTTAGGTTTTCAGATTCCAACTGCACTTATTTTCTTGAAGATTTCAGTTCATTAATTCAAGTTGAAGAC
>Ga0315332_10000090_pt1 | contig 30166 bp, 24 predicted proteins | sample M110034915metaG_FD_203455 | JGI IMG/M metagenome (GOLD analysis project Ga0315332, IMG submission 203455) | Ammonia-oxidizing marine archaeal communities from Monterey Bay, California, United States - M1 100m 34915 | ecosystem: Environmental > Aquatic > Marine > Intertidal zone | place: USA...
CTTATGAAATAAAAGAAAAACAAAAAGTCTAATGTTATAAGAAGCATAAAAAAGAAATCCTTTTTTAAAAAAAAGTTGAAATCTTTTAATAGCATATGGTCTATCAATAATGGAACTATCGGATAAAACTCTTCCTACTAGTAAAACATCAAAATTAAGTTCCTTCAATGACATACAAACTTTATGAACTCTTTGATCATAAGTTAAATCATTAGTAACTGACACTATAATCTTTTTCTTTTTCAATAGAATTCTAAATTAAGCTATTCAATAAAAATTTACCACTTTAAAAAAAAATTAATTATTTAACTGGTTTATAATAATACCTTAACAAATTTATATTTAGGTTTGTTATAGTTGTTATGAAAAAAAATAAATCTCTTCTTAAATACAATACTTTCGGAATTGATGTAGATGCTAAATATTTTGCTTCTTTTACTTCTTTTGATGAATTAAAAAGATTAGCAGTAACAAAGGAATTTTTAAATGAAAATTTACTTGTACTTGGAGGAGGCAGCAACCTTCTGTTGACCAAAAATGTTGATGCTTTAGTTTTAAAAAATGACATTCTAGGTATCCAAGTTTTAAAAGAAAACAAATCAACGATAGATATTTCTGTAGGTGCAGGTGAAAACTGGCATGAATTTGTTATGTTCTGTGTAAACAACAACTATGGTGGCTTAGAAAACCTTAGCTTAATCCCCGGAAATGTAGGAGCTGCTCCGATGCAAAACATTGGCGCATACGGTTCTGAGATTAAAGACACATTTCTATATTTAGAAGCTTTTAATATTGGAAAATTGCAATTGGAAAAGTTCAACAACAAAGATTGTCAATTTGGATATAGAGAAAGTATTTTCAAAAAAGAACTTAAAAATAAATTTATTATTCTTAATGTCGTTTTTCGATTAAATAAAACACCTCATCAATTAAATACCAATTACGGTGATATTTTAAAAGAAATTGAACTTTTTAATATTAAAAACCCTACAATAAAAGATGTAAGTAATGCGGTCATTAGAATTAGAGCTAGAAAGCTGCCAGATCCAAAAAAAATTGGTAACAGTGGTAGTTTTTTTAAAAACCCTATAATTAGTAAAAATGAATTTCTAAAATTAGAAGTTAAATATCCTGAAATTGCTCACTATGTAATTAGTGAAAATCAAGTGAAAATTGCAGCTGGGTGGTTAATTGAAAAAGCTGGGTGGAAGGGTAAAACTATTAACAACTTTGGCGTTCATAAAAACCAAGCGTTAGTTCTAGTAAATTACGGTGGCGCTGATGGAAGTGAAATTCATAAATTAAGTAATGAAATTATTGCCGATATCAATCTAAAATTCAACATACAACTTGAAAAAGAAGTGAATATTATTTAAGGCTAATCTTAATTAGTCTGAATTTATTTTTATTCTCATTTTGCATTAAAAGTATTAATTCATTTTCTTGCTGTGAAATTAATTTAGGCAACAAGCTCATTCTCTCACCTGAAAAATCATTGATTTTGGTTGTGCTAATTTTTGAGGTCATTCCATTTTTATCAAAGCTTACCCAACTTGAATTAAAGATTGAGTTTCCTAAAATCTCATCACTTTTTTTTGCTTTATAATTGACTGAATTATGAATTACATTTAATTTATTATTAAAAATAAACGGGATGGAAGAACTCCAACTATTTTCTTTCTTCACATACTTTTCATGCTGCTCTAAAAGCAAGGGTTCTCCCCACACAAAATTGCCTTTTTTGTTAAACCTAACAACAATTAAACCTTTTCTATAATGCTCGGTAATGTTTTTTTCATTGTTAATTTTAAAGTGTTCCGCTATTAAAAAAGTATTATTTAAAGAGTCAACAATAATTGATTTTAGGTGGAAATTATCTAAACCATATCCTTTTGATTTGATTTCTTTCTTTGACTTAAATGAATGCACCATTTTCTCAGTCAGAAATACTTCATTTCTAAATTCTGGAAGAACCGATTTATTGTATCTAAGTGAAAAAACACCCTCATAATTAACATGTAAAGGGGATGAGAAAAATCCGAATACATTTAATACTCCATTTTCAGAAATTGTATACATTAAAGAAATAACATCTCTATTTCTTAAGTTAATTTTAGCTTGTTCTTTTGTTTCATTGTTAAAGAAATAAATATAAAATTGACTTTTTTTATTGTAAAATTTCTTAAGTACATAAACACTCCCATCATTTGCGATAATTGGGAAATTTTTCCTTTTATGCTTAACAAATACATCTAGTGTTTTGGTTGTAATCTTTTGTAGCTTCAATGCTCCATCAAAGACAATTAAAGTTATTTTTTCTTTTTTATCTTTTTGAAATGGTTGCTCTACTAATACTACAACTTTTTTATGATCACTGCTTACAGAAACTTTAAATGCTGTCTTATATCCTCCATTATTTTTATACTTTGTTAAAATAGAAGGCGCTGATATAAAGCCATCTTTTCCTACCTTTTGCACCAATAATTCTTGCTCTCCAAGCTCATTTGTTTTTGAACAAAAGAAATGTAATTGATTGTTAACAAACATTGATTGTACATATCCAGCGTTTGCCGAAAACTTAATTTCAGTTTCAGAAATTAAAGCTAAGCTTGAATCAAAAAAGAAAAATTTGTAAGGAAGCTTTGTTTTTTTATCTCCAATTATAAAACCACAATTTTTTTCTAATTGAAAAAAATCAATTGGTTTTGAATAAGGCATTTTATCTTGAACACTTCCAAATACCACATTAGTATCTTGGCCCTTTACAACCAAAAAATGGCTATAAAAACAAATAAGAAGGGTGAAACATTTAACTATATATTTCATTTACAGCTGTAAAGTTAGTTGAGACTTTGGTCTTATTCAAATATAATAGTCATTTCAACTCTTCTGTTTTGCTGTCTACCCTCTTTTGTATTGTTATCAGCTACTGGCTTTTCTTCTCCAAAATATTGAACAATTACTCTGCTCGAATTTACACCCCTTTGTTCGAGATAATCAGCTACTGCTTGAGATCTCTTTTTAGAAAGTATTAAATTGGTTTTAGCTGAGCCAACATTATCTGTGTGTCCGGCAATAACAATTTTCCATTCAGATTTCTTAATTAACAAATTAGCTAACTCTTCTAGTGAAGGAAAAGAAAGATCTTTAATAATATTTTTTCCAGATTCAAATTCAAGATTCTCAAAGGCCGTATTTAAAATCTCTTGTTCTTCTTCTTGAATAACTGGACACCCGTTATTAGATTTTGGACCTGGAGTATTTACACAATCATCATCTTTATCTAAGACTCCATCACTATCAGTATCAGCATAAGGGCAACCATTATTAGATTTTGGGCCAGGATTATTTGGACAATCATCATCTTTATCTAAGATTCCATCTTTATCTGTATCAGGCCAAGGACAACCCCTGTTGTCTTTAGGTCCAGGTAATTCAGGACATTCATCTAAATAGTCAAATAAGCCATCTTTATCCGTATCTGGACAACCTTCATTTGCTTTAGGTCCAGCTGCATTTGGACATAAATCGTCTAAATCTTTAATTCCATCGCCATCAGTATCTGGGCAACCTTTGAATGCCAACAAACCAGGAACATTAGGACAGTCATCCTCTTTATCTATGATACTATCATTATCTGTATCTGGACATCCACTAAACGCTAACAAACCGGGTACTTCAGGGCACATATCATCTTTGTCAATAATTGAATCTCTATCTGTATCTGGACACCCTTGAAATTCAACTAAACCAGAATCTAAAGGACAAGCATCTTCAGTATCCTTTATTCCATCTCCATCAGAATCTGGACAGCCCATAAAACCCCAAACTCCTGCTAAGTCTATACACTCATCTTTTTTATTGGAAACTTTATCTTTATCATTGTCTTTAAGATGCTTATTAAACATCCAAAACTTTAAACCAGCATAAATATTAGCACCTCTTATATTTTTATCTTTTCCAGGAGCAAGCAATGGTTTAATATCTGACATCCCAACAACTAAAGGGCCAAACCTTAACCCTAACCCTGTTCTAAAGCCATAAAACCCACTGTAAGAAAGAGGTAAAGAAACCCCAATATATTTATAGTCATACCTTGGAGTTATAGTGAAAACACTAGGTAATCTAACCTTACTTGGATCGTTATTTCTTTGAAACCCAATTATAGCTCTCGCGTCAACATAAAAATCATTCCATATGTGATAATCGACAGCCAAATTGATATTAGTTGGTAAATTGATTCTAAAATAATCTACATTTTCATCACTCAAAGTAATGTCATTTGTGGCAATTGAATCATTAGTGGCTAAATAATCTATTAAGTTGTCAAATGATTGGAAACCACTTATAGTATCAAATATTTCTAAATCGTATGGTTGTAATGTAGAACTATTAACACCCAAGTTGGCAGTAAAATCCCTACTTAAATCTCCTTTGGTGTAACGCATTCCACCAATGTCATTAATAGCAAACGATACTTTTAACTTATACTTGTTCTTATCTTTTCTCCACAAATTAGTCTCCCCATCCATGTCGTACTTATATTCTTTCCAATTTGGTCTCCATTCATACACACCACCAATATCTACACCAAAACCAAGATTAGAATGTAATGCAAAATCATCTCCAGAAAATTGATAATCTGCTGAAACAAACTGCCCATTTGAGTCCAATTGTTCAATATATCCACCTAAATTTTGAGAATATCCATAGCTAAAATCTCCTTGAACATAGTTCGCAAAATCTGCATCTTGGAAGTTATAATCTACATTGTCTGTATGAATATATGCTGCTCCTAAACCTTGTAAAAATTTAAGCTTACCGCCTGCTTTCACAAAATGTTCACCATCTTCTTTAATTACATGAGCATAGCTTAAGTTGTATTCTATCCAAGAATTAAAAGAGACATTCAATAATTGATCAGATAAATCTAAATCCCATAAAGATGAATAATCTAAAGAATTTAACGAAAGGGTAACTAGCTCAGGGGCAATGTGATCAATATTTACTAGCGTTCTATGTTTAACTTGTAACCCAATTGCTGATTTCCTGTTAAGTGTAACCATTAAATTAAATAAATCAACATTTAAATTAACAATTCCTCTATAGGGCTTATTTCCTAAATCAGAAGGGTCTGTTACAAAATAATTCCCTTGTCCTAAATTCATGTAATAATCTGCTGAATCCGAACCAATAACTTTATCAAACCAAGGTTGATTCCTCCAAGTAGTATCTGCTGATTGAGTTCCTGCGTAAGAGGAAAACCATCCACCAGGCATATTCGATGTATTCATGTAAATATAGTTGTTAAACCCAGTAAATGAGGTCCCAACAAAAAGATCCACCTTCATCCTATTATCTACAATATTTGCTGGATTAAAATCAACTCCTAAAGCACCTGAATAATTACTTTGATTAATTCCTGAAAATTCTTGACTAAAAAGTGGGGAGTAGCAAATAATGAACAATAAAAAAAGTAGCTTTCTCATATTTTACAAATATATTATTTTATCAAAATTAATTAATTAAACGAATTAGATAGGAGTAACCTTCTTAGATAATTAACTCTTATGAAGTTACTTAGTTGCTCGCTAAAAGTGATTCCATTTTGTTAGAGTAAAAATCTTTCACTTCTTCTAACTGAACACTCTGCAAAACCTCATCAATAAATCCTACCATTAAAAGCTGAAGTGAAGCAGATTTACTTATACCCCTTGCTTGCAAATAAAACAATGCATCTTCATCTATTTGACCTGTTGTACTACCATGGCTACATTTAACATCATCTGCATATATTTCTAGCTCAGGTTTAGCATTTACAACTGCGTCATCAGAAAGCAATATGTTATTATTTTGTTGGTATGCCATAATTTTTTGTGCATCTTGATGAACAACAACTTTCCCATTAAAAACTCCTGTTGCTTTGTCGTTAATTATGCCTTTGTAACATTCACTAGAAAAACAATTAGGCTTAATATGTTCTAAATGTGTATGATTATCTATGTGCTCTCTATCTGATGGAGTAAATAAGCCGTTTAAATAAGTTGTGCAATTTTCACCCTCAACGAAAATATTTAATCCATTTCTAATTAGTTTACCTGCGCTAGAGAAGGTGTTTATTCTAAAAACACTTGAGTTTAATTGCCTAACATACTCAGAACACAAATGACTCTCTCCATTAACATTTTGAATTTTATCTATGCATAACTGGCTATTTTCTGCCAATTCAATTTCTGAAACGTGATTAGTGACACAATCTTGATGTTTATTATTAATAAAGCTTTGAATAAGATTCATTTCTGCAAACGCATCAATTTGCACATAAACTCTAGTGTTTGAAAAAACATCACTTTCAGTATTAATGAAAATCAAATGCAATGGCTGGGTTAAAGCATTTTTTTTCTTCAAATGAATATAAAAACCTGATTGAAGATGTGACGCATTTAGCAGAGAAAAAGGATTTTCCTTTTTATTAGAAATCTGACCTATTCTTTCAACTTTTTCTTTGCTTAGATTATCAAAAGAATTTATTGACAAACCATCTATATCCCCTACACAAGATAAATGAGTATTTATAACCCCATTTTCAACAACAAGTGTTGGGCATTTCATTTTAGGAAATGAAAATTCGTCCAATTTTAGATTTGGATTTATCTTGCCCGATTTATAAGGTTTTTTGAACAGTTGTGAAGTTTTAGTGTATTTCCAATCTTCAGATTTTCTGTTTGGAAATCCGATTTCATTTAATTTAACCTCTGCAGATTTAGCAAGGTTAGGAATCAAATTTGTTTTTTTAATATCCAACAAATCTAAAGAAGCTATTTGTTTTTTAACTGCCACTAAACTCATACTGCAAGTTCTTCTTTTATCCAATCGTAACCCTTTTGCTCCAATTCTAAAGCAAGCTCTTTACCACCAGTTCTTACTATTTTACCATCATAAAGGACATGAACAAAATCAGGAACAATATAATCTAGTAGACGTTGGTAATGTGTAATAACTAACGTTGCATTTTCATTTGATTTCAATTGATTTACACCGTTTGCAACTATTCTTAAAGCATCAATATCTAAACCTGAGTCAGTTTCATCTAAAATTGATAAAGTTGGTTCTAGCATAGCCATTTGAAAAATTTCATTTCTTTTCTTTTCACCACCAGAAAACCCTTCATTTACAGCACGATTTTTTAATTTATTGTCTAGTCCAACTAGTGTAGATTTTTCTTTAACCATAGAAAGAAAGTCTTTAGCTGATAAAGGATCTGATCCTTTATGCTTATTCCTCTCGTTCAGAGCTATTCTTAAAAAGTTGACATTACTTACACCTGGTATTTCTACCGGATATTGAAATGCTAAAAAAACACCTTCCCAAGATCTTTCTTCTGGTGAAAGCTCAAGTAAATCTTCACCCATATAATCAACACTTCCAGATGTAACTTCGTATTCATCTTTTCCTGCTAAAACAGATGAAAGCGTACTTTTTCCAGATCCATTAGGGCCCATAATGGCATGAATTTCACCCTTGTTAATTTGCAAGTCAATGCCTTTAAGAATTTCTTTACCCTCTATTTTGCATTTAAGACCTTTAATATTTATAATGTTTTTATTCATAATTTTTATCCTACAGATCCTTCTAAACTAATTTCTAATAATTTCTGTGCTTCAACAGCAAACTCCATTGGAAGCTTATTTAAAACCTCTTTGGCGTAACCGTTTACAATAAGACTTATTGCTTTTTCTTCTGAAATACCTCTTTGTAAACAATAAAATATTTGATCTTCTCCTATTTTAGACGTTGTTGCCTCGTGTTCAATTTGAGCACTTGAATTTTCACATTCAATATAAGGGAAGGTATGTGCTCCACACCTGTCAGTCATCAATAAAGAATCACATTGAGAAAAATTCCTTGCTTTATCTGCACCTTTACCAATTCTAACTAATCCTCTGTAACTATTTTGACTAAACCCTGCAGAAATACCTTTAGATATTATAGTAGATTTAGTGTTTTTACCAATGTGAATCATTTTAGTTCCAGTATCTGCTTGTTGGTGATTATTTGTAACAGCAACAGAATAAAATTCTCCAACAGCATTATCCCCTTTTAAGATACAAGATGGATATTTCCAAGTAACTGCGGAACCAGTTTCTACTTGTGTCCAAGAGATTTTTGAGCGCTCATGACACAAACCTCTTTTAGTTACAAAATTAAAAACACCACCCTTACCCTGCTTATCTCCAGGGTACCAATTTTGAACTGTTGAATATTTTATTTCTGCATCATCTAGTGCAATTAATTCAACAACTGCCGCATGAAGCTGGTTTTCATCTCTTTGGGGAGCTGTACAACCTTCCAAATAGCTAACATAACTTCCTTTATCTGCTACAACCAATGTTCGTTCAAACTGCCCAGTTCCAGAATCATTTATTCTAAAATAAGTTGATAATTCCATAGGGCAAGTAACACCTTTGGGTATATAACAAAAAGATCCATCAGAGAAAACAGCAGCATTTAAAGCAGCATAAAAATTATCTGTAGTAGGAACAACCGAACCCATGTATTTCTTCACCAATTCAGGATGGTTTTGAACAGCTTCTGAAAAAGAACAAAAAATAATTCCAAGTTCTCCGAGCTTCTCTTTAAAAGAAGTAGCAACAGAAACAGAATCCATAACAAAATCTACAGCTACACCTGAAAGCCGTTTTTGTTCTTCCATTGAAATTCCTAGCTTATCCATTGTTTTCCTTAATTCAGGATCTACTTCGTCAAGGCTAGCAAGTTCTTTCTTTTGTTTGGGGGCTGAATAATACGAAATATCTTGAAATTTAGGTTTTTCGTATTTGACATGAGCCCATTCTGGCTCAATCATGTTAGACCATATTTTGAATGCTTTTAAACGATAATCTAACAACCAATCAGGTTCATTTTTTTTATCCGAAATAAATCGAACTATATCTTCATTTATACCATTTGGTGCTTTTTCAGATTCAATATCTGTAACAAAGCCAAATTCGTATTCTTTATTCTCGAGGTCTTTCTTTAATTCTCCTTCTGTGTAAGTCATCTCAAAAAATTAAAGTGAAAAACTCTCACCACAACCACAAGTTCTATCAGCGTTTGGGTTAACAAAAACAAAACCTTTTCCATTTAAACCACCAGAATAATCAAGTGTTGTTCCAACTAAATACAAATAGCTTTTTTTATCCACTACCACTTTAACCCCATTGTCTTGAAATTCTTTATCTCCATCATTTAGATTATTATCAAATGTTAACTCATACATTAACCCAGAACAACCTCCACCCTTAACACCAACTCTAATAAAATGGTTAGCTTTTCCATCTTCTTGCATTAGACTAAAAGCTCTTTTCTTGGCACTTTCAGTTACTTGAATCATAATTTTCCTTATTTAGAATAATTTTAAACAGTGCAAATATACCTTAAAAATGGTATTAAAAAATGTTTGTTAATCTTAATTAAAAGAAATGCTAATAAGTATCTTTGTCAAATGGATAAAAACTTAAATAGTATTAGCGAACTAGGAGAATTTGGACTTATTAACAAATTAACCAAAGATATTGAAGTTAAGCACCAAACGACACATCTTGGAATTGGTGATGATGCAGCAGTAATTAATAATGGAAAGCTAGAAACTGTAGTTTCAACTGACATGCTTATAGAGGGAATCCATTTCGATATGGTTTTCACTCCACTAAAGCACCTTGGATACAAAACAGTAACTGTAAACATTAGTGACATTTGTGCAATGAATGCTGTTCCAAAACAAATTCTTGTCTCTATAGGTATGTCAAGTAAATACTCTGTTGAAGCAATAGAAGAAATATATAATGGGATTAAACATGCTGCAAAAGTTTATGATTTAGATATTATTGGAGGAGACCTAACAACCAATCCATCTGGGCTTGCAATTTCAATTACAGCTATTGGCGAAGCTAAAAAAGAAGATCTTGTATATAGATCTGGTGCCAAAGAAAATGATTTAATTGTTGTCTCTGGTGATTTAGGAGGAGCATATATGGGGCTCAATGTTTTACAAAGAGAAAAAGAAGTTTGGAATTCAAATCCAAAAATACAACCCGATTTAGACGGTCATGATTACACTTTAGAAAGACAACTTAAACCAGAAGCAAGATTAGATATCATCACTCTTCTAAAAGATGAAGGTGTGAAACCAACCAGCATGATTGACATCTCGGATGGACTAGCATCAGAAATAATTCACATTTGTAAACAATCTAAAAAAGGTTGTCAACTGTTTGAAAATAAAATTCCAATTGATACCAGCACACATAAAACAGCAATTGATTTTAATATCAATCCTACCACTTGCGCACTAAATGGTGGTGAAGATTATGAATTGCTTTTCACAGTTGACATAAACGAATATGAAAAAATAAAAGCCAATAAGAACTTAACTGTGATTGGACACATTACCAATGAAGAAAGTGGGATTAATTTAATTACTAATGGTGAACAATCAACCCCAATTAAAGCTCAAGGGTGGGATCATTTTAAATAATTAAACTTTATAAGGTTTGTTGCTTTCGTTTACAAACTGAAAATCAACCATCCCTAATTTAGTGATTCCTCTAACCTGGATCCATTTCTTGTGTTTGATGAACCAACTTCTTTGAATACTCTTAACTCCCCTTTTCAAAAAAGCTTCTATGAAAGGATGAACATGAAGAATTATGGTTTTACTCTTCATTTCTTGAATTAAAAACTTCAAGCTGTTCTCTATTTCATCAATAATTAAAATTGAAGCTTGAACCTCTCCAGAACCATTACAAGAAGCACATACTTCAGCTGTTTTAATTTCAGTCTCAGGTCTAACTCGTTGCCTAGTTAATTCAATTACGCCAAATTTACTTGGAGGGATTACATTATGCTTTGCGCGATCCCCCTTCATAGCTTTTTTAAATTGCTCAGTTAATTTTTTATTATTTTCCCTAGCATACATGTCAATGAAATCAACTACAATGATTCCACCCATATCTCTTAAACGAAGAACTCTAGCTATCTCTTCAGCCGCTTCAATGTTTGTTTCTAAAGCGTTTTGCTCTTGATTTTGAGCCGTAGATTTTCTGTTCCCACTATTAACATCAACAACGTGCATTGCCTCTGTATGTTCAATAATTAAATATCCACCAGATGGCAAATTAACTTTCTTTCCAAAAGATGCTTTTATTTGCTTATTGATACCTGTGTCTTCAAAAATACCGACTTTACCTTTATAAAGTTTTACAATGTTTTCTTTTTCAGGTGCAATTGTCTTTACATAATTTTTTATTTCTTCAAAAAGCAATGGATCATCAACATGAATATTCGTGAAATCTTTATTTAAAATATCTCTTAGAACAGTCATTGCTCTGTTCATCTCTCCGAAAACCCTTTTGTTGGGTTTGGCTGTTTTTAGCTCTTTATATAATGTTTCCCATTTTGTTTCTAAATCTTTGAGATCTTGATCTAATTCTGCTACTTTTTGGTTCTGAGCTTCTGTTCGAATAATTACACCAAAATTCTTAGGCTTTATGCTTGTAATTAACCTTCTAAGTCTTTCCCTTTCATCTTGCTCTTTAATTTTTTGAGAAATGGAAATTTTATCCGAAAATGGAACCAAAACTAAAAACCTTCCAGCCAATGTTACTTCAGCACTTATTCTAGGCCCTTTAGATGAAATAGGCTCTTTTATAACTTGCACAGCCATGAGTTGCTTAGACGATAAATGGTCTTTCATTTTACCGTCCTTATCAATCTCAGCTTCTATTTTATTATATCCTAATTTAGCTGTTGACTGTTTCCCATTAAGGGTTTGTTGAACATACTTATTCATTGATTTAAACCTTGGGCCTAAATCGTGATAATGTAAAAACGCATCCTTTTCATAACCAACATCAACAAATGCTGCATTAAGACTAGGAACAATTTTCCTGATTTTACCTAAATATACATCACCTACATTAAAGTTGCTATCATCATCTTCTCGATGAATTTCTATTAATTTTTTCTCTTTTAATAGTGCTAAAACAACTTGTGCAGGTGTTGAATTTATTACTAATTCATATTGCACTTGAAATCCTCCTATAGATTACATGCAAAGCGATTATACTAAGTCATTTGCAAAGTATAAATTCCAAAACCTGTATTAAGAAAAAATTATTTCTTCTTTTTGTGACGATTCTTTCTAAGTCTCTTCTTTCTTTTGTGAGTAGACATCTTATGTCTCTTTCTTTTTTTACCGCTTGGCATAATTTATTAATTTAATTTTTTATACTAATTTACTTTCACCTTTTTCTTAACTCCTTCGATAAAGGTCTTTGAGGGCTTAAATGAAGGAATATTATGAGCAGGTATAATTAGAGTAGTATTTTTTGAAATATTACGTCCCGTTTTTTCAGCTCTTTCTTTTACTACAAAACTTCCAAAACCTCTTAAGTAAACATTTTCGCCTTTTTCTAAAGACAGTTTAATAGAGTCCATGAATGCTTCAACAGCTGCTTGAACCGCAATTCTCTCAACTCCTGTTTTGTCAGAAATATCTGAAACCAAATCTGCTTTTGTCATAATAGTTATTGTGTTTTAATTCAGTTATTTACGATTCAAAAATCGAATTTGTTTTTTATTTTTAAAACGGGAGACAAATATAATTTTATTTATTAAAGTCTGAAAAACATATTGATATTTTTATGTTTTTTTGCAACAAAGATTTTAGAATTGAACTTTAGCAATGAAATAACAGCTTGGTATGAAAATAACAAGAGAGATTTACCTTGGAGAAAAACCAAAGACCCATACCTGATTTGGTTAAGCGAAATTATTTTACAACAAACAAGAGTAGAGCAAGGGCTTTCATATTATTTAAAGTTTTCTTCCGCCTACCCTACTGTCCAAAGTTTTGCTAAGGCAGAAGAAAGTCAAATTTTAAAACTTTGGCAAGGTTTAGGATATTATAGCAGGGCTAGAAATATGCATTTTACCGCAAAATACATATGCACCAATCTAAACGGAGCATTTCCATCAAATTATAAAGAACTTTTATCGCTTAAAGGGGTTGGAGAATATACAGCTGCCGCAATTTCTTCATTTTGTTACAATGAAAAAAAAGCAGTAGTTGATGGCAATGTATTCAGAGTTCTTAGTCGCTATTATGGCATAAACACTCCAATTGACACCACCAATGGTAAAAAAGAGTTTTTTAGGCTAGCTAATGAATTAATTGAAGGTAAAAACCCAGGAAATCATAATCAGGCAATAATGGAATTTGGAGCACTTTTATGCAAACCTAAAAACCCTAGTTGCAACATATGTAGTCTTGCCGAAAGTTGTATTGCTTTTAATAAAAATACAATTTCAAAATTCCCCGTTAAATCAAAAAAAATATCACAAAAAAAAAGGTATTTCAATTATTATGTAATAACTGACGGCAAATCGTTGTATTTTGAGCAAAGAAATAAGAAAGACATCTGGGAAAAACTTTATCAATTTCCAGTTATTGAAACCACAGATGAGGTGTTTGAAACACCTAAAAGTTCGATTTTACAGCATCTCACATTAGAATTAATAGATGTTAAGTCTCTGAAACATGTTTTAAGTCATCAAATTATTTTTGCGAAATTTTGGCTTTTCAAATCTTCTAAAAATATAGCTCATAAAAACAATGTAAAATGTGTGAGAATTAAGGACATAGACAATTATGCAGTGCCTAAACTTGTTGAAAATTATCTCAAAGAGTTCTTTCAATTAATAAATTGAAAACCTACATTTGAACAATAATTTATATTAAAAAATATGTCTAGTAGCGTTAATAAAGTCATTTTAATTGGGAATTTAGGTAAAGATCCTGAAGTTAGACACCTAGAAAGTGGTGTTGGAGTTGCCAACTTTTCAATTGCTACAAGTGAAAACTACAAAGACAGAAAAACTGGTGAACGCGTAACACAAACTGAATGGCATAATGTTGTCCTTTGGAGAGGATTGGCTGATGTAGCAGAAAAATACTTAAAAAAAGGTGACAAAATATACATTGAAGGTAAACTAAGAACTAGAACTTGGCAAGACCAACAAGGTAACAATAGATACACAACCGAAATAGTAGCCGACAACCTTACAATGCTTGGAAAAAGCAGTGACAAAAACACTACAAGCAACGAATCTGCTCCAGTAGCTCAGCAAAGTACTCCAAACACGGCAATTGCTGAAGAGAAGTCCAAAGAAGAATTTTCTTCCCCAGAAGATGGTAATGATGATTTACCATTCTAATGGTTAATTTCTTACATAAATTGAACCAATAATATTATTTTGGAAAGCTTTTTACTTTTAACTGAAAGTTATTATTTATCAATTTTTCAACCAATTACCTTTAACCTTGGTCTGACTATTTTTTTAATGCTAATACTGGTTTTCCTATCGGCTATGATGTCAGGATCTGAAGTTGCTTTTTTCTCACTTTCAGCTGTAAACAAAAGAGATTTAAATGAATCTAACAAAATCAACAGTCTTAGAGTAATTAATTTATTAAATAGTCCAAAAAAACTTCTTGCTACAATTCTTATAGCTAATAACTTTATTAATGTTGCAATTGTAATGATTTCCACAATTATAGTAGATGATCTTTTTAATAACGATGAATTAGATTCCTCAACTCAATTTTTCATTCAGGTTATTTCAGTAACATTTATTATACTATTATTTGGAGAAGTAATCCCTAAGGTTTATGCAAATAAATACAACCTAAAGTTTACTCATCTAATGGCATTACCGTTAAGTTTTATTTCGATACTATTTAAACCATTAAGCTCCATACTAGTTTCAAGCACAAGTTTAATAGACAAGAGATATATTAAAAAAACAAGCTCTATAAGTGTAGATGAATTAGAGCATGCACTTGATTTAACTAAGGACAGTGTTGAAGATGAAGATGAAAAAAAATTATTGGAAGGTATTGTGAAATTTGGCAACACAGATGCTAAACAAATAATGACTCCTAGAGTTGATCTAAACACTTTAGATTATGAAAGTAATTTCAACTGTGTAATTAAAGAAATTTATCAAACAAGATTTTCTAGGTTGCCGGTTTTCGAAGAATCCTTAGACAACATTAAGGGTATATTATACATAAAAGATCTCATCCCTCATATTGAGAATGATGCTGACTTTAATTGGAATTCACTAATAAGATCTCCGAAGTTTGTTCCTGAAAACAAAAAACTTGATGACTTATTAAAAGAATTTCAAGAAGAAAAAAAACACATTGCAATTATTGTTGATGAATATGGTGGAACATCTGGAATTGTAACTTTGGAAGACGTACTTGAAGAAATTGTTGGCGACATCACTGATGAATTTGATCAAGAAGATTTAGCCTATTCTAAACTAGATAATAACAATTATGTCTTTGAGGGGAAGACTACTCTTATAGATATGTACAGGATTATGGACATAAGTGGTGAGGCTTTTGAACAAGAAAAGGGAGAAGCAGATACTATTGCAGGTTTTTGCATTGAGCAAGCTGGGAAAATTTTACTTAAAAACGAAAAAATTCAGTTTAATAACTACATTTTTACTGTAGAAGCTGCAGATAAAAGAAAACTTAAACAAGTTAAAATAACTATTACTTTTGATGAAGAATCTTAAAAGAAATGTGTTTTTTGTAATTCTACTATTTGCATTCTCATGCAAACAAGATGATTTCACACCATTACCCAAAAGTTATTTAAGGATTGATTTTCCGGTAAAATCTTTCACTCCACACAATGGAGACTGTCCTTTTTCATTTGAAATACCTAACTATTCTATTGTTGTAAATAAATTCAAGCATTTACCTCCGTGCTATAAAACAGTTTATTTCCCAGATTTCAAGGCAGAAATTTTATACTCCTATCACAAAATTGACACCTCAGTATTTTCATTAATAGAACAAATAAGAACCAATGTAGATGCTCACAACTTTAGAGCAAGGGGAGTAAATGAAAATGCATGGATTGACAATGAAAACAAAGTTTATGGAAACACATTTGAAATAACTGGGGATGTTGCTTGCAATTACATTTTCTATCTAACTGATAGCAATAATCACTTCTTTTCAGGAGAATTACTTTTCTTAACTAAACCCAATTACGACTCATTACAACCAGTAATTGAGTTCATTCAGTCAGACATAAAACACCTTATTGAAACTTTCAGATGGGAAAATTCTTCAATTATGCAAAAGCAGGAATCCCTGTAACATCATGACCAGTAATTAGCAAATGAATGTCGTGTGTTCCTTCATAAGTAACAACGGATTCTAAATTTGCCATGTGTCTCATAATTGAGTATTCGTTAGTTATTCCCATAGCACCATGAATTTGCCTTGCTTCTCTGGCTATTTTAAGAGCCATATCAACATTGTTTCTTTTAGCCATAGAAATTTGTGCTGTAGTTGCTCTATTTTCATTTCTAAGCTCTCCTAGTCTTAAAGTAAGCAGCTGAGCTTTAGTAATTTCAGTAATCATTTCAGCTAATTTCTTTTGAATAAGTTGGAAACTAGCAATGGGTTTATTAAACTGAATTCTTTCTTTTGAATATCTTAAAGCTGAATCATAACAATCCATAGCTGCTCCAATTGCACCCCATGCAATACCATATCTCGCAGAATCTAAACACATTAAAGGTGCTCCTAATCCATCTTTTTCAGTTAGTAAATTTTCTTTTGGAACCTTTACATTGTTAAAAATTAATTCGCCAGTAGACGAAGCTCTTAACGAATGTTTCCCATGCATTTCAGGTGTTTCAAACCCTTCCATGCCTCTTTCAACTAGTAATCCTTTAATTCTACCTTCTTCATTCTTTGCCCAAACTACTGCAACTTGAGCAAAAGGAGCGTTTGAAATCCACATTTTAGAACCATTCAATAAATAATGATCGCCCATGTCCTTAAAATTAGTTAGCATTCCTCCAGGATTAGAGCCATGATCTGGTTCAGTTAATCCAAAACACCCAATATATTCGCCATTAGCTAGCTTAGGAAGAAATCTTTTTTTCTGCTCTTCAGTACCAAATTTCCATATTGGATACATAACTAATGAGCTCTGCACAGATGATGTTGAACGCAATCCAGAATCACAACGCTCCAACTCCTGCATAATTAAACCATACGATATTTGATCTAACCCAGCTCCTCCATATTCAACTGGAATATATGGTCCAAAACCACCTATTTCACCTAAACCAGGAATAATTTGACTCGGAAATTCAGCTCTCTCATAATAATCTTCTATGATTGGAGAAACTTCTTTCATTACCCAAGCCCTAGCTGCTTCTCTAATTAGTTTATGCTCTTCAGTAAGCATATCATCCATCATGTAATAATCGTGTGGTTGAAATCTATCTGTACTCATAATTTTATCTTTTAAGTTCGCAAATGTACTTAAATATTAGTAAGTTCGTACGCTTGTTTGACAACAAGTTATATTCTAATTAATTACATTTTTTAAACCTATTTTAACAATGAAAAAAATTACACTTTCACTTTTAATTTGCTCTTTATTCATAGGAGTTACAATGCTATCATGTGGCAAATATGAAGAAGGTCCAGGATTCTCTATACTTCCTAAAAAAACAAGATTACAACAAAGATGGAAACCAGTTGAATACATAAGTGCAAATGGAACTGTTACATCAATTGACAACGATGGAAGTTACATTGAGTTTGTAAAGGGTGGCTCTTTTCAGTTTTACGACTACGCATCTATGTCTCCATTTGGTCTTGATGCTTTAACTGGTGATTGGGAATTTTCAGATGACAAAACACAGCTTATTACTTCTTACTCAGTTATTGGGCAAACTTTTTCTGACACATATACAATTGTCAAATTAAAGATTAACAGCCTAGGTCTTATGGATTCTAACGAGAATAAGACTTATTATGAATATAAATAATTAAGTAATTTTAGTAACTTTATGAGTCCCGTTTTGCGGGACTTTTTTTTTCATTATGATTCCAAAAGAAACCATAGATAACATATTTGAAACTGCAGACATTGTAGAAGTTGTAGGGCAATTTGTAAGCTTAAAAAAGTCTGGTTCTAACTTCAAAGGGTTAAGTCCCTTTGTCAATGAAAAGACTCCATCTTTTATGGTTTCCCCTGCAAAAAGAATTTTCAAAGATTTTAGCTCTGGCAAAGGAGGGAATGTAGTTACATTTTTAATGGAACATGAGCATTTTAGTTATCCTGAAGCTCTTAAATGGTTGGCTAAAAAATATCAAATAGAAATAGAAGAAAAAGAGCAAACACCCGAAGATTTAGCTCTTAACAATGAAAAAGAACAGCTATACATTATTCATAATTATGCCAACACCTTTTTCAAGGAACAACTAAACCAAACAAGTGAAGGGAAATCTATAGGATTAAGCTATTATAAGCAAAGGGGATACAGCTTAAATACCATTGAAAAATTTGAGCTTGGATATTCACCTGAAAAATCAACTGCTTTTTCAACTGCTGCTTTAGAGGCTGGACATAAACAAGAGTTATTAGTTGATTCTGGTTTAGTAAAAGCAAATGAAAAAGGGAATTATGACTTTTTTAGAGGAAGAGTTATTTTCCCCATTCATAATCTTACCGGAAGAGTCATTGGTTTTGGAGGTAGAACTCTTCGTTCAGACAAAAAAACTGCCAAATATTTTAATTCACCTGAAACAGAAATTTATAAAAAAAGCCATGTTCTGTATGGTTTGTACAATGCTAAAAACGCAATAATTAAACAAGAAAATTGCTTTTTGGTAGAGGGTTATACTGATGTAATCTCTCTCCATCAGGCTGGAATTGAAAATGTAGTTAGCTCATCTGGGACATCGCTAACTGAAGGTCAGATTAGATTAATTAAAAGGTTTACAAAAAACATAACCATTCTATACGATGGAGATGCAGCAGGAATAAAAGCATCTTTTAGAGGTATAGATTTAATTCTAAAAGAAGGACTAAATGTTCATGTTGTGCTTTTTCCAGATGGTGAAGATCCAGATAGCTATTCTCAGAAAGAAAGTAACTCTGTTTTTAGAAATTATTTAGAAGAAAACAAAAAAGGTTTTATACAATTTAAGTCAGAAATTCTTCTTTCTGAAACAAAAAGTGATCCTATAAAAAAAGCAGAAACAATTAAAGACATTATTGTTTCTATTTCTGTAATTCCAGATCAAATAACTCGGAATGTTTTTATTAGAGAAACTAGCCAAAAGTTTGATATGGATGAGCAAGTATTGCTCAATGAACTAAACAAATTACTTCGAAAAAATGCGTATGGTAAATCAAGTGGCTATATTCCAGAGACACCAGCGCCTAAAGTTGTAAATGTTCAAAAACTCAAAAAAAACAACTTTAATGAGCTTGAATTTCAGGAAAGGGATTTAATCCGATTAATGTTAATGTATGGAGATTTAGGCATTCCTTTAGAAATTGAAAATAACGAAGGGAGTCTAGTTGAAGAAAAATACCCGCTTGCCCAATTTGTCATTGAAGAAATGATTTCTGATAAACTTAATTACGTAAATGAAGATTATCAAAAAATTTACAATGAGTTTTTAGATGCTTTAGAAAATGACCTTATTTTAAATGATCAGCATTTTATAAACAATCCAGATCAAAACCTAAATAGTTTAGTGGTTGACATTACAACGAGTAAAGATGTACTAAGTGAAAACTGGATTAAGAAACACAACATACACACAAAAACTGAGGGAACTCAATTAAAAAAAGCAGTTATAGAGTCTGTTACAATATTTAAATTAAGAGTTACAGAAAATCTAATTTCAGAAAAGCAACAGCAACTGAAAGTTGATGTAGAAGAAGAAAATGTATTTAATATTCTTAAAGATATTAAGCAACTTACTAATGTTCGTAATATCTTTGCACAAGAACTGGGTATAATAATTACGAAATGAAACTGATCGACTACATAGATGAAATTAATGAAACCAACTATATTTTAGTTGCCATTGTATTGGTTTGCTGGATAGTAATTAGAAGGTGGCTTAATCGTAAACTAGAACCTTTTTTAAAAAGAAAAGATTGGCTTCTTCCAGCGAAAGAGAAAAAATTAAAAACACTTCTCAAGCAAGTACTTTTTTTACTCTTTTTCATCTTTGGAATAAAAGCGCTTTCTTATGGACACTCCGATTTCTCTTTCAAAGGCATTTTAAATACTGAGCTTTTTAAGCTAGGCACAACTGAAACACCAGTTCCGTTCACCTTTTCGAGCATCTTATTCATCTTAATTGTTTTTGTAATTGCTCGTTTAATAGTTGCTCTTTTTAGAATTTTCATTCACCGTTCTACCAAAACTAGAGCGTGGATAGATGAAGGCAGACGTTATACTTTTATTCAGCTTACTAAATACTTTGTTTATACCATAGCAATAACTGTTTCAATTCAAGGATTAGGAGTGGATATTACTTTATTAATTTATGGTTCTACTGCGTTATTTGTAGGTATTGGTCTTGGACTGCAATCTGTTCTTGGAGACATGTTTTCTGGTATAATACTATTGTTTGATGGTAGTATTAAAGTTGGAGATATTGTAGAGCTTTCAGAAGATGAAATTGCAAAAGTTCAGAACATATACATTCGAACCTCTCAATTGAAAACATTAGATGGGAAATTTGTAATTGTCCCTAATTCTAGACTCACCAAAGATAATGTCACAAATCTTACCATTAGTGATAAAGCAACTCGTTTTCATGTTAAAGTATCTGTAGCATATGGTACAGACACTAAAAAGCTAAAAGAAATTCTTTACGAATGTGCCCTACAGCATCCACTTGTTGAAAAAACGAGAAACATCATTGTTTTATTTGATGATTTCGGAGACTATGCGCTAAATTTTAGAGTCTATTTCTGGGTAAAAAGAACATGGGAGATTTTAAATATTAAAAGTGACATCCGTTATGTTATTGATCAACGATTTAGAGAAAATGGAATTAAAATTCCTTTCCCTCAAAGAGACATTCATTTAATGGATGATAGATTAAAAAGCAAAGCAGAAAACCAAGATGATTCTTCTGATGGTATCATTAAAGAATAATCGTTATTTCTAATTTTTAATTACTCTTTTAGCAACTGTTTTTCCATTTTCAAATTCTACTTTTAACAGGTAAATTCCTTTTGAAAAACCAGATAAATCAATTGTATTGTCTTCATTAATTTTAGTCAATATCAACTCACCTTTAATGCTATATAACATTAATGATTCTATACTTTTTTCCGTTTCAACATTTAGTTTTGCTTTAGTGGGGTTTGGATAGATATTATAAAATAAATTATTATCATTTTTAGGCACAGTAACAAGATCTCCATTCTCAAAAGGGCCAATATCAATATTCACACCTTGAACACGTTGCATACCATCAAAATCTGCTTGATACAGTGACGCCCAAGAAGATACAATTGTTCCCCCATCAATGTTACTATTCACATAATAACTATGCCAATCTGCAGAAAAACCATCATAATTAACACCAGCTCCTAAGCTAGGGTTAACAAACTGTGGTGAATAATTTGAAATATTACAATTTATGATTGAATGAGATGGCGTGCCGTTTGTTTCAAAAAAATTAATATCGCTTAATGGAGTCAAATATAATACTGAGCCAGCAGAATCCCAAGCTTCATTGCCATAAATTATTGTATTGGCTATAATAGAGGAGTCATCTTCTTGGATCCACAATCCTACACCTCCAGAGGGATGATTGCTCGAGTTATTTGAAATTAGATTATTAAAACAATGTAGCTTAGATGCCCTCGAATAAACACCAGAGCCCCTAAATCGTGAATCGTTATTGACTACAATATTGTTTTGCATATACAAAGATGAATTAAGAACATATATTCCTGCTCCACCATCATGTGCACCACAAAATTCATTAGCTGTTAAAATGTTATTAGCAATTAAATTTGAGATCATTATTGGATTAGAACTAACCACACTAACCCCACCCCCAGATGAAAAGCTTGAATTATAATAAATGCTATTGGACATTAATTCTGGTGAGCTATTAGAAATGAAAATTCCTCCTGCCTGATAAGAATCGTAAAGTGAAGCATAAGAATTATGGTGAATATCATTAGAAAAAATTAAAGGATTTGATGAATCCTCACAAGAAATGCCAGCACCACCATTTAGTGTATTATTATCATGTATATCATTGAATGATATTATTCCACTAGAATTTTGCATAGATATTCCAACAAGGCGTTCATTATGGTGAATATTATTATGCCTAATAAAAACTTCACTGTTTTCAACTTTAATGGCCGCATGAATAGTTGAAGAATAATCTCCTATATTAGAAGAAATATCTGAATTTTCAATTTGCACATCCAAACAGTTCGAAATAATAATAGCATTTCTATTAGCATGTTTTAAAAAACAATGTATTAATTTTTGACTATTTGAATTATTTAAAAACTCTATTCCTCTCCAAGTACAATTTTGAGGAGGGAAAACATTAGAAGGCATTGAAAAACCTGTTGTATCAACAACATCAAATATTATTGGACCAGTTTGAGTTCCCTCAGCAATTAACTTTCCAAATACGGTCAATTTAAAATTGCCATTAAATAGAATCTCTACATTAGGCTCAATCGTTAGCACATCTAAAGAGGAAATGTCAATATTTCCATGAATAATATAAGGAGACCCCGATAAAGACCAAATACCATTAACAGAGGAACCATTAGGAATAATTGTTTGACTCAGGTGGTCTTTTAAATAAAAAACACACACTAAAAACACTATGTTAATAAAATATTTTGCTTTCATAATCTTTTCATTGGTTTTACTTATTTTTTCTTAATTATATACACGGACAAAAATTGTAAATAGGGGGGTGTGTTAATCATTAATATTTAAGTGCTGCAATTATCATTCTTGCAGTTTTGTTTAAGCTTCATCATTGGCAAGGTGCAGGAATTATGTTAACGGTTGGTCCAGTTTTCAAATTAACAAGGGGAGTAAAACTTTTCATTTCTAATTTTTAATTACTCTTTTAGCAACTGTTTTTCCATTTTCAAATTCTACTTTTAACAGGTAAATTCCTTTTGGTAGTTGAGAAAAATCTATAGAATTGTCTGTATTTACTTTATAGATTAACTGTTGTCCTGTTATAGAAAATATAGTTAATGCCTCTAGTTTATACTCAGCTGAAACATTTACTATTCCAGTAGCTGGATTGGGATAAATACTCAATTGAATATTATCGTAATTATTAATCGAAGAAATTTGACTTACACAGCTATTTGTAATCTCACAAGCATAAAAATTACGAATATCGTCTGTATAAGATTTTAGTAATGCTACAGAGGCTAAATTGGAACTGTCTACATAATCTCTGGCAGTAATATGAGCTACAGTAAATTGTTGAATATCATTTGGTTGCATGGTAAAAGGGCCCATGTTTGTTGATGTCCTTCTATCACCTTTTGGATTTGCAGTTCCTAACCCAGGTGTTTCTTCAGACCAATCAAATCCAGGATCAACTCCATCTGTGCCAAAAAAGTAGTTGTTATCAGAAGAACCTGGAAACATATAATTAGTTTCTATAGTTGTAGCCCCAGCAGTACTTGAATGACCGAATCCACCATAAACTAAATGAGTGCCATCTCTCCAAAATCCATTCATATAATTATAAAAATCTAATGGAGAAGCTGGACTTCCAAAAGTATTAGCAGGAAGCGTTCTATCATAACCAATAAAGCTACTCATACCTACCCTTTCATTATCTATAATTCCATCTCCATATCCACAACCATTTATAGATTCACCGCCTGAAATACCAAAAGAATTATCTAGATTATCGGCATCTTGTAAAGGCCCTGCCAGCACAACCAAACCTTGAGCAGGTGGATGATATCCAAATGAAGTTCCTCCGTTACAACCATTATTATCTGCAAGGTCGGCATTATAAGCATAGCTTAAACTTCTCTGCACATCGCAACCAACATAATCATCTTCTGAGCAGCCAATATCTGGATCTAACCAAATGCCAACATTTAAATCGGAATATGTTTCGTTTGAGAAATTAATTAGTGTGTATTCAGAAAAAATAGTGCTTGCTAAGGCAGAATCAGCACTATTGTACCCATAGTGCATAGCTCTAATTTCCATTCTTAAAGAATCTCCGCCAGAATTAAGATGGGCATAATCATCATTATAAACAGTAAAAAGTGCCATATCCCCTTTTATACAAGGATAATCCCCGTCAATTGGATTATAAATACCATCAGAGTTATGATCTATAAAAGGGGCTATTATTGGGCTCTGCCCAAGAGAAACATCTCCATTACCAGGCCAATTTTGAATTACATTGGGCACCGTATAGCTCGAATTTTGTACGCAATTTGGATTTAAACCACAACTATACCAAGCTATAAAATCATCTATTTCTTGTTTAGTTACCTTCCAAACAAAATTATAATCGAAATGAGAAGTTGCATATGATGATGAATTACCTACTGGCCCAGGATAAAATTCCCCTTGGGGGAAAAACATATTAGCTGCTACTCGCAATTGATTGTTAGCGTCAAGACCAGAAATCCAAATGTTACCAGCATAAATGGTATGTTTACCACTTCCTTGAATATATTCATAGGAAGCGTTGTTTGTTGAAGGGTTACTAAACATAAATCCTGTAGATTGAAATCGTGCGTTTATATTATTCACATTTAAATAATCAAACACATAAGATTGTGCTGACAAACCAAAGCAAAAGCAAAATCCAATTATAGTAAGAAAGTTTTTCATAGTTTATTTTTTAATAAATTTAATTACTTTATTGCCTTCAAAATTTAAAATATAAAGGCCTTTTTTATAATGAGAAATATCTATTTGGTCTAATGATCCAGTAAGTACTCCACGGTAAATTAACCTTCCACTTAAATCAAAAATGTTATACTTTAAATTATTAGTTAAACTTTCTATAAATAAAACATTTGAAGCAGGGTTAGGATAAATTTTAATTCCACCAACATCTTTATTAGCTGGAATACCTGTATTTGCATCGATAGTTAACCCATATGTGGGAAAACCATTGTTTATTAAATTAGGAATATTGCAAGAATAATGCTGCATAGGTGTTTTAACCCTTAGCCTTAATTTTGCTTTAGAAGACAACCACTGCTCTCCACTTTCTAACATAGGTATTCCTACCCATGAACAAGATCGCCACATTCTATATAACTGACCAGTACTAGTAAAGTTATCCATGTAAAACTGACCGGCATCGTAAGCCGGCATAGAACCATTGTCTATAGAATTTGGCAAACATCCTGCATCTCTAAAAACATACACATAGTGCTTACCACCAAAAACTGCTTCATTGTTGGAATCGTAAAAATTAGATGTAGGATTAAACATCATGTCATTACCATTGTCATTTCCTAAATTACTATCTTCTCCAAAAGCAATGTTTAATCTAGTCCCTGTATTTACATCTAATGCATATCCTGGAAACCAACCCATTCCAGTGCTAGAAATATAATTTGCATCCATTGAATTACTAGATGAAGGACCTGTTGGATTAGCAGCTGGATTACCCATTTTATCTACAGAAGGTTTTAATTTAATCCCCTGTTTTGAGGTGTTTCCATCCCAAGACAAAGCTGGGTTGTCTTGAGTTTCCAGTACAGGACATCTTGTCCATTTAGAAGTATCATCTGTAAAAACAATATCAACAGACATTAAATATTTCAAGTCTGACAGACCTATACTAGAAACCAAATTACTTGCAACAGGCTCATGATTACAATTTCCTGAGGAAACCAATCGGTAAGGCCCCCAAGGATCTTGAATTGCCGCTTTATACTCTTGAGTATCATCAACACCCATATAGTCGTTATAGATACAAGGGTCATCACAAATGTTTGGGTAAGTCGTAATATCACATTGTATTTCTGCTAGACCTGCTCTAAGCCAATTGGTTGGCATTTGATACTCAGTATCTACAACGCCTGAAAGCCATGGATTAGCATTGTTTTCATAAATCATTTCTGAAAGAATTGGTTCAGTGAAATAACTATTACCCCCAATAGAGTTCATAGGTTGATGACCAACTGTAACCGCCAAACCCCATTGAGGAATTATTTGTGTATTTGAAACACCTAAAATAGAGTCGGAGTAAACGGTGTCTCCAACTCCATTTAAATACATTTTCCAACTAGAATCATCGCCAACCCATTGAGCTGAACCGCCCAAAATAGTATTAGGAATAATTTTGACAGTATAATCTCCATAAACAAGAGCACTAGGATCATCCACTTCAATCAAGATAGGAGCAAAAGCACCTTTATATTCTGGCTGATCTATATAACTAGAATTATTTAAAAATAAAGATTGGACGCTAGGCTCTGTTAATTCCAATTCATTACCTGCATTACCTTTCCCTTCAATTCTAGTGATATTAACTGCACTAGTTTGTGCAAAAGAAAAAGAAATTAATAATGTAAAAATAGGAGATAGAAGTTTATTCATTTTTTAGTTTTTTATTGCTTTTTTAAACACAACAGAGTTTTCATTTGCCAATTTAACTATATAAATCCCTTTGTTCAAAGGACGCATATCTAATGCAATAGATTCACCTGAATTATATGAATCATTTAAAATTTCTTTTCCTTGAACATCTAAAATAGATATCTTTATATGACTAGCTGAACTGGTATTTTCTATGTAAAGAATATCGCTTACAGGGTTGGGATATAAATTAAATTGGTCTGAAGAAAGTTGATTTTCTTGTAAACTTGTTACATCACTATTTGTTGGCCTCAAGAATTCAATTTCTAATTTTGGTCTATTGGTTGGGTCTGAACATTCACTAGAACCAAATACTACGCTTCTGTAAAGAATTTCTGTTTCAAGAGCAAACTGAAACCCATGGCTATTAGTAGGGTTATCAACCATGTCTTGAACTAGAGCACTTACATCAATCAAATAATCTTGATTAGTAGAACTACTTGCAGCTATAAGTTGCTGATTGTATAATGAAATTGAGGGTTGAGTGTTCCAGCTTACTGTTTGAACATCCCAGGCTGAGTTTATTCTACTTATTACAAGCTCATTGGACCCTGATAATTGCATGTGCTGCCCATTAGTAGATTGCGAACTTGGATTGTTATACATATGTAAATAAGCATTTATAATGGTTGACCCTAGGGGGATAGCTGCTATATCAAAATCTATAAGCACCCTAGTTATCATAGGAGCACCTGAATAGGTCCATGCTAGAATGGTGTTTTCCTGAGAGTAGCTATAATTAACAGCTGGATTTAAATCTCTAACAAATGTATCCTTTCCATCCAATGCATTTGGTTGAGAAGAATAAAAAAAGGATTGCTGTGAATATCCACTTTTAATTATAGAATTAAATAAAATAAATATGCTTAAGAAATGGATTAAATATTTATTCATGGCTTCAATTTTTATTAATGAAGTAAATTTCTAAACTAAAATGCAAATTCAACCCTATTTTATAAGTTTGGGATGAAACACATCAAAATAGTGATGAAATCTTACACTAATTTACTTTTAATAAAAAAAGATTCTTGTTTTTTGTTCTTAATGGATAGTGCTATTTATTTAACGGCAGGAAACTCACAATAAATGGATGGGTTAATAGCTAGATTGAATGCTTCATGTCTCTAACTCTAAGCTGAATTTTTACATTTCCATTATACTCATTCTTTTCTAGAGAAAAAGCAATGTCAACGCCAAGTTTATCATCAGTTAATAGAGGCTTTAAATGTCCTAACCCAAAACCAATACCGTCTAAAGTAATATTGCCCCCATCTTGTTTTACATTTATTTTCAAATGAGTTTCACCAACAACTTTAGTATAACCAGCATTAATCATGTTTTTGATTTTAAAAACTGGACGCATGTTTCCTGGTCCAAAAGGAGCCAACTGCTCTACCAATCTAAAAAGCTTAGGAAAAGGGTTGCTTTTTTTATCTCTCAATAAATCCATTGGGTTAAGAACAGCATCAATCTTTATTTTTTCTACCAAAAGATCTTCAGTTATTAATGCTTTAACCTCATCCTCAAACCTAGTCTTAAATTCTTCTAATTTTCCTGGCAAAAGAGTAACTCCAGCAGCATATTTATGACCTCCAAAACGCTCGAAAACGTCACCAATATTTACTAAAACCGCATGTACATCAAACCCTTTAACGGACCTAACAGAACCAGTAATAAAATCTCCATCATTACACAAAACCACTGTAGGACGATAATATGTTTCTATTAATCGTGAAGCAACAATACCTACAACACCTTTGTGCCAATGTTCAGAGCATACAACAGAAGTAAATTTAGCTGTATCATCGGCAAGTAAAATCAATGCTTCTTCAGTAGTTTTCTTATCTATCTCCCTTCTTTCCATATTTAAATCCTCAATAAGCTGGGCCCATTTTTGTGCTTCTATTACTGTGTTTGAAGAAAGAAGCTCAACTGCCATTGAAGCATGCCCCAATCTGCCAGCAGCATTAATTCTAGGAGAAATTGCAAAAACTAAATCTGAGCTCTCAATTAAACCTTTTCTTTTAGAAAACTCAATGAGTGATTTTATCCCTATCCTTGGAGTTTCATTAATTTTCTGTAGCCCTAACTTTACTAAGACTCTATTCTCGCCAACCATAGGGACTATATCTGCAGCCGTAGCGATGGCAACTAAGTCTAAATATTCTAAAATTAAATTCGAGTCTAATTTTAATTCAAATGAAATTGCATGTATTAATTTAAAACCTATTCCACACCCACACAGATCTTTAAATGGGTAAGAACAATTTTCCTGTTTTGGGTTTAGCATTGCTACAGAAAATGGAAGAATATTTCCTGGTAAATGATGATCGCATATAATTAAATCAATGCTATATTTTTTAAACTGATTAGCTTGTTCTATTGCTTTAACACCACAATCAAGAGCAATTACTAAGTCAATATTGTTCTTTTTTGCCCATTCTACACTCTGCATTGAAATACCATAACCTTCTTTATACCTGTCTGGTTGGTAAAAGCAAACATCAATTTTTATCTCTTTTAAAAAAAGATACATTAAAGCAACTGAACAAGTTCCATCGACATCGTAATCTCCGTAAACAAGCACTTTTTCATTTTGGATTTTTGCTTGAATAATTCTATCAACTGCCTTTTTCATATTTAGCATTGAAAAAGGGTCAAGAAGATCTGAAAAAGATGGTCTGAAAAATTGTTTTGCTTCTTCGAAATTTGTTATACCTCTTTGAACCAAAATATTAGCAAAAACTTGAGGGATTTTTAACTCCTCTTCCAAAATTGGAGCAAGAGGACTAATTTCATTATTTAGTTCCCATTTTTTCATTTTCGATTGCATTCGTTAAAGTTATAGTTATCTATTTTACTGAACTACATGTTTTCTTTTTATTTTTACCTCAATGCACAAACTTTTATTTACAATATCTATATTAATTACGTATAGTTTTTACGGACAAGAAGATTATTCCTCATTCTATTTTGAGGACTCACAACCATCTAACGTTTCATCAATATTTGAAATTCAAGATTCTTATTTAGGATCTTATTACAAACAAAATGATTCCTTAGTAAGAGTAATTATTGAAAAAGATAGTATCTATACAGAGTTTGGAATTCTGTTTATCATTTCACAAGAAGAGTTGAAAAAAAATAAATCAATTACTATCGAAAACTCTCTTGTTCATGGTATTCAACCCAACAGAGGAATTCCTTTCAAAATAATTGAGGATACTATATATGCTGTTCTTATACAACAAGATTTATTATTTAAACCCGACTCTAATCACATTTTAAAGCAACAAAAAAACAATTACTTTTTAAACAGCAAAAATGAAAAAGGCTACTTTAGCACGACTCTATTATCTCTCCAAAGTGATACTTTAATGCTTAAAGAAATAGACCATCTTGAAGTGTTTAATTTACTTCAAAAAATCAAAATATTTAAAGAAGTTGAACAAAACAACATCAAAACATATATTGCAAACCCAACACAAAATGAGTTAAATATTTTCATTAGGGAACAAGGTTTTTCAGATTTATTAAAATATCATTTATGAGTGCAAAAGAAGATACCATAGCTTTACTTAAAGATGCAATTGCAACTCAACAAGAG
>Ga0315332_10000093_pt1 | contig 29850 bp, 19 predicted proteins | sample M110034915metaG_FD_203455 | JGI IMG/M metagenome (GOLD analysis project Ga0315332, IMG submission 203455) | Ammonia-oxidizing marine archaeal communities from Monterey Bay, California, United States - M1 100m 34915 | ecosystem: Environmental > Aquatic > Marine > Intertidal zone | place: USA...
TTGCTGTTGCATGGTTTCGCTGCACGCCTGCGCTGTTGAGTCCGTAGTGTTACGCGATGTTGAATACGCGAAGGCAGATGGGCAGACGCTTCTGCTTGATTTGTATCTTCCAGCGTTGAGCGATGTAGATGACCGCTCCGTAGTGGAGAGTCGATCGAGGGTTCCCTGCGTTGTGTTTGTTCACGGCGGTGGATGGAAAGGTGGCGATAAAAAGTCTGCGAAGCAGAACGCTGCATGGCTTGTCGACCATGGTTTCGCAGTCGCCAGTATCAACTACCGCTTGACTGATACCGCCCAGTGGCCTGCTCAAATCGACGACTGTTACGAGGCAGTGCGTTGGGTTCGGCGCCAGTCAGAAATCTATGGAATTGATCCCGATCGGATCGGGGCTTTTGGCACTTCAGCTGGAGCGCATCTTGCTGCTTTGATGGGGACACGTGTCTTTCCTGGCAAAGAGAGTGTTTCCAGCCGTGTGCAGGCTGTGTGCGATTGGTTCGGTCCAACGGACTTGATGACCATGCCACCAAATAATATTGGGAATGGACGAACCGCCGAGGATGTTGCTGGGTCAAACGGTGCAAAATTGCTGGGAGTGACGGTACGTGAGGTCCCGGATAAGGCGGCAGATGCAAGTGCGATGGATCATGTGAGTGGTGATGCAGCGGCTTTCCTGATCATGCACGGTGATCAGGATACAGGAGTCCCCGTTTCACAAAGCACTCGCCTGCACAAGAAACTGGTCGCGAGCGGAGCTCTGTCAGAGCTGCATGTTGTGAAGGGTGGAAAACACGGTGGAACACTGTTTCGTACAAACGATGTCAGGCAACGTGTGCTCCATTTCTTTCAACGAAGCCTGATGAAAAACTGGAATCAAGGAACCGGTCCAAATGCCAGGTTTCGCATTTTGCATGCATCCGCGCCAACACGTTGGAGCGTGGTTCGTGATGAAGGCATCAAATGGAAAGTTACGCTTCCAGGTACTGGTCAGAGTACTGTGGTTAATTGGGGTAACCGGATCTTTTTTACGACGATGGAACCCGTCCAACAGGATTCAACCATTGGTTCCAATATCGTCGCCTGGTGCTGTGATGCGACAACTGGCAAGACTCTATGGAAACGCGATATAGCAGCTAAGCATCCACTTCGTTTGTCTGGATGTTTTAGCGATAGCACCGCACCCCCACCGGTGACTGATGGGCGATCTGTTTGCTTCTTCAATGCGTCAGGAACGATCGCATGTTTTGACCTCGATGGAGAGCTGCAGTGGAGTCGCGAGCTTATGGCTGTTGGTCGCAGTCAGCCAACACTCATTCAAGGGTCAGTGGTTTTTATCAAACAGAGTTACATGCCTGATGAGGGCGGGAAATTTACACACGATCACGGTGCTGCGCCGATCGAAGAGTGGACCCAACTACAAGCCATCGATCTTCAGACAGGCGAAGACAGGTGGGCAACGACTTGTGGCGTCAATATGGGCTGTGTGCCACTGCTTATGTCTCGAACGGATGGTCGTGATGTGATGGTTGTCGGTCGTGGCGGTGGGCATTCACCCCCCGAAAAACCCACAGGCATTTCAATGATTGATGTTGCTGATGGGAAGACGCTCTGGACACTACCGCTGCCGAAGTTCATGAGTACGATGACCTACAATCTCGTGGGTGATGATGTTCTTGTATTTGACGCCGGAAATCATTTGTGGGTTGATGCATTGACCGGCAAAGTCACACGGCAAGTTTCGATTGTCAAAGATGTTTCTGTTCGACGCCACGATGCTGAGGGGTGGAAGACGGAAACCACAAACATTACGAATGTGAAAAAACCAAGATCGATTATCCAGCAATCAAACGTGCTTGCGGGAGCTTATCACTACTTCCGGAGTTACACAGAACCGTGGTTGGGAAGGGTCGATTCCAGAACTGGACGCGTTGAGTATTTGCAACTGCCCGTACAGATGCGCCCAGGTTCCCAACGACAAAAAGATGAGTTGTTGTGGGGGCCCGAGGGTATGGATGCAAAAGTGTTAGACGCTTTGAAAGGGGCCAGGAAGAAGCAGGCAGCCATCCCAATTACCAAGTGGGCGTTCAAAGAGAACGCCATGAAAGATGCCGGTGGAAACGTGGTGATGGGCGATCAACGATCCATGGGGAATGGTTGGGGGCACCATGCGTCACAGTTGCCAACGGTAATTGGAGAATGCCTCTACTTGCCGACGATGGCTGGTACGGTGTACGTGATTCGTTGGGACAGTGAGACGCTCAACGAAGACGCGATTGTCGCGATCAATGATCTCGGACCCGTTGGTGGTTCGTGGAATCGTGCGAGCTTGAGTTTCGCAAATGATTCCCTGTTTGCACATACAATTGATGGTCTGATTTGCATCGGCAAGTGATGGGATTGTGATCCGACAATCTGCCGTGCAGTTTGTATTGCTGGTCTGAGAGGGCCTGTGGTGGAGCTGCTTCTGGCTAGAAACGAGTCTGGTATTGCAAGTACAGGAATTGTCCATCAGCATCGCTAGGGACGCCTGGAGTCAATTTGTAATACTTACCGGGCTGGAAGATCGAATATCCCAGAAGAAGGTCGTTGCGGGGATTCAAGGCGAAGTTGATCAATACATCCAACTCCTGACCCAGGTCACGGTCTGCTGCTGCATTGGTTGGGTTGAACGCTGTCATGTCCGCGTTGTAAGGAGTTGTTTTCTGATCCAGAAAGAAGTAGTGGTACCAAAGTGTCAGTTCAACTTTCGGACTGAGTACGGGGGTCGTGAACTGAAGGCTGACATCATTGATGTTGCGACGTCCAAATAGGTCCATGAAGCCGAGATACCAATGCGATTGTGGAAATAACGCGTCAAATCCGCCGTCGCCTCTGGCGGCGGGAATCTCGCTGTCTCCGGACGCCCAGTCGTACCACAGCCATAGTCGGGCATCTCGTTTGCTGTGCCGATGCAGGCTGTGTAGACGGTGACCCATGCCGGCAGTGATAAATCCCGCGTCGTGATTTCCATATCCCGGACTATTGCTGCCAAATTGGTAAGCACCTTCAAAGGCAAACAACTTGCCGGTTTCAGTTTCACCTTGCAGTCGGGTGCCAATGGTTTGGTAGTCGTATTGTTCGCGTCGGTTATTGAGCCCGAAATAATAGGCGTCAAGTTTCAAGTTTTCAGTCGGACGCTGGGCAGCGTAAATTCCGTAGAAGTCAACTTTCTCGTCGGCTTGGTTGCTGTTTTGTTCAGCATGCATGTCACCAACCGGATGGAGAAAAAAAGCATCAGTTTTCCACCGGTGTCCTTGATAGATGAATTTCAACCCATCAAATGTTCGCCGGTCATTCACCCAGTCTAGTGGCGACACCAACCTTTGGGATCCATAGCATTGTTCTTGACGCCCAATCCGCAGGCTCGAGGTGTCTGTGAGTTGTGCGTCAAAAAAAGCATTTTGTATGCGATCAAGCGAAGGATTGCCGGGGCCGGACGGCAGTATTTCTGCAGTCGAACCACCGTGCAGGTACTCACCGTAGAGACGGAACCAATCATTGATTTGGTAGTTCGCAAAAAGTCGCACTCGCGTTAGCAAATAATCATCACTGTCACCCGTCAAGCCAGTTCCGGCGATGTTCGATTCGTCTTGGAATCGAATGCGGGCTTCACCTCCGATGTCCACGCGTTGTTGCAGTAACCCTTTCAGGCAATCACCCGGATAGCGCGAACCGCTGTAGCAGGGATCATTCAGATAACGAAAGTCGTTTTCGAAGAAAAGACAACGGTATGATGAACGCATCGACGAATCTGCGCGACGAATCTGAAGGCAGGTGCATTGGTTCTTGCATCGGCAGGCTGGAATCAGACTGGGCGGAACTTCGATAATTGATGGCATTTCCGAAGCAACCGATTTCGGCTCAGCAAGCTTCGTTGCAATCCGCTCTATTGGCGTGAAGTAGGGCATCACGAGGTCGGATGGCGATGACTCTGAATCGCTGCCTGGATCAAATGTGATGTTCTCAATCACGACCGGTTCGATCGAATTAGCGACCCTGGAATCCAAGCGAATTAGGATGACAGCGAGTGTGATCCCGGCTGCGATGATCAGAGCGTGTGGCCAAGGCCGACTTCGCATGGCACTGGATTCCTTTCAGCCATCACGAGGCTGCCGGATATGATGGCGGCAGCATGAGTTCGGAAGGAGCGCGGTTTGCGATGGGGAAGCAGGTTCCCGCAGGAAAACCGTCTTCTCCGAAGATAGGTTTTCAGCACCACTCGCGTTCATTCCTCAGCAGTACGAGGCATCCTCGCCTTCGTTCCATTCATGTAATCGGGTTCGTGTGGGAACGGTCATCATGGCAAGTGCGGCGTTTCGTGTTCAGGAAGCTGCAGGGTCCGTGAGAAAAGGACTGAACCACCGAATCGTCATGATGCCACTGATCGGAATCGGTCGTACCAAGCGTGAGTTTTGGGCCGGTTTTACTGTGCCCCAGGCTGATTCGGGGTGGGTCACCAGTTGCACCGTCTCATCGCGTTTGACCTTCTGACGCACATGATTGTGTCAAGAAATAACGGTTTTGACTGGTCGGGTAGGTCGTGTTTTATGGTCCTGTCTGCGACCGCTGACGTACCAATTTCCATCGATGAAAAAGCGTAGTTTTCGTTTCTGTGCTTTGGTAACGCCGATCCGCGTGGTGCGACACACTCGAGAGGCCGTTTGCCCACTTTGGAAGATACCTACATTGGTAGATTGAACAAGATCTGAAAAGTCGAGTGAGCGATCAACACAGAGCGCTTGACAAAGCATGGCTGGTCCCCGGGTCAATCGACTCAGGTCGTCAGTGCCACGCTGCCGCTGCATCGCGGGCAAACCCCATACAGGCTCAATCGCACGGATCAGCACAGCACTGCCGGTCCCCGGCGACTGTGTTACAGCATTCAAGCAGTACTTGGCATGGATTGGATAGACGTACAATGTTCCTGGCGGGCCGAACATCGAAGCATTTCCAGCGGTTTTTCCCCGAGCACTGTGGCTGGCCGCATCACCCTGGGCCAAGTAGGCTTCGGTTTCAACAATTTGCCCACCAATCCATTTGCCCCGCGTTTTTCGAAGCAGTGACATTCCCAACAATTCGCGGGCGACTAGTTTGGGATCGCGGTCGTAGAATGAATGCGGCAAGCGATTTTGTGAGGAAGGTATTTTCATAATGAAACTTCAAAGCCAAATGTTATCAGCGCGGTGGATTGTTCCTGTTACTAGTGACCCCATTCATGGTGGTTGGGTGGAAATTGACAATGGTCAAGTGGTTGCATTTGGATCGGGTACGGCACCTCGCGCCGCGAAGGATCTGGGTGATATTGCTGTTTTACCTGGCCTCGTAAATGCCCATACGCATCTTGAATTCTCGGACTGTTCAGACATGGTCGGTTTCCCCGGGATCTCATTGCCGGAGTGGATCGGTCAGGTAGTGAGTACACGCCGGTCCACCGATGAGACGAACCGTAGCGATGCTATTGAGCGTGGAGTGCGGGAGTGTGCACGTACGGGGACTTGCTTGGTTGGTGAGATTGCAACGCCGCCTTGCAACTATCCGTTGCAGTTAAATGATGTCGATCTGATCTCTTTTGCAGAGGTGTTGGGATTGAGTTCGGAGCGCGGCAAGGAACGTCTTAATGTTGCAAAGGCTCATTTGGGGCTTAACACTTGCAGTGGGGTGAGCCCGCATGCACCCTATTCTACCTCTCGGGAAACTCTTGAAGCATGTCTTCAGCTTGCGAATGCTAACCATCGATCTCTGGCCATGCATGTCGCCGAATCACCGCATGAGCGAGAATTATTGGAAGCCGGTACCGGGCCGTTTGCGGACGCTCTCAAGTCGATGGGTGTTTGGCGAGATGATCTTTTTCCATGGCCAAATAAGCCCTTCCTATGGTTGATTGAGCAATTGGCAAGGGCTCCACGCTCCCTGCTTATTCATGCAAACGACTTACGCGAAGCTGAAATAGTGAAGCTTGCAGAATATCCCCATCTGTCGGTCGTCTACTGCCCGAGGACCCATCATTTTTTCCAATATGAATCACATCCAGTGGCGACCATGTTGTCGCACGGGGTGCGAGTGGCATTGGGTACAGACTCAAGAGCCAGCAATCCGGATCTCAATCTGTGGAGCGAAGCACAGTTTCTGTGGCAGCACCGCGTTGATATCCCACCAGAATCTGTTTTGCGGATGGCGACTTGGTCTGGCAGTCAAGCGTTGGGACGCGAAGACGTGGGCTGCATACGGCCTGGGTGCCGCGCTAAATTAGGATTCGTTCGAAGTGCTGCTTCCACTAAGCAAGAGCTGTTCTGTGACTTCGCGACTCATGATTACGCTCCCCTTGACGACCTGACCTGTTAGCCACTGTTGAGTCCGGCCTGAATCCCATCAGGAGCGAAGATGCTCCGCCCGCCATCGACTGGAATGCAGGTGCCGGTCACAAAGTCGTTTTCACAAAGAAACTGAGTTGCATGCGCGACGTGCTCAGGGGTGCCAACCTTGCCTACCAGTGTGCTAGTTGCCATCGTTTGTGCAAACTCCTCGGTCGCCTCTTCGCCTAGCAAAACTGGACCGGGTTGGATGCAATTGACGCGGATTCGTGGATTTCGATGTCCGAGCTCAACGGCTAGTGATCGGGTCATGGTTTCAATTGCACCTTTACTTGGGAAGTACGCTGCATGGTCTAGATAAGGACGCACCGTGGCCCAGTCGCCAATGTTGATGATGGATCCGCCCATGCGCTGTGCCACCATTTGCAGCCCTGCTGCTTTGGCACATAAGAAAGACGCGATGGAGTTGATCTCAAAATATTCTCGGATTTCACCAGCAGTAACCTTTTCCAAGGGTGTCGGATGCCAGATCGCAGCGCTGTTGACCAGAATATCGATCCGCCCGAATTTTGCTACGGTTTCGTCAACTAAGCGTTCCGGTGTCCCTTCATCGCACAAGCTTCCCTGTGTGACGTGGGCCTGTGTTGAGTGCTTGTCATTGATATGACTGGCAAGGTCTTCGGCTTGATCAACACTCGTATTGGCGTGCAGAGCAATGCGACAACCGAGACTGGCCAAGTGGATTGCGATTGCCCGCCCTACTCTTCGAGAGCCGCTGCCGGTAACCAAGGCAACGGGTTCAGGACAGTCGAAAACTTCTTGCAGTTTGGACATGGTGTTTTGTTGGTGAAGTGTCGGAGAGACGGAATTCAAAGGTACTTTGCGAGCTCGCCACCGCGAGCTGCCCGGGCATCGACTTTTGCCGTGATTTCCGGATCTTCAATTAGTGGTGGTGCGTGATGTGGTTTTATCCTTGCATCGATTACCAATGAACCGCTGCAGCCCCAATGTTTGTTGACAGACTTGGCACCAAGGCCGTCCATATCACACGCAGGGTTGCTTCGAGTGAACGTCGTCCACAGCCAATTGCTCATTGAGCGAGCCGCGAAGTCACTATCGTCGACAAGGGTTATTAGCGGAAGCGTTGCAAAACAAGGTCTGCTCGCCATGCCTTTTACAAAGCTCTGCAAATCGTTTGATGACTCGGCGTTCGTAAATCGAGGTGCCTCGATCGCGAGGATGCCCGGTGTGACGATCCTTGGGTTCTTGAATCCTTCTGGCAATGTCAGGTCTTGTGGGAGGTCTGTACCCAAGGTGCGTTGCGGTGGTCCCGTCGCCGCAATCACGACTTTGGAACCCTGATTGAACCCGCTGCCAGAGTAGTCAAGCGTGTCGATCGTGGTTCGAGTCTGAAAATGCAGGTCACGTTTCCAGTCAACGCGGGAAAGGATGTGATGCATGTAGCTCTCAATGTCATGGATGTTGAGCTCATTGCTTGGATCATCCGTGATGAACAGATACTTGGCTAATGAAAGCTGCCCATTCCCGAGAATCGCGTTGGCTTGAGTCAGCAATTCCTGTGGTTCCGGTCGCTCTAGATAAGGCATGTAGCGTTCGCTGCCAATCGCCAGCAACAGTGGATGGACACCTGCAGCGTCCACAGCATGAACCGCCTTCACTCCCGGGATCACTGATGGAATGATGGGGTCGGTGAGCTCGTGGATCAGCTGACCAAAAGTAGTATCTTCCTGCGGTGGGCGACCAACGACCGTAAATGGCCAAATTGCACCTTTGCGGTGCCACACGTGTTCAACCTGCATCACTGGGAACTCATGTTGCAAACTGTAGTACCCAAGATGATCTCCAAAAGGTCCTTCTGGTTTGGTTTGGTTCGGATTGATTGTGCCCACGATTGCAAAATCAGCGTCAGCGTAGACCGGAGCATGATTGCCAGTGATCATGCGGACTCGTCGACCGGCCAAAGCCCCGCCAAAAGTCAACTCAGTGAGACCCTCTGGAAGTGGCATCACTGCGGCGACTGACATCGCCGGGGATCCACCAACCGTGATCGTCACGCGAAGTGGCTTGCCACGGTCGAGAGCGGCTCGGTGATGAACGCCCATGCCGCGATGGATCTGATAGTGCAGTCCGACTTCCGTGTTCGGTTCGTACTGGTTACCAGAGAGCTGCACCCGATACATTCCAAGGTTGACCTGCATCAAGTTCGAAGGAGCATTCGGATTGTCACTCAGTACTTGCGGTAGGGTGACGAAAGCGCCTCCGTCGTCGGGCCAACATTTGATTGCGGGCAAGTCTGTGATCTTGCACGTCGACTTCTGAACGGCGCCACGATTCACCTTGCGGGGCAGCATGCTCAGGGCAGTGAGTGGCACACCTGCATAGCGAAATGGTCGTTTTGGTAACGCCGATGGATCAATTTTTACCTCGATCACCCTCCGCACCGCCTCGAGGGTTCCTCTAAATAAATACCTCGCTTGTTCGATCGACCCGAATAAATTTGAAGCAGCCGGGAAACGGCAGTCGCGGATGTTGGTGAACAGAAGTGCTGGACCGCCATTGGCATACACACGACGCTGGATTTCTGCCATTTCCAATTGGGCGTCGACTTGTTCATCGATCTGGATCAGGTATCCACCTTTTCGCAGGTCTTCGACGGCGTCTCGGGTTGAACGATGCTTCACGGGTGGAAACACTCTTGCACGCGGATGGTGTTGGGAACCAGATCAGGAAGGGTAGGATAACCGCGTCTGGCAACATAGACTAACGATAACCGTGTATCGGTCATCTTGCCCATCCCATCCACAACCACTTGAAATACGCATGTTGGACAGCAATCCAATTCCATCTCCGGAACTTTTGACAGTCACCGAAATTTTAGAGCAGAAAAGCGATGTGTTGGTCGCTGGTCTGACGGAAGAGGGTAGCCTTTCGTCAACATTGGACACGATCGATAACGTCACCGGAGGCTGGGTCAAGCGTCTGGTGGACGAAGGCGAAATCCGTGGAAAAACAGGTGAGTTGACTTTGCTCGCCTCTCCGGCCGATACCGGGCCCCGGATGCTACTCATTGTTGGCTTGGGGTCAGGTGAACCCGACAGAGACTTGGCGTTTGAGGCGGGAGCTATGCTGGTTCGTCGCCTAGGCGATCGGCAACGCGAAACAGTTGTCGTGGCCTTGGGTGAGTCTCTTCCCCAAACCACCCATGATGCACTGGTCGCTGGCGCTCTCTCAGGATGTGAGCAACAGGCGATTTACCAGTCCGAGCCAGCATTACGGGTGCCTGAGAAAATTCTGTTTTATGGTGTCTCCCAAGAAAGCCTCCAGCGGGGATGTGCGATTGGTGAATCGATTAATCAAACGCGGCGTCTGGTGAATGAACCACCCGCGGTTATCTTCCCTGAAAGTTTCGCTGAAAAAACCACTTCTCTGTTCGAGGGGAGCTCTGTCATCGTCGAAGTTTGGGATGAGCAGCGATTGATTGCCGAGGGTTGCAGGGCCATCCTCGCGGTGGGAGCAGGATCATCCAAATCGCCCCGACTAGTGATCCTGAGATACAACGGAGGTGGATCAGAAAAGCCACTGGCTCTGGTCGGAAAGGGAGTCACCTTTGACAGTGGCGGGCTATCGCTTAAGCCCAGTGCGGGAATGCTTGATATGAAATGTGATATGGCAGGTGCAGCCACAGTGGTCGGTGCCATGCACGGAATTGCCAAGCTGGGGCTGAAACGCAACGTGATCGGATTTTGTGGACTTGCGGAAAATATGGTCAGCGGTGACAGCTACAAATTGGGCGATGTGATTGAGACCCGAAGTGGAAAAACGATTGAGATTCACAACACTGACGCTGAGGGGCGTGTGGTGCTTGCCGATACGCTCGATGTAGCAATCCAACATGAGCCACGAGCGATGGTTGATCTTGCCACACTGACGGGCGCCTGCATGGTGGCGTTGGGAACGGATATTGCAGGTTTGATGACAAACGACCAAGAAGTTTGTGACGAAATCCAGGCTGCTGCTGGAACGGAGGGGGAACCTGTCTGGCAACTACCGATGTTCGATCTCTTTGACGATAAGGTCAAAAGTAAAGTGGCAGACATCAAGAATGTTGGTGAGGGCCGCTGGGGTGGCGCGATCACGGCCGCTAAGTTTCTTGAAAACTTTGTGGGAGATGTGCCTTGGGTTCACATCGATATCGCAGGTCCCGCGTTCGCTGATGGGGCCAAGCCATCAAGGGATGCCGGTGCTACTGGCGTAATGGTGCGAAGCTTGATCCGCTGGGTTGAGAATAGCGATATCTAAACTGTCGCTTTTTGTCCAAAGCCGCAGCAAACCGTCACGCACTTCGTCAGTTTCAACGAAGTCATCTCATCTTGTTCCTGGCCAGAATTTTTTCCATTTGCTTTCACCAGCTTTCACCGCTGGTTGACCATCATCTCCGGTTCGTTGATTCGTTCCCTCAAGTTTTGAGGCCAATTCGCGAATTGCATGAGTGATGCCTGCTCGCGGTGCTTGTACGATCAATGGCACACCATTGTTGCGGACTTCAACCATGGTTCGATAGTCATTGGGAAGCAATGCGAATACTTCTCGCCCCAAAGTTTCCTTGGCTTTTTTCAAGCTGATTTGGCCAGAGTCCAGACCTGCGCGATTCACGACGATCTCAACCTTCTCCTTGAGGTCGTCCATTTCCTCGAAGCTCATCATCAGACGGACGACGTTGCGCAAGCAGGGTAGATCCAACTGAGTTACCAATACGACTTTGGATGCACTTTCAATCGCAGCCATGTCGATCGGACTGTAAGTCTTCGACAGGTCGATAATCAGGTGCGTGAAGGACGCTTTCAGCAGCCCGATGACTTTGCGTATGTTGTCAGCGCTGATCGCGTTGGTGTCATGCAGTTCAACTGGTCTGGGAAGCAGGTACAGCCCACTACTGTGTTTGGTAAGTGATCGCTTCAGCAGTTGGATGTCGAGGCGGGAGACATTCTGAACAACATCAGCGAGCGTGTAGTCGGGGATGGAGTCCAAAAATACATCGGCGTCGCCTAGTGCCAAATCAAGATCCAGCAAGGCAACGCTGTTCAATGTGTTCTCTGCAAGCACACAACCGAGGTGGACGGCCGTGCTTGTGGTGCCCACTCCTCCAGTTGCACCTGCAATGGCGATCACTTCGCTGCTGCGAGTCCCACCTTCCATCGAACCAAATTTCTGGTGACTGACACGCTGGAGTGCCCCGGATAAGTCCTCATCTGAAACTGGAAGCGTCAGAAATTCTCTCGCTCCCGCGCGAATCGTTTTTAGAATCAGTTGCCCGTCGGTATTACGACTCGCAGCAAGGATTGCAGTTCCAGGGATTTCGGTTGTCAGTCTCTCGATCAGTTCAATCGCTTGATCGGGATTGCTGTCGAGCGCTACAACACCGACATCCGGATTCGTCTGTTCCAGCACATCTGGAAAGAACTCGTATCGTGAACAGTCAGCCTCTAACCACACGGTATCCAATCCCAAAAGCATTGCTTTGAGGGATTCGCGTGTGGCGTCGTTGGGGTCGACGAGGGCGATTCGTAATACGTTACTCATGAGATTGCTTGCTCATTGTATGTCTGACGACTTGCAGCGCGAGCGATTGTAAACATCTTTCTTGTCTTTCTCTCATTACTTCACTGGTGGTGCAGTAATGGAGATTCCTTCGCCTACAATGACGGGTGCTTCACCGGGCACGATTGCTCCCGGCGGAATAGCCTCCTCGTGTCTGAATTGCCCCGGCATGACTTCCGGCATCACGCTGTAGCCATCGCCCCCAATGTTGCAGTTATCACCACCCAGCAAGTTGGGAACTTCGATGTGACCGCGAAGATACAAATCCGTATCGCTCGGTGACATTGAATTGAGGCCCGGTCCGCCTCGTGGCACTTGGTGTGGATCCAGAGCTTCGACTAGTTCCGGGGTGACCGTGATCAACAGTTCGATATCGTTTCTGGTTTCAGTGATCCGTCGAAAAGCTGCGCCGACGTAAGGTAACTCGCCGAAAAACGGTGTAGCTCGAGAAACCGCCTCAGTGCGGCTTTGCAGCAGACCAGCGATCGCAAAGGTTTGCCCCGCCTGCAATTCGACAGCTGTTTCAACATAGCGAGAGCTGAAAGCGGGAACATCAATCCCTTGGGCGCTGATTGAACGTGATGGATCAGGTTCGGTCACCTCGGGGCGGACTTCTAAACGAATTCGGCCAGGGCCGACAACGAATGGAAGGAAATCGACAGCGGTACCAAATTCCTCGTAATCCACAGTCACCGAATTGTTACTGGGAACAATGTAGGGAACACGTCCACCAACGTTGAACCTCGCCGGGCGACCGTGAGTCGCGACGACTGTAGGCTCAGCAAGGAACTTAATCAGATCCTGTTTGCGCAAGGCTGCAATCAGAGCCTGGAAGTCGCCGGCATTGCTAAATACCTTATTCGTTGCGCCTAGGACTCCTCCTGCAGAGGGGATTGCGGCGGTGCCGCTTGCCGCAGCTTGGATCAACCCACCCGGTGCAGAATAAAAGAAGGAACCCGTTGAAACGCTGCCCCAGTCAATGCCAAGGTCTCGCAGCTTTGTACGAGATACTTCCATGATCTTGGTGTGCAGCAGAACAGTCTGCACTCCAACGACGCGAATGTTATTTACAACCGTCGTATAGAACTGCTCGGTAATTGCGACGGCTCGGTCGACATCATCTACGCTGGTTACCGTGCCGGAAATGATCGCGCTGTCTTCAATCGGAATGACCTTTAGCGTCGCCAATGGCAGTTGGCTTTCCAGAATTCCTTCTACCTGCCTCGCGTCGGCCATCACAATAACGTCGACGGTGTAAAGACGATCATTGGTATCCCACAGATTCAACTGCGTCGTACCAGGTGTTTTCGCAAAGATCTGAATCTGGTTCTGAGAAACCGGAGTCGCTCCAACGACTAATTCGTTGTAAACCTGAAACTTCGGAATCCTTTCCTCGAGAGTTAGGATGCGGCTACTTTTCACAATCATCTCAACCCGCTCAGAGGGTTGAGAGATATTGTGGGCAACCGCTGACCCGGTCGAGGCCAAAACACCCGGTGTAGTCTGGGCGTGAGTCGGCCGAAGGCACGCGACGGAGATCGTCGTGGCAATCAATACTGCGGCTGAGAGCCGTGCCATCAATCGGTTCGTTTCCATCGCTGGGTCATCCTTGCTGGACCAAATTCGAATCCGTTCGAATTCTGCCCTACCAAGTGAGGAAGTTCTCACAACAGTAGTGGCAGAGGTCAGTGCGTGTAACGGTTGTAAATGAAAGGTTGTTGCCAAGATCAGCCATCAATTGATGGACTGACCCAAATTGACTTCGTGGGTAAAGTCCTCGAACCCGACGCATTCGCGTCAATGTTAGTCGTTCGAGGGTGGCTGAAAGAAGGGACTGTCTTCCCCATTCAGCTTCTGGTAATCGTCATCTTTTTGGATTTGCACAGGAAGCGTGCCCGTCATTGGTTTTTGTGGTTCCGCATCCTCTGCTCCGACTTCTCCGATCAGCACAGGTAATTTGCCGGCCACGATGTAGTATTCCAGCATTCGTCCTTCAACGAGCTTGAACATGGTAAAGCCTTCGGCTTTTTGCTCGCTGATCACTGGTTCAGCAGCGACCACTGGTGCCAATTCCTGTCGCGCTGCTTCCTCTTCCTCAAGTCGAAGTCTTTCTTCTTCCTCTTCCAGTTCCGTCCGATGGTTCTCGATCATTGTGAGAAACGCGGCAGCGGCTTCGTTTGAGCCATCCTCGAGGGTGTGATCCTGATCGCTAGCCTTATGCAACTCAATGTCCGCAAGTTCTTTTGCGTACGACCATGCATCTTTGTCTTTCTCGGGAATCAGCAATTGTAAATATCTAGCAGGCTTCCCACGCTCGTCATCAGTGCGTCGTGATGTGTCTCCGTCGATCGAGAAGACGCGGATTCCCATGAAGACTGTTTGTGATCCACTTCGGGGAATGAAATCACCCTCTTCGAAGAAGCCGACAACGTCCACTCGATCCCCTGGCTGAAGCGAACTGGAAATGCCCAGCTCACTGGCATCCATATCAACAGCTTTCCAGCCATTGGGGACGCTTGTCCAGTTGTCGTCCATCAGCTTGGCAAGAATGATAGGTTCGTCTTCGTATAAACGCTGCTTAGCGTACTTGCCTTCGACCTCTGCCAGATTCTGGCTGGTGCCTTCAGGGACTTTGTCCTCCGGCCATCGCTCCAATGCGATTTTGTCACCGGTGATTTTCTCGCCTACGTCGATTGACGCTTTGGTGACAAAAATCTCGACCATGGTGGTCGTATTCTGGTTGCCCTGAGCTTTCAACCATTCGCTGGCCAGTACGGCTGCAACAGTACCACACACGCAAGCAAGCAGAAGATAGATCGATTTATTACGCATGGCACTAAGTCGTTTGAAACGAGTTACCCGTTGGGTTTTTTGGTCATTTCACGCGTGCCGTGGCACAACATGAACTGCCGTAAGAGTCTTTTTCGGCGCAAAACATTGGATCGCTGCAACCCGCAAGACCGTTGAGCTATCATCAATACGATCGGCGGCCCCAACGCAATCCGTTGGACCCGCCCAATCGTTAGAAGTTGCCACCAAAGTCACCCAGCTACCGCTGCTCAAACGAGCATGCCTGCAATCGCAAAGTAGGCAATCGACCCGATCGCCATTGGGATTCCGTAGGGCAGCAGGTACATCGATGGCTTTCTCTCTCTTGCGATTTCAGAGAGTTTTTGAGGACTTCGCACAGTTTTCCACTCGTGCAGAATCTGGTGTGCCATGGCAAGGTGCTTTTGCCATTGCCCACTACGAAGGATCATCAACATGGCCATGATGCCCCCCACAATGGCGGTCGCGGCAAATGCGTAGAGGGTGACGATGATGCCGAGCCAAGCTCCGACACCAGCAAGCAGTTTAACGTCGCCGGCACCCATGCCACCTACGTTACGAAGTACGAGTAGCAACATCATGCCGACAAATGTGCCAAGTAGACTCCATCCCAGACCGATCATGCCGTCTTGCATGGTCCAGTGGAGCCAGCCGCAGGCGATGAAGGGAAAGGTGAGCCAATTAGGTACTTTCAAAATCGCGCCATCGATGATTGCGGCGACAATCAAGACGACGGTAACGAACCAAACGGTCCAGTTTTCGGCAATTCCTTGAAGTAGCGTGTCCATATTCAGTATCCCCGTGGTTTGTTAGCGAGCGGTGGGTTGCGAAGGAAGCGTGGGGTGCCTCACTTCGTCATGTGTGTGGTTCGACGACCGTCAGCGTGGCCCTATCAGCCAACTGAACATCGCGAACAAGAGCGTCACCAAGCAACAAGATAGTTGCCAAGCGTAGGCGGCTGCGTCGGCAGGCAGTAGTGGGTAGTTCATGGAGGATCCCGCAGGGGGCAGGAGGTGGTGCGATGGAGATCGGACCGGGGGGAGGCGTCAAGTTATCAATCTAAACGCAAACATCCCGACGCCACGGCGCGGTTCCCTAGATGCTGGAACCGTGCCGAAAAGCGACGAGATATCTTCGGTGTGCTGCCAAATGTCAGCAGCAGTCGAATCAGTTGCCAGCGATTGCCGTTCCAACTGCTTCGAACTTGGTCTTTGCTTCGGTACCGATGGTTCCAACGGCGGCTAGGCAGACAACTACGATGAGTGCCAACATAACGGCGTACTCAACTGCGGTTGGCCCATCTTCTTCTTTCAGAAAATTTACGATGCTGTCAGCGAAATTCTTCATGTCTCTCTCCTCGCGAGTGAGAAGCATATCTGGTGGATATGCGACGACGACTTAAAATGCATGAATCAACGTGACTCATGCTTTGATAAAGGGACAGCCTCGTCTCCGACTTTCGTCTGACACGCCTTGGCATGGGGTCGCGGTCATGACCGCGAACTCATGTTCCCTTGGCAACCCGGCGGTCCAACACCCTCGTCATGCATTCGTGCACGATGAACAGATTGGATCCGTGGCTTTGCGCCCCGCCTTTACAGACGGTTTGCCCTTGTCCAGGGAGCAAGGCTGACCAAACCGGTTGTCATCGCGTTCGTGCGACTCGTTCCGTTTTGGCAGCGAGTCGAACAACGACTCACTCACTTCACTAAAACGTAAGACAAAATACAACGCTGTCAAAAAACTCTGGTCAACGAAACCTTGTCGATCACGATGATGGTCCGAATATACGGATTGTGAGTATTAGGAAGCCGTTGGCGATGTTTTGACACGACGGCCACCCCCTCTGCAGACCCTGGCCGCCGATCCGTTGCTCGGGGGTGAAATCTCGGTTCGATCGTGCTTTGAGTAATCTGGGCCGACTGTAGATTGACCAGTGATGTCTGATTTTGTATCCCGGTCGTGAGCCTTGCTCATGCACACACAGGTCTGCTCGGTTTCCGCCCTAGTCCGTTGTGATTCGAGTGGGCTTCTGGAGGTACCGGATTAGGTCCCGAATCTCATTGCTGGAAAGCGTATCCAGAAGCCCCTCCGGCATCGGAGATTTCTCAGTCAGTTTTTGGTCTTTGATTTTTTCCTTGTCGAAACTGAGGTTCTCGGTTGCGGTTTGGATCGAGATCGTGCGATCTGTTTCGGCTGTCACCAAGCCGTTGAAGATGCGATCGTCGGTCGTTAGCAGAATGGTCATGCGATAGTCCTTGGAAACGATCCCGCTGGGATCGATCACGTTGCCTAGCAGGTAGTCAATGTCATTGCGATTTGATCCTGTCAGGTCAGGGCCAATCTGTTCGCCCTCACCGAACAAACGATGGCAGTTCTGACATAGTTTTTTAAACAAACGGCGACCATTTCCGACTTGCGCTTCCGCAGGCAGGGAATTTTCCAGAGACTCTTTTAATTGGTCAATTTGACTCTGTATCTCATCCGGAGTCGTTCGAACCTCTCCCCATACGCGTCCAATGAGCTGAGTAAGTTCAGGGTCTCCGAAGCTTTTGATCTGCCTCACCTGAAACGCAGATAAGTCATTGGTTGGTATTTTTCCCTGTTCCATTGCTTGAAGCATCACTCGTGCAAATGACTTTCGAGAGACAAGCATTGACATGAGTTGCGGGCGTACCGGGCTGCGAAAATTACGATAACGCTCTACTAGGCTTTGTCCGATTTCAGGTTCATCAAATTGCGATAATCCACGTGCTGCTACTAGATTCACATGTTGGTCAGAGAGCAGTTCCTCACAAAGTTTTCTTATTCCGGTTGCATCACTTTGGATCAATGTCTCCAAAGCTGCTGAACGCACTGCGGGTTCCCACTGCCCTTTTTCTCGTGCAATGAGTTTCAGCTCTTCGATGGCTCGACCATCGCCAAACACCACACCTAGCTCACGAACCAGCTTTTCGGTTGCAGGTGACTGTTGTCTGGTAATCAGATCCCATGACTTTGGGCGTGGGGCATTGATTCTGCCTTTTAAACCGAGATTGACCCCGGTCAAGACTGTGCGTAGATAGGCGCCCTTTTGACTTGCCGCATGGGTCAATAGTCGGTCAAGTGCTTGTGGGCATGTATCCACTTCTTCTGCAAGACAGCGAGACATGAGTTCCAAGGTTTTTGGGAGTTTACAAGCTTTGGCAACGTCGACCAGTTCCGAAGGATTCCGATTGGTAACGGGGATTAGTCCGTACCAAATCATGAGCGGTAAGTTGTGGTCTGCTTTGTCTTCCTCGCGACTGACAAGTGCCTTGGCAAGCACGGATCGAAAGTCGATCGGTAGTCGTTGCAGTATGGACGCAAGGCTCAAACGAACTAGGGCTGAAGCATCATCGTTAGCCATCGCAAGTAAATGCGGCATCAGTTCTTGCGATTGTTGCCTTACCCGACTTCGATCGGAAGCATTGGCTGGCGATGTTCCCATGGCATCATCAATCGGCCAAGCATCTGTCAGCAGGCGAATGGACCAGCTTCTGAGTGATTCATGACTCGCCTTGGACAGTTCGCGTAATAGCTTCTGGTCAGCACCACCCAGCACATGCAGCGTCAATAACGCCTGAACTTTGGTTGTTCGACTGCTTTCTGATTTTTCAAGCAGTCGTTTCAATCCTGAGTAGCAGGACGTAACATCGCTTGTCATGGCACGCCTCGCCAGTTCCAGTCTTGCTTGACGGGTATACCAGTCATTGCGGCCAGCGTGGATGTTGACCAACTCGGCTAAGGACCAGTTGGTAAGGTCAGTCGGTTTGGTCGTGGCAGGCTTCTGAGCGTTGCGAACCTTGAAAATACGTCCACTTGTTCGGTGCACTCCGGTATGTTCGTGGCACTCGCCGGCATCACTCCAGTCCAACACAAAAACAGCGCCATCTGGGCCAGACCCCAACTCCATGCCACGGAACCATGGGTCTTTTGCCAGAAGCAGGTCTTGTCCATGTGATGCGACGTACCCTGAGCCGTTACGAAGAAGGATTTCCTGATTCACTCGTCTGCCGTGGAAGTTCAGAGTGAAAAGGCGATCACGATAGATCTGTGGCCAGTTGTCCGCTTGGTAAACCATCGTACCCGAGTGCGCATGGCCGCCACCGTAGGAGTTGGCAGTGCCATTACGTGATTGGGTCCAGCTTTGCCCAGTATCAAAGTGCCAGTGATCAGCATGGAAATCAATCAACTCGTAAGTCCGACGATTTGGATCCAGCACGAAGGGTCGCGTGAAATGTGCACCGGGAATCAAATGCCACAGGTGCCCGTTCACAGTATTTACGAAAAAGGCTTCGCCTAGAGAATTCCAGTCATGCCCCCATGGGTTGGTCGTTCCGGTTGTGAGTACTTCCACTCGCTTTGTTTTTGGATGGTAACGCCATATTCCACCCTCCAATGCAAGTCGCTCACGTTCAGCTGTTCCTGGCACTCCTATTTTCGCGGGGCAAGATCCACCGCATCTCCCATAAAGCCAACCGTCTGGTCCAAATTGCAAACCATTGGCAAAATTGTGGTAGTTCTGTTGTGCAACAGTGAAACCGTCGAGAACAATCTCGCCAGCACTATCCGGAACATCGTCGTGGTTGAGGTCAGGAATGAAAATCAAGTTGGGCGGGCACATCATCCACAGCCCATCCAAGCCGACTTCGATTCCAGTCAGCATCTGGACATCGTCAGTAAACACAGTGCGTGTCTTGAATCGATCCTCGGTTGTGTTGTCGAAAATGACAACTCGATCTCGCAAGTCGAGTTGAAAACGTTGCTGCCGCTCTGCATAAGTGTAGTTTTCGGCAATCCACAAACGGCCCTTGGCATCCCACGACATGGCGATGGGGTTCTGGACATCAGGCTCAGATGCAAAAGCTTTTGCAATCAGTCCCTTGGGCAGTTGCATGCTTGCCGCAGCGGCTTCTGCGGGCATCAGCGTTTCATCTGATAATGGTTCGCTGTTGAATAATTTTGGAAAGTCAGCCGCAGTACAGTTCACGGGTAGCAGGATCAGGATCCAGAGAAACGAACGCATCACCAAACTTTCTGTTAAGCGAGTAGTGGTTGTACAACCGTGCCATGTACATCAGTGAGTCGGAAATCCCGACCTTGGAACTTGTGGATTAACCGCTCATGGTCGATTCCCAGTAGGTGCAATACCGTCGCGTGCAGGTCATGAACACTGACCCCGTCTTCTGCAACGTTGACGCTGTAGTCGTCGGTGCTGCCGTGATTGACCCCGCCTTGAGTTCCACCTCCTGCCATCCACATGCTAAAGCAACTCGGATGATGATCCCTGCCGTAGGATTTCTTGGTCAGCTTTCCCTGTGAATAGATGGTTCGACCAAATTCACCGCCCCAGATGATAAGCGTGTCATCCAGCATGCCTCGTTGCTTGAGGTCACGCAGCAGTGCAGCGGTGGGTTGGTCTGTATCCTTGCACTGTTTTCCAATCTGGGTGGGTAGATTGTTGTGTTGGTCCCATCCTTGATGAAATAGTTGGATGAATCGAACGCCTCGCTCCGCGAGTCGTCTGGCAATCAAGCAGTTGTAGGCATAACGACCCGGTTTGGTCACCTCGGTTCCATACAGATCCATGACGTGTTTGGGTTCATTTGAAAAGTCCAACAGATCAGGGACAGACATTTGCATGCGATACGCCAATTCGTATTGTGCGATCCGTGTTTCAATTTCAGGATCTTGCACCTCGCTAAATTTGATCTGGTTCAGCTCCTTAAGTGAATCGAGCATCACGCGACGTTGATCACGTGAGATACCGGCCGGATCAGAAATGTCGAGAACCGGGTCACCTTGGTTTCGGAACTTCACACCTTGATGTTTTGATGGCAGGAACCCGCTGCCCCAGAGGCGGTCGTACAAAGGTTGTCCCGCCTTTCCACTGCCTCTGCTGCTTAGAGCTACAAATGCCGGCAGATTGTCGTTGTTGCTGCCCAAACCATAGCCAACCCACGAACCAATACTCGGACGCCCAGGAATCTGGGACCCTGTCTGCTGAAATGTGATTGCTGGATCATGGTTGATGGCATCTGTGTGCATAGAGCGAATGATGCATAAGTCGTCAGCCATGCTGCCAATGTGCGGCAACGCGTTACTGATCCACGAACCTGCTTTTCCGCAACGGTTGAAATTAAAGGTGCTGGGCGCGACAGGGAAACTCGCCTGCGCTGAACTCATGGTCGTTTTGCGCTCATCTGGATAGATGCTTCGTGGTACTTCCTCTCCAAACCGATTTTTAAGTTCCGGTTTGTAGTCGTAAAGGTCCATTTGCGCAGGACCACCTGACTGAAAAAGGTAAATCACCCGTTTTGCGCGAGGTGTGAAATGCGGAAGCGCGGGCAAGCCGCGGTGCACCGTGGGGTTTGTTTCCTGAGCATAGTTCTCACGGTTCAACAGCGATGTCAACGCAAGTGAGCCCAATAGCATCGAGCGACGTGAGTACAGGTTCTGGTTCATGTGTGAGGTTCCTATTCCTTGCTGATAGTCTCATCAAGGTTTAGCAATATGTTGGCAATCATGGTCATGGCTGCATGCTGCACTACGGGGATTGTCTGATCACGCTGCTTCTCACCGACGGCCAGTAAGAGTTTGGCTTCGGCGGGATTTTCCCTGAAGTGTGAGAGAAACGTTTTGTGGGTTTGACTCATGATCTTCAGCTCAGCAGGCGTAGCCTCGCGACCAACTGTTAGTTGGTATCCGGCTTGAATTGCCTGCGCTGAATTGCCGTTTCGTGATATCCACATGCGCTCCGCCAGGCAACGAGCAGCTTCAATGAACAGTTTGTTGTTCATCAGGGTGAGGGCCTGCAGTGGTGTGTTGGTGGTTTCTGTCCTTACCACGCACACTTCCCTTGCAGCAGCATTGAAATTCATCATGGTGGGGGGCGGTATTGTTCGACGCCAGTAAGTGTAAAGACTGCGACGATACAGGTTACTACCTTGCTCCTGCTTGTAGTTGTTGTTGGAAATCGATTTCCAGATCTTTGGTGGCATGTAGGGTTTGGTGGACGGACCACCTATCTTTTCGACCAGCAGGCCGCTCACGGCAAGTGCCTGATCCCGCAGGGTGAAGGCGGGCAGTCGGCTACGAGGGCCGCGGGCATGAAGTTGATTTTGAGGGTCGCGTTCACGTAGCTCAGGCCGAAAGTGTGATGATTGTTGATAGGTTTGACTCAGGAGGATCTGTTTCTGAATCGCCCGGATATTCCAATCATTGCGGATGAGTTCTAGCGCTAGCCAGTCAAGTAGCTGGGGGTGAGAAGGTGGCGAACCTTGAGATCCAAAGTTTTCGCTGGTTTCAACCAGGCCAGCGGAAAAAAACTGCTGCCAGATCCGATTGACGGCGACACGGGCGGTCAGCGGATGCGATGGGTCGAACAGCCATCTTGCCAACTCCAGGCGATTGGTGGGTGGGGTTTCAGTCGCGTGCGATAACGAATCTGGAACACCTGCCTGTACTGGTGACGATCGATCGGGCATGTTGTACTGCCCTCTCTGAAGAACAAAGGTTTCCCGTGGTTGATCGAGCTCATGCATGATCATTAAGGTGGAGGGTGATCCTGCCTGTGGACGTTTCAGCCCATTGCCCTGATCCGCCCTTGCGTTGCGGAGTTTGACGGGATCTGGATGAATGAGACGGTCCTCCTCGGGATCCAGATTGGGCCAACTCTTGGGGACCTCAATGAACGGTGGACTGTTGCCATTGTTGGGACCAACTCCCCATTCAGCCACATTGTTGAAGTAGGCAAACAATTCGTAATACTCACGCTGTGAGATGGGATCATATTTGTGGTCATGACACCTTGCACACCCAATCGTTAAACCCAAGAAAATGGTCCCGAAGGTATCAATGCGGTCGACGACGTTCTCAGTTCTCCATTCCTCGGGAATCGAACCATCCTCGGAATTGATTCGGTGATTACGACCAAAGCCCGTTGCAATTTGTTGGCGTAGTGTTGCGTTGGGTAGCATGTCTCCAGCGATCTGTTCGATGGCGAATTGGTCGTATGGCTTGTTTTCGTTGAATGCATCAATGACCCAATCTCGCCAGACGTGTTGATAGCGATACCGGTCATTCTGATAACCATCCGTATCAGCATATCTCGATGCCTCCAGCCATCGGATTGCCATGTGTTCGCCGTAGCGGGGCGAGTGCATCAGACGCTCGATCAACGTTTCAAGGGACGCCTCACTTGTGTCACCAAGGAAGTCCTCCATTTCCTGTGGGCTTAACGGTACGCCTGTCAGGTCAAGTGAGATTCTGCGTGCCAATGTTTCGCGTTTCGCCGGTGCTGACGGCGTGAGGTTCTCGGCTCGCAACCTTGCCAGAATGAATTGATCGATTGGACCGTTTGACCATGTGTCGTTTGCGACTTGGGGAGGGGGCGTGCTACTCGGTGGAGTAAAGGACCAGTGACTTTCAAAAGATCCTCCCTCTTGGATCCATTTTTTCAGAATCTCTTTTTGCTCCGGCGTGATCTGTTTCAGCGATTCCGGAGGCGGCATCAGTTCATCAGGATCGTGGGAGAGCACACGGCGGATCAGTTCACTGGACTCCGGATCGTCTTTGTCAACGACTGTCATGGCAGAGTCTGCCAGGTCAAGTCGCAGGTCGGCCTGTCGGGTTGCGGTATCAGGTCCGTGACAATGAAAGCAGTTTTCTGACAGAATGGGCCGCACGTCACGATTGAAATCGAGGTTCCCAGGATCGCCAAAGGTTACGATCGGACAAAACAATAGCAGCAGACAGGCTGTGGCGCGGATCATGCAAAGCACTGGGTAGGGAGACTCGGTACGTCTGACTAACTGGCCGATCAGGAGGCAACACTTGAGCCAGTTTAATGGTGGGATTCCTCGCAACCACAGTCTAATCAATTCCACTGATTCCTGCATGAATATCTGCAGGCTTGATCAAAGTGGGCATCGGCGTCAGATCAAAATGGAAACAGACTGCATGCTGTTCGTTTCATGAGCAATCGCGATTGTGCACGGTGGGTCCGGTCGCATCGCTGGTAGTATCACGCCAGTAATGCAGCGAGCCCCGCAATAAGGTTAGCTAAGGCTTGGACAGCCATTGGAAAACCGAGGGACTGATCCCTTCCGGTTGTTTCATCAGCATGGCGGATTTCCCGGTGGATTCGTAGGCTTTCGCCACCGCCGGTGGAATCTCTTTTTCGCCCATGATGGTTAACGCGTTGGGTGCTCTCAATGCGAGTAACATTGGCAAGTCCCCATATTTCACAGCACCCGGGACAAAATTCACGTCCTGGTATTGATTGACTTGTGCGAAACGAAAAGCATTTGTGTCGATTGCTGCACGTGCAATGGCTGGTCCCGCGATTGCCGCGGCTGGGGTTGCCCAAGTGGATGAGCCATCGGTTGCCAGTAGGTTGATTGATTCTGTTTTAAGTGTTTTGGCGAATGCTACTGTTGCAAGAAGATCAGCACATCGTTCCGCAACTAGTGTGCGGTTGTACCCGAATGTGAACGCTGAATAAGCTCTCTTGTCATCGACAGTACGTTGCAGTGTATCGCTAGTCGCATCTGCCGTAGTTTGCAATTCACCTTGATCAAGCAGGTCGGGTAGTACAACAAATGCACCGTGATTGATCAATTTTTTTAGCTTGGCGTCTGGGGTGCCATTCGCGGTAAACAGTGCTGCTTTGCCGCTATCGGTGGTCCAGATGACAGTTGCCTTTGGTTTGCTGCCAGCTTTGCTCAAAACCAATAATGGGATTTTTGAGTGTCGAGTCTCATCATGTACTAGTACTTTTTGTATCTGGATGCCGTTGTTGGTTTGTTGTCCTTGATCGTCAAAGGTGATTTTTTCAGGAATGCTCTGGTCAAACACGACTTGCCAAGCACCCGCGTACGTGCGGTTGAAATCCTGTCTGGCGATTTCATTATCAGTCTTCAGCATCGCCAATTTCTTGGTAGCTTGGTCGTCGAACCACTTGCAAACAGATTTTTCATGCTCGATCCCAACATTGGTGGGGGCCGGGTGTTCTCCACCCCAGATAGTCGTCTCGGCCGTGGTCAGAGGTTCGTAGTCCTGCTCAATCACCGGATCATCGAGTCCGAGTTTCAGATGGCGATTCATCCACTGATACATGGTGGCACGCGTGACGTAGTTGTAATTGTGCTTGAAGTGCAGCATAGGGCGGCAGTAGACATCTGCCTCATTTCCAATCATTGCATAGAGCCACGATAGTTGTGGGTATCCGTCTTTCATCATGTCGCGTGTCCAGTCGTCCGCGGCGGTCATTGCTTGTGGTCTGGGTGCAAATAGGGCAGCAAGCTCTACATTTCCTGTATCTATGCGAAGCAGGTTGCAGTTTTCACAGTAACATCCACCTTGCATGGACGTTGATACCATTCCATTTGGAAAAGAGACTTTGATGCGGTCGTCGATCGCACCTAACAAAATGGATTGTGTGCCGCCTCCACTGCCACCGGTAACTGCAAGACGTTCCGGGTCCACGTCAGGAAGCGCTGCAAGAAAATCAAGTGCTCGAATCGCATTCCATGTTTGTAGGCCCATGATGGACTGCAGACGAAGATCTGCTTGGGGGCTGTAGAATATCCACTCGTCAGTCGATGCGTTTTGTTCCTCCGGTCGAACCTTGGCATGGCGATGTGCGACTTCCCGCGAAATTTGTTGAGAATCAGCGTACCCCAACATGTCAAAAATGAAACAAACGCATCCCATCCGCGCCAGTTGTGCACACCTGGCTAGTTTTGGTCGTTTGCCAGATTTGGCGAAGTGCTCTGCACCTTGGGCAATCTGTTTTTCCACTTCGGCGTCACTGTACTCTTGCATGCGACCGCCATGCCCATGAGGGGATAATACTGCCGGACGCTTGTTTTCGCCTGGACCATCCGGCCGGAAAAGTAAGCCCGTCACATAATGTCCGGGAAGGCTTTGAAAGTAGACTTTTTCAACCGTAAAGCCTTTGCGTTGTGTTTTGTCAAACACAACTGCTTCAAGAGGGGACTTGTCGGGCATGGGCCACAATCCTGTTGCAACCAGCACTCGCCTTCGGAGTTGTTCAGCGCGATCGTACCATTGCGCGGGATTCTCAGGAACTTTGAACGGAAAGTGCCCGTTCAATGTTTTTTTGGGGCCCAAACGAACATCATCAGCGACCGTGTTCTCAGGCAATACAGTTGGCGGTTGAGCCAAAGTCATTCCTGAAGTGATAGTCAGAGCGACAAAGATAGAGAGCGTGAAACGCACTGTGAACCTCTTGCAGCGATCGAATGAGTGGAAAGAACATCCCGACTGGCCAAACGGGACTCGCATTTGCCGGCAAGAAAGCCAACAATGTTTGCCACGTTTGTCCACATCCGTCAGTCCAGTGATACAGATAGAACTATGCGTACAATCTTAACCGCCAATCCGGGTGAAATGGGAAGCTGGGTAGCAAAGCATGCCGCTTCGGACCTCCGTCAGGCGATTTCCGACAAGGGAAACGCTAATCTTGTCGTCGCAACGGGGGCATCACAATTTGAGGTGCTGAAGCATCTGGTCGCAGCACCTGACATTGACTGGTCAAAGGTGACAGGATTTCATCTCGATGAATATGTTGGAATTTCGAGCGATCATGGCGCTTCCTTCTGTGGATATTTAAAAGAACGTTTTGTTGACCATGTCGATTTGGCTGACTTTCATTATCTTCGGGGTGACGCAGATCCGAAGTCGGTCATTCGTGAAGTTGGGGCTTTGCTGAAAACAAGCCAGATTGATCTGGCACTGGTTGGAATAGGCGAGAATGGTCACCTTGCGTTCAACGATCCGCCCGCTGATTTCGAAACGGAAGATCCTTACTTGGTGGTTGAGCTTGACGAGCCTTGTCGCATGCAACAGGTAGGGGAAGGTTGGTTCGAATCATTGGAGGTTGTGCCAACGCATGCCATTAGCATGTCAGTCCATCAGATTCTAAAAGCAGCAAAAATTTATTGCAGTGTCCCTGATGAACGTAAAGCAGAAGCTGTTAGGGCTACGCTTGAAGACGAGATTGCTCCAGCGATTCCTGCCAGTATTCTTCGGAACCACGCCAATACAACTTTGGTGATCGATGAAGCAGCTGCCACAAAGCTTGGTGCTGAACTCAAGAGCCGATTGGAAAGTGGCGAATGAGCGGATATATCGACTTGCAAGTCAACGGTTATGCGGGCGTTGATTTTAATTCCGATCAACTGTCGACCGATGAAGTCATCCAGGTGTGCCGACGATTGAAAGTTGATGGTACTGATTCGATTTTGGCTACCGTGATTACGGCCCGACTTGATCTGATGATTCAGCGCATTACTCGTCTGGTTGAGTTGATTGAGGCATCCCCTGAAATTGCGGCTTGTATTCGCGGTATTCATGTTGAGGGTCCATTTTTGAATCCAGCTGATGGGTTCATTGGTGCTCATCCGGCAGCGGATGCGATACCGGCTGAGATCAGTGTGACCGACCAATTGCTGGAAGCAGGAAAGGGAAACATCAAAATGGTCACCCTGGCACCCGAAATGGACTCAGATGCCCGCGTAACGCGTCATCTAACGAATTTCGGAATAGCTGTGGCTGCCGGGCATAGCAATGCATCTCTGAATGATCTGCAACGGTCCATCGATCAAGGACTGAAATTGTTTACGCATTTGGGAAACGGCTGTCCTGCTTCATTGCCTCGGCATGACAATATTGTTCAGCGTGTACTCGCTGTCAGTGATCAGCTGAAGGTTTCATTCATCGCAGATGGTCACCATGTACCAGCATTTGCGCTCAAAAATTACCTGGGAATGATTCCCGATGAAAATATTGTTATCGTGACCGACGCCATCAGCGCGGCTGGACTTGGGCCAGGGAGCTATGAACTCTCGGGGCAAGTGGTTGAGGTCGATGACGATGGTGCAGCATGGGCTGCATGCCGTACTCATTACGCAGGTTGTGCATCGACGTTCCAACAAATGATCGAAGTATTGAAAGGTCCTGTTGGCGTTAGCGAAGATCAGATTCGTCAATGGATGATTGCGAATCCATTGCAGTTGCTGGCGGCAGATCAGACACACGCCGGGTAAATTTAGACTAGTTGTTACTAAGAAGAAAAAGGTGTTCATTGTGGGTGGTGAGGGAATTACAGAGGTCATACGTCGTCGACGCACTGTTAAGCCAAAGGAATTTTCAGATCAAACGATTTCACAGGAAATCATTGATGAGATATTGGAAAATGCTAATTGGGCTCCAACCCATGGCTTCACAGAACCGTGGAGATTTTCTGTCTTCACGGGTGAGGCTCGGCACGAGCTTGCCGAGTTTCTTGCAGCGACCTACAAGGCGGTTACAACAGAAGACACCTATCGCCAGAACAAATACGAGGGAATGAAACGCAATGCGACCCTTGCCCCGGTCGTGATTGTGATTGGGATGAAGCGGCAGCCCAGTGGGAAAATTTCAGAGTTGGATGAGATTCAGGCAGTTGCTTGTGCCGTTCAAAACATGCACTTGACGGCCACCGCACACGGAATCGGGGGATTCTGGTCCAGCAACGCTGCAGCTACCAGCGATCAAATGCGTGACTACATTGGACTAAGTGGTGACGATCGCGCGTTGGGGCTGTTTTACTTGGGATATCCCTCAAATGACTGGCCAGTGGGAAAACGTCAGCCAATTTCCGACAAAGTTCGCTGGGTTGAATCAAAGTCGGAAGAGTAAAATTAATGCAACGCAAGGCTAAGGAGATTGGCCTGTAGCGGAGTCTGGTTGGAGTGGGCTCGGGGCTGGGTGTCGTAGCTCACGCTGCAACACCGTCAACCAGATCACTCTGTAACGGATGAACTTGATTGCAATTTGACAGCTTGTTCCGCAAGCTGATTGTCTGCCAACAAAGCAGCCCATTGCTGGTTCCATTCACTGCGGTTGCGAATTTGCAATTCCCTGCCTCGAGCAGCTTGCATCAGCACAATCTGCGGGGGTTCCGCGAGCCGACTGATGTTTAACAAATCGGGCGCGTCACGATTTCGAGGTGACAAGTCAGTGAGCGTCAATGAGTCAACATTTTTCATAAAGAGAGATGCAAACAATGCCCAAGAGGCACCCTCGTTGTTGGCTTCCAGTGAAAATTGAAGGTCGGGATTCTTCAGGAAATCTTGCAAGGCGATTGTCGCACGAAGAATGTCATAGGTTTGCATTCCAGAAGCTGTCTGACCAAGTTGCATAAAACGTCGTCGTATCTGTGTGCGTTTTTTTGCTTCTGCCGACCATTCGGTCGGTCCAATGCCTCGGGGTGCCACATAGGCAATGGTTTCTGTCTTGCCGAGCGCAGCAATGGTTTCCCATTCACCTGCATCAGGTCGCACGTCAAACGTGTGGTCGGGGACGAGGTTGGCGAGACCGGACAGAGTAGTTGACCACTTTGTTTTGTCCAGAATGTGCAAGGATAGGGAGCTCGGCTTACTGTCGTTGGGACCGACCAGATAGACGCGGAGCCGGTAGGGGCTTTGGCTAGTGAAATCGATGACGCGTACTCTGGTGTTACCCCTGGTAACTTCAGTAACCAGTTTTACATCAGTCTTTTCTGGAACTGCTGGCCACCCGCCGAAACATTTCTGGCGTATCAGTTGGGTCGTGGTTTCGTCCAGTTTTCTAGCTGGTCCAATCTCTGTGGGCAGGTCATCCGTGCCCACCGTGGGGACAAATGTTTCGTGGATGGATGTGACGTTTTCGTCAGAGGGTAATACTGGAAACACTTTCAAATCGTTTTGATCAAAAAGCGGTGTTGCGGCAGAAGTGATCAGAGAATCATCATCTCGCAGGTAATGATTGAACCATCGGAAAGCATGAACTCGAAGCTCCTGTGTATCCTTGTGAGGGCCCTCAGTGATATGCAGCCCCAGTTTGTCGTCTGCATCGTAAAACTTGTAAATTTTCTTCGTTCGTGTGTACACATCAACCACGCCATCAAGTGGGAAAATGCGATCCTTATCTGTGTTGGAAATAAGTAAAGGCCGTGGCGCGACGAGTGCTGCCACCATTGGGTAGT
>Ga0315332_10000094_pt1 | contig 29703 bp, 42 predicted proteins | sample M110034915metaG_FD_203455 | JGI IMG/M metagenome (GOLD analysis project Ga0315332, IMG submission 203455) | Ammonia-oxidizing marine archaeal communities from Monterey Bay, California, United States - M1 100m 34915 | ecosystem: Environmental > Aquatic > Marine > Intertidal zone | place: USA...
TGCAACAGAACGCTTTACATGATTTTTTTGTAAAGATTCTGTATTTACCTGTATAACCACGGCTTAACCAAAAAGCAACCCTAGATGCTGACTGAGTTTTGCCGCTATGGAAAGGTGAGGGAAAATATGCAACTGATTCACTTCCATTTTTCTTTGTTGAGCCTTTCCATGCCCAACATTCATTTTCATCTCCTATTTCTACCCGATCCCAGAATCTTTTTATTTGCCAGTGCCAGCGAAAATCAAAATTACGTACATCTACTTCACATCTATTTTTCTTGATTTCCTTCATGCAGTCCAAACATTCTCCCATTAAACCAAAATTACCTTTATGAGTTGAAGAACCTTTTGCATGCCAAGGACATTCATAATCATTTTTCATGTGATAATTTAAATTAAATTCATCTGCTTCAGTAGAATACTCTGTAGTTAGCTTTTCGTATAACGTTGCAATATTTTTCCATATTTGTTGATTATCTCTATTTTCAGTCGTTTCTTCAGGAATATAAGTTTCATAGTTACAGATTCTTCTAACAGTTTGATAAGGAAGCCGGTAAGTTTTCGATAATTTCAGACTACTTATACCTGACTCACTATCCTGTCGTAATCTAGTTATTAAAGCATTATTAATACCTTTCTTACGTTTTTGAATACTCTCCTTTGCAACATCTGCCCTCGTTCCCCAGTAATAATGCGAAGGATTCAAACAATACTGAGATTCACAAACAGCCCGACGAACAATAATTGTTTTAAGAGGGTTAGAAGGCTCTCCAGCCATGGCTAAAAGAAGAGGACGTGCGTCTCGCCCTCTATAGGACAAACAGACCTTCTTGCTGGTAGTAAAGCCCTGAAAAATCGTGTGATTACATTGATCACGCCGCTTTAAACACCAGCATTTATCCTTTCCTCGTAGTTGAATTGCTATTTGAAAGGCTTTTACAAAGGTAATTTGGTCTGTTGGTGTAAGTGATGTGGCTAAGAAAGCATCCATTTAGACGAAAACAGTTAGGGTGCAGAGTGTTCTACACCTTAAACCTCTTCTGGCGCAATGGCAATCATTGAACACCCAAAATCCGAAAATTTTTCCTTCTTTTATTTACTTCTAAGGAAGAAGGGGTTAGGTATGTGACTGTATTTTTACTTATATACACTCATGTACCTATCCATAACGCTTACGTACCTGAGTAGAAAGGCCATTTTTTTTAAGTTTTTGGGTGTCTATATTAAAAACACTGTGCTACAACCTTTTTGAAGGTATTTTTCCGAAAATAATCCTTTCTCCCTACCTATTTTTCGGCTTATTTTGCTATTTTTTAACTATATATAAAGTTATTTTCTAATGAGATTAGGTATGTGACTGTTTAATTGTTGTTGAACACTCATATACCTATCCCTACCTATGCTTATATAGTTCTTCAAAAGTTGAAGCAAAGCCTTGTGCTGTATCTTCTGTTTCGGCATAGCGGCACATACCTCCTCCCGGTACACAAACACGATGAAAAACATGACCGTGGTTGTTTATTGTTTCAATTGTTGTGCCGTGAGAAAGTGTAGTCACCCTGTTAATTAGCTTTCCGATGATAATATTATAAAAAGGTTATTAAAAATAAAGTCAAGAATCATGAATCCTAATGAGTTTTTATTACGTTATTTTACTGATTTAGGTAAACTTGATATACCTTTAAATATCAAAGACAATAGTTTTGGCGGTAGGTTATCTCGATTGGGTCAACGTTTTGGTACCCCTTTAAAAAGACTTTTAAATCAAAAAGCTTCAATTCCTAACTTATTATCAACGGCATCAGAGACAATTCCAGATCCTTGGGGTAGGACATTAACTAGTAGACCAATTATTAATACGTTAGGTGGAGAAGTTGTAGATGTCGCTGCATCTACGCCTAGGTCTTTCTTAAGTAAGGTAAGGGGTTTACCTAGTGGTATTAGTAATAGGTTTGCGGGTAACCCTGTGGTTCGTAATATATTATTAGGTACAAAGAGTCCAATTGTAGGTCAGGTAGCAAGCAATCCTGTAGTTAAAGGTACTTTAGGAGTAGGTTCAAAACTATTGAGTTTACCTGCCCAATTAGCGATTGCTGAGCTTTCTGAATATAATCCTTATGGTGATCCAAGCAATCCAGAATTATATGGGAAAGGTCCAGGAAGTTTAGAACATGCTATGACACATGGTGGTTATTCCCCACTTTATAAATATCAAATTAGAAATGAAGAAGAATTTCCGAATGATTATCGAACACCATCACGTCATTTAGAGACAGGAGAAGGTCCTAAGCATCTTGAAACAGGAGAAGGTCCTAAGCATCTTGAAACAGGAGAAGGTCCTAAGCATTTATCTGAAGAAGTCGATAAGTTCTTAGAAGATAAAGAGGTAGGGAAAGGTAAAACAAGGTGGGTCGGAAAAAATTCTACTTGGGTTGATAGAAATGGTATTGTTATAGCTCCAAGAGTAAATGAAAAAGGAGAGGTAGTCGGTCCTGACCTTGGTGAAAATATAAGTGACTATTAGGAATAGTTATAATTAAGAGAAATAGGTAAAGATTAATGAACGGCGCAGGATTCGATCCAGCAGGATTAGACATGGCAGATTTAGGTGATCCACGTCGTCAAGAAGGGCTACCTGGTGGCTATGCAACACAAGGTCAAGCTGTAAGTGCGCCATATGCGGAAGCAAATATAAGAGCTGCAGAAAAAACTAATCCTATGAATGCTGCTTCACAGGAGCCAGGTATTACAGATAGAGTCGATCACTTTTTAGCTAGTATTGGAGCTTAAGAATGGGAGACAATGACTTTCCAACTGTAATGGCAAATGGTGGGAGTTGGGAAAACGCTTATGGTTTAGCTTCCCAATGGAAGCGCCGTTCTAGTGGTAGTTCTGCTTCATTTAGTAGTGGTTTAGGATTGCCAACAACTGGCGAACAAGCTTCATATGAGTCTGGAGACGGTTCTGATGAAGATCCTTGGTTTACAGAAGAGAGAAGAGTCTTTTAGTTAGTAGGTTTTTAGAGCGTAAAATTATATATAAAGCGCAGAGTTTAATAGAGTAGATGACACAGACTAAAGCTGAATTATTACAAACACGACATCAGGGTGATATACGACTCGGTGACGCTGATTCGACGCACTACGTAGGATTAAAGGCTCCAGCTACTGTAGCTAGTAATCTTGTTTGGAGTTTACCTGCTGCCGATGGATCTGCTAATCAAGTTCTTAAGACAGATGGATCAGGGGCTTTAGGGTGGGCTTCTGATGCTAATGCACCTGAAGGAACCGCTGTTTTATCTACAGGTGAAACTGGTACAACTAAATATTTAAGAGTAGACGGAGATAATACATGTTCTTGGCAATTAGCAGTTGATGCAACAAAAATGCCTCTCGCCGGAGGAAGTTTCACTGGAGACGTGGTGTTCACTGGGGATGCCGCAAATGTAACTTGGGATAAGTCAACAGATGATTTGATTTTTAATGATAATGCAAAAGCAATATTTGGTACTGGATCAGATCTTGAGATCTACCATACGGGATCTGGTTCTTATATACAAAACAAGACAGGTACTTTATTTATAGGATCTAATTATGATGACGATGATGGAGGAGATATTCGGATACAACCTAAATATGGTGAGAACAGTATTGTTGCGTTGGATGATGGAGCCGTAGAACTCTATTGCGATAACGTCAAAAAAATAGAAACCACGTCAACTGGCGTTGACGTTACAGGTACAGCAGTTGTTGATGGGATAACAATTGATGGTGCTTATGAACAAGTAGCGGAAGCAGTAGGAGCGTTAGAGATTGATTGTTCTACTGGGAATTACTTCACAAAGACGATATCAGGCAACAGTACATTTACCTTTGCTAATCCAGCTGCTTCAGGTTCGGTGACATCCTTCACTTTGGAATTAACACACTCAAGTGGTACCATTACATGGCCAGCAAGTGTAAAATGGAATGCAGATACAGCTCCGACATTGACCGCCGGTAAGACTCATTTATTTATGTTTGTTACGGATGATGGTGGTACAAGATATAGAGGTTCTGCTCTTGTTGACTATGTGAACTAGACATGGATTTACAAACACAACGCTTGATACAAGGAGCAGCTGGAGCAGGTGGGGATAAGGTCTACGTCGATGATCTATTTAGCACGTTTTTATATAAAGGAAATGGATCGGTTAGATCAATAAATAATGGTCTTGACTTGTCTGGTGAAGGTGGGTTGACATGGATAAAAAACAGAGATAATGCGGCTGGTCATATGATATTTGACACAGTAAGGGGAGCTGGTAAGTATATAAAGACTAATTCAACATCAGCAGAAGCTAATGACGCAGGCAGGCTTTCTGCTTTTAATAACAATGGATTTAGTTTAGGAACTGAAGCGGCTGTAAATGATTCCAGTTATCAATGGTCCTCATGGTCATTCCGCAAGGCACCTGGGTTTTTCACCATAAAAGAGTATTCAGGGACAGGTAGTGCTCAGACTTTGACCCATGATTTGGGTAGTGTTCCAGGTTGCATAATGATAAAACGTCTTGATGCAGCTACTTATGACTGGGCGGTTTATCATAGTGCGTTAACGGCTGGTGATTATCTTAAACTTAACGATGTTGGTGCGGCAGCATCTGGGAACAATAGATTCGACCAGGGTGCTCCAACTGCTACTAACTTTGCAATAGGCACAAGTAGTGATGTTAATGCTTCAGGTGGTGAATATATTGCGTACATTTTCGCAGGAGGTGAGTCCACAGCCGCTACTGCACGGTCTGTTGTTTTTGATGGTAATGATGAATTGACTATTGCTAGTAGTTCAGATTTTGATCTTGGTAATACTTTTACATGGGAGTTTTGGATAAGACAAGATGAAGCCAATGCTAATTGGCGTATACCTTTTAGAAGAGATGGTGGTGATTATTACTATATCCAAGTTGATCAAAATGGAAAGTTACAGTGGACTACAGATGATAATAAAAATTGTGATTCAGCAAATGGAGCTGTTCAAAGAGGTCAATGGACGCACTGTGCTTTTGTTGCAAATAGTGGAACAGGTCAGTGGTATGTAAATGGAATTGCAAGTGGTGCACCTCATACAGGAATAACAGGAGATGGATATTCTGGTAATTTAATAATAGGTGGATGGGGTGATAATAGCTCTTACTATATTAATGCAGCACTATCAAATGTAAGAATAGTCAAAGGAACAGCAGTTTATACAACAGCGTTTAGACCACCAACAGAGCCATTAACAAACATATCGGGAACTGTACTTTTATGTTGCAACAATAGTTCAGTAACAGGAGCAACAGTTACTCCTAACACGATTACTGCTACTTGGGGTACACCAACAGCATCAACAGATAGCCCCTTCGATGGCCCTGCTGCATTTACCTTTGGAGATGCAGGGGATCAAAACGTAATCAAGTGCGGTGGCTGGACAGGAAATGGATCGACTACAGGTCCAGTGATTGATTTAGGTTGGGAGCCACAGTGGATATTAATAAGAAATACTGATCTCACTCATGAACCTTGGATGATTTTAGATAGTATGAGGGGGATTCCTACTGGCGGAAATGTTGTATACCAAGAAGTCAATAGAAACGTGGTAGAAGATACTGGCGGAACTTTCCTAAATCTAACTCCAACTGGTTTTAAATTGACACATGGTGATGATAAATTTAATGGAGATGGTCATACCTACATCTACATGGCAATCCGCCGTTCAGATCCGTTGGTACAAAAGCCTCAATTGGCTACGGATGTATTCGCTATGGCTTATGGAAACTCAGGCGGTACAAATCCATCATTCGTTTCTAATTTCCCTGTTGATTTTGCTTTTACTAGACAACCTGCAACAAGCGAAGCTTGGTATACAGCAGCAAGATTAATTCAAGGTAAGTATTTACATCTAAATGATACTGATGCTGAAGCTAGTGCAAGTAATTATCTATTTGATCACAATAACGGTTGGCGTGATGGAAGTGCAATAACGTCTTATCTTAGTTGGAACTTTAAACGCCACGCTGGTTTTGATGTGGTGGCTTGGAAATCTGGAGGTGGTGCAGAGACACATATGCATGGATTGGCGAAGGCTCCAGAAATGATTTGGATAAAGAATAGGAACAGTACAACTAATTGGAGGGCAGGTCATAAAGGATTGAACGGCGGCACAAATCCTTGGACGTATGGATTAACTCTTAGTTCAGATGGTGCAGAATTTGAAGAAGTAGGAACATTTTGGGATGGTGTAGTTCCTGGTGCAACATCCTTTAGAACTGGTAGTTCGTCTAATGTTGGTGGTACGTCAGGTGATGAATATATAGCCATACTCTTCGCCAGCGTTGACGGCATCAGCAAGGTTGGTTCATATTCTGGGTCTGACTCTACTAAAAATATAACAGACGTTGGTTTCCAGCCTAGATTTCTTATTTTGAAAAATATTACTACTGGTGGTGAAGGCTATAATTGGTATGTTTTTGACACGACAAGAGGATGGGGTTCAGGTGCTGATAAAGCTCTTATGCTTGATGATAATGCTGCTCAATTAACTTCAACTGATTATGGTGCTCCTACTTCAACAGGTTTTGATTTAGTAGGTAATAAAGGTGGTACTAATGACGCTGGACAAACATATATATATTATGCCCACGCCTAATTATGTACTTGAATAATTAACTCCTTTAGAATTATATGTATCTAATTTGAAAACATGACTGAATATCGTAAGAAATCCGACGGAACATTAGTAGTTGGTGCTTCTGCTTTTAAAAATTTATTTCCTAATACAAGTTTTCCAAAAGTACTCGATGAAGCTTTAGTTAATAGTTTTGGTTATGATTGGGTTTATGACGGTGCTCAACCATCTACAACACCTCCTTACGAGAGTGTAGTTAGAGAAGGAGTAGAACAAGTTTCTGGTAGATGGCAAACAAAATATAAAAAAGGACCTACTTTTATAGATACTAAAGATGATTCTGGAAATGTAACTTCTACAGCAGCTCAAAATGAAACTGCTTATAAAGCTCGTGTTGACAGTGATATAGCTATAGGAAAGAGATCAGAGCGTGATCGATTATTAAAAGATAGTGATTGGACACAATTGGCTGATAAAGGTGGATTAGCTGATTCCAAAGTTACAGAGTGGGTTACTTATCGTAAAAGCCTTCGTGATTTACCTACTGCTAGTGGTTGGCCTCACACACATACCCTTCCAACGAAGCCAAGTTAAGGCTCTATAGATTAGCCACTTTAGAATAGAAAAAATAATTCGTAGTTGTATAACTAAATGGCCTACATTGGAAGACAGCTGGCACGAGGAGAGAATAGACTCTTCGATGATATATCTAGTAGTTTTAACGGAAGTACTACAGCTTTCAACTTAACTATCTCGACGGTTGCTACAGCGGCTGCCACTCCATACCAACTCTTTGTGAGTCTTGGTGGGGTGATGCAGAAGCCCAATACAGACTATACGGTTGCAGGTAATCAGATAACCTTTACTACAGCTCCGGCAGCGGGTCTTTCCTGCTGGATCATGATGCAGGGTGACACAATTGATCAGGCTGCTATTCCAGATGCGTCAGTAACTCCTAGCAAAATTTCTGGCAGTAATTTCGCATTTACAGGGGACATTAGGTTAAAGGATGGTGACGGTTCACATTATGTAGGTTTTGCAAGCCCAACGACTGTAGCTGCTAATAAGGTATGGACTCTCCCTGCGGCTGATGGAAGTGCTTCGCAATATTTACAGACAAACGGTAGTGGAGTTTTAGCTTGGTCAACAGTATCAATAGGTGGTGCAACAGGAATTGATTTTAACGACAACGTCAAGGCTCGTTGGGGAACTGGAAATGATCTAGAGATATTTCATAATGCCTCTAATAGTGTTATTAATGACGCTGGTACTGGAGACTTATTACTACAAGTAGGTGGTTCGACTAAAGCAACTGTATCGTCTACAGGGTTTGGAGTAACAGGCGCATTAACTGTTTCTACGAATGCCACGATTTCAGGAAACCTCACAGTTTCGGGGACTACCACCACGGTGGATTCTGTCACCCTTAGCGTGAAGGACAAAAATATCGAGATGGGTGTTGTTAGTAGCCCATCAGATACGACTGCCGACGGAGGGGGCATCACGCTTAAAGGTGCCTCAGATAAGACAATAAATTGGATTAATTCTACAGACGCTTGGACTTTTTCTGAGCATATAAATATTGCTTCTGGTAAAAAATTAGGAGTTGGGGGAGCTAATTATGGTACATCTGGACAAGTTCTTACATCTGGTGGTAGTGGTGCGGCTCCTAGCTGGGCTGCTCTTCCCCCTGGAGGCAACACCTTTAGCGCAGTAGCTAACGGATCGATTGCTAATAATAAAGCAGTTAAGGTTGATACAGATGGCAAAGTTAGTGAGATAACAGAAGCAGTAACTTCAGCAATGACTAGTGCTGGTGCTAGTGATTTTAGTACACACCACGGTCCTACTGGTCAGTGGCAGTCTACTGTTAGTGTGGCTGATGACAAAATTATTTTCTCCAGGCAAGTAGGTAATGATATTAAAGTAGGTGTTTGGACCTTATCATCAGGTGGAAGTGCAATAGGCAACGTATCAACAGTGTCAGAAGTTACTGCTAGCACTGGATCTAGTAATGGTTTTACACGTCTGTGTAAAGTTGCTGATAATAAATTCTGCCTTGTCTGGGGACAATCAGGAACAATTAGTGGTAATAACAGTCCTATCTGGGCAAGAGTTGCTACGGTAAGTGGTACAACTATTACTTGGGGTACTGCTGTTATAGTATCTGCTCTCTGTAGAGTAAATGAAGCTGGTAGAACATCTATATTATATGACCCCGATGAAGAGAGAGTAGTTGTTACCTTCGTAAAGGATGAGAGTAGTGTCTACAATCTAAAAGCAGTAGCTTTATCTATTTCTGGAACAACAATAACTGTAGGTACTCTATCAAGTGCTCTAACTGATGCCTGCCAATTCGTTGATACATGTTATGACACTACGAATAACAAGGTACTTTGTATTTTTACACATACTGGTTATGGTCATAAGGCTTATATAGCTTCTCTAACTATTAACGGCAACAATGCTCCTACATTTGGTTCGTTCGTTGCGGCAAATGATATGAGTTCTAGAACGCCATCAATAGATTACGATCCTAATCTAAATAAATTCTTATATGGATATAGAGCAGGTAGTGGTTCATCAAATGAAAGGCTATGTGCAAATTTTGGATCTTGTAATTCGTCTGGTGTCATCTCTATTCAAGGTGGAGATACAAATCATACACAAATAAATAATACAAATACATCAACCACAGAAGCTTGGCTTCAGATTATTTATGATGATTTTATAGATAAGTTCCATTGGGTATGGAGAAGTCCTGGTGAAGGCTCTGGACAAATCTATCATAACTATATAACAATACCTTCATCAGGTAATTCACTAACTGTTCCAACACGAACCACTCTAAATACTGTTGCTACGCCTACTAATTTCTCTCAGAATTTTACTAAATTTAATGACCATTATTGGATATTATCGTACAGGAAAAATTCTGGGTCATCAAATGTTGGAGGCACTACAGGTTGGTTATATAAAATAACTGCAACTTCAACTAACTTAGCTAATGCTTATCAATATGTAGGATTTGCAGATCAAGCTTATACAAACGGTCAAACTGCAACAATCAAAACATTTGGCAATACTGTTGATACTTTATCAGGTTTAACTCCTGGTACTAGATATTATGTTAGAAATGATGGGACTGTAGGAGCATCTCAATCACCAGCTACAATGGCTGGTGTAGCTATTAGTTCCTCTAAGATGATAATAAAAGCATATCAGTAAATGGAAATCCCATTCATATAAATGATCAACCTTAGAGATAAAATTATTAAATCTCTCCTAGCTCATGCCAATGGAGAGATACAGATACATCTTGCAAATGTTGAAATTTATTTAAATAATCCCGCAGGTATTGGAGAACATTCTGATATAACGGGAGCAATACAGGAAGAGTTAGATCAGGTGGCTAAATGGGAGGATCAGATATCGGTTATTCAGAAGTATTTAAAAAGTTCAATGACAACTAGTTAATTATCGAGTATAAATAAGATATACGTCGATAATAAATAGTCGTGGCATTAACTAAGCAAGTTGAACAAGCATTATTAGATGCTCAAGATGATTTAAGAAGTGCTCTAGCTTTCTCAGCAAGAGCAGAGAAACCTTATGTCAGTAAGCATATTGCTGATATGTCCTTACGTCTAGATGCTCTGATGGATGTCTCAGATATTCTTGAAAAGATATTAGAAGATTAATCTTTTTCTCCGTATGTACGAGCTTCATAGTGTTCCTGTAACGCTTCTACTATCGTTCTTTTTAGTTCATTACGCTTTTTCTTACCTAAACCAACACTGGAGTCAATCCTGACTTTTAACCAATAGGATACATAAAGAAAGAGGCAGAATGGAATGGCATCAGACCAGCTAATAGCATTCCATGCCTCTACAAAATTTATAAGACTAAAGGTCATCTAAATCAAAACTTGTACTTAGCTCCGATTTTTGTTCCATAAAGGTTGTCATCTTCTTGTGTTAATAGTGAGATTTCACCATAAATTCCAAGTCTTTCTGATGCAGCAATGTCACCGCCAAGCTTTCCAGATAGACGTGTTTCACCGTCGCCACCTTCAGGAGCGATAACTGCTGGACCACCTTGTACATAGAAACCATAAGTTTCGTTGCCGCCTTCATAACCAATATGGATATCAGTTACAGATCCTTCATAGTCAGTACCTGTGAAACCAGAGTTAGCTTCAACATTTACATATGTGCCTGCGAATGCAGCTGGAGTAGCTACAGATGCAGTTGTTGCTGCAATAGCAATAAAAGTTTTAATCATGTTTAGTCCCTATATAAGGAATGAGAGTAATTACCTAGTAAGGCTAACATCCCAAAACCTAGACACTGCAAGGGTTTTGCCTATGCCAATTTATTTTCTGGCAGTATTGTAGGGGAAGAAGTGTGCTTTTGATCGGAACTCCGAACCACTAAACCTTTAATAAATGGTCTTCCTTTCTTGGTGAAATGATAGATGTTTTTGAGCGATAACTGGTTTTTACAGCAATCAAGAAGTAGAGATATAAATCGTTTCTGGCCTACAGGTTTTGACCCCGTATCTTCACAGAAGGAACAGTAGCTCGCATAGAGATGGAAGCTGCTATTACAATATCTTTCTTTTGCATCTTTTGCTGCAGGGATTTTCTTACCTACAGATGAAACGGCGTCAGGATCATGAACAACTTCGGACTGGAGCCATTCAACTAGGTTGTTACTATTCAATAGAATTTCATTCCTAACCTTCTTCAATGAAGGTACTTTTTCGTAAGTATCAAGAAGATATTCTCTCATTTCTTCAGTACTCATTTGTAAAACCCAGTTAACTAACCCAGGTAAATAATTCTTCCATAAGCCCTTTACCACTCCATTCTCCATTTTTATCATCTCTTTTGCCTCAGAATTTTTATCCCATAACGAGCGATTAAACTCCACGGTTAAACGGCGTCTAGTTAAGCCAGAGGTGTTATCAGTTGTTTGGATTGGTTCATTGGCGCAAACCATGACCATGCCGGTATATACGAATGGCTCACCTACATTTTTATTTTTTTCTTCAAAGCGAAGATTATCCCCTCCAGTAAGTGCTTTAAAGATCTGTGCAGAGCCTCCGTAACGCTCTGAGTCGTTGATAAGGGTTAGTCGCTTACCTTTTATCGATGCGATCTCAAAACGGCTTTGTTCGAGCTGATTGAGGGTAGTACTTGCATAATTCCCATTACCAACTAAAGAGCAACATAGATTTGCGAAAGTAGATTTACCACGTCCTCCTGGCCCAATGACTTCAAGGAATCTCTGTAGTTCGTGTCCCTGACCTACTAAGCAAGCTTTCAACCATGCTCTAAGAACTTGAACTCTATCCTCATCTCCATACTGAGTTCTTTTTAGCCATTGAATTATTGGTCCTGGATTTGCATGAGGGTCATAATCAAAATCAAGTCCCCATGTTAGAAAGTGTTCGGGATCATGATCTAGGAATTCTCCTGTACTCATTTCTAGGACACCATTATGGAAAGCAAGTCTGTCAGGATCATCATCCCAATAGGTGTGAGTGATATACGCCTGAGTTAGGTTAACTACGTCACCGATCAGATGAGATGTAAAGCCACCTGGCGTAGGAATATTTTCCCTTAAAAATAGGTCTTGTACGAAGTGTCTATATTCATGTTTATATTCTTCTCTTCTCCATGTACCTTTACTGCTTTGATAGAACATAAAGGTATCAAATTTAGGATCGTATCTCCATCCACATTCGATTACCATTTGAGTAACGAACTCTGCAAGTTCTGAAGCAGGAGGAGTTTTAGGTCTGCTTCTTCCTTTTACTTTCTCTTTTATTTCTTCCTCTTCTTTTTTAGAAGGGGTTCCCATAATTGCTTTTATAGCACTATTCATAGTTTTCTCGGCAAACTCAGGACTATCATTTTTAAATAGTTTTCTAGCTTTTTCAGCTAATACATCGGCGGCTTCAACTACAAAACCACCTAGTTCTACATATCCATCTTCCTTTGCCTTAGCCCTAAGAGTATGGATACCTGCACCATTTTCAGGAGCCGGACCACCTTCTTGGCGTTCAAAAGTACCCCATTTCTGTTCGCAGACACCTTCTTGGAAGTTATCAGCCTGTGCTGACCAGCCAATCCATTCCTTTAAAAGACTTTCATCTATTTGATGTAAGGCTGCTCCTACAGTTATCCATTCTTCATAATCGACACAACGGTCTTCGCTTAGATGATCTAAATAAAGCTTTGCTTCGTTTAGAAGTTCTTCCTGTTGGTATTCAGAGCCTTCTTCATAACTGAGATTTATCTGTTGAGTTACTACCCCTTGTTTAGGTGTTTTTCTAAATTTTGTAGTGGGATGTGCCTTTGCAATTGCTTTATATAACCACTCAGGTAATTCAGGAGGATTTTTCGCATACTCAAAACCACCATGAGAAGTTGTGAAATATCCTTCAGTCTCTGGGTGACTGCCCATAATGGCACCTTGCCTAGACCTAAACAGGATTTCAAAGGCAGGTATACCTATTTTTATTGTTGCTTTATCTGGTAATAAGGATAATTTTGAAGCGGGAATACTATAAAGCATTCGTTGTCTTCCTTCTTTTCCCGATGAGATAGTTAAAGTAGGAGGAAAAATCGCTGAAAGTGGTGCTCCAGCTAGCTTTTCGAGTTCTGGAATTCCTTCTGGTCCATCAATATCAACCCATAAAAGACCACCTGCGTTGGACCATTGACCTGTAATTAAACCTATGCCAGTTGCTTTTCCTTCTTCTAATTCATCTTTAATTTGATCAATCGTATATGGTTGGGACGTCCAGCCAGCAAGATAAGCCCTTTTCTCACGTAATGGCGTAAGAGCCCAATCTTTAGGTATCAGGTCGAGGTTAATCTCGCCAGCCGTGGTTTGGTAGTTAGGTTGTTTTTCTTGTGGAGCAGTAGGCACAGTTTTGTCTCGTTCGCGTAATAAGATGTTGATACCAGATTGAGGTTAGCGGTTTTTACCTATTTAGCCAGTTTTTTATCCTAAACTTTTTCTGTATCTCTAATTTATAAGGAATTAATCTGTCTTTTTATCCTCGTTTACGGCATCCATTTCTAATTTTTCAGCTTCTTGAGCAGGGAGTATTTCTGTGTAATATTTCTCGACAGCATCAAGCCATTTCTCTTTATATTTTTCGATTGTTGAACTTTGTATAACAAAGACTTGAACGGTTTCCCGTGTTGCCACAAAGGTCATAATCAATTCTGGTTTTATATTTACTGTGTGTTCCAGAGCTAGGGCATAGGCTGCCATCTGCATTTGACATTTTGAATATTTCATGAAACCTGCTCTCTTCATCCCATACAAATTTTTAGGGGTATCTGAGCCAGGCCAACGAGCAAAGTAGGGACCATTACTTGTTTTTAGGTCTCCCAGTACAACTTTACCTTTATATTCAGCAACGATATCTGGAGTACCTGCCCATCCCCAGTTTTTTTCTTTATTTCTTCCGGGATGCCATACGCGAGAGACACCATCCCCTCCAACTACCCATGAGAAATCATCAGGATTAGCAGGATTTTCTGCCCATACAATTTTTTCTAATTTTTCTAAATTTTGAGGTAAACCATTCCAAAAATCTGCAATTTCAGGATCATTAATTTGAGGATCTGTATCTTTTCCTAATAGAAATTCTTCCATTAGAGAGTGTACTTTTGTTCCTCTAGCAGCGGCGGCTTCTCTTCCTCCTGGATTCTTTTTTGCCCAACGTTCTAAAGCAGCTTTACTACCTGAAGTAGCTGAAAGAATAGTAGTTACTGAAGGTAATGCGCCATATGGAGTTTTATAATGTCGAGATCCATCAATAGTGAGACGTGTGTCACCTTCAGAGCGATAATCCAAGAAGTCTTTATATCAGCTCTAAGGAGAATAACCTTACTTAATCTTGCTCAACTCGTAGGTTCTACGGTAACTAAGTGTTTTTTAGCCTCATCCATATCGTTAAAGAATTTACAGCTCCCTGTATAGCAACTTAAGTAACGTTCAAAGGTACTTTTTCCTCCAGTTAATGGGTATTTATGGACAGTACCTCCTTGAGGAGTTGTTAGAACTAACTCTGGTTTTTTCATCATCAGGATGTTGGTGTTTTTCTATTCTATCTCTAATCGTGTTCTATTTCTGGAGGACGTTCTTCAGGATTTGTATTGAAACAATTGTCGATTCTTTGCGCAAACTGCATGTTTTGGAACTTACCTACATGTGCTTGAATTCGTGCATGGATATCAAAAGCAGATTTAATTGCATCTTCAGGACCAATCATTAACTTTGAGTTAGCAAGTAGACCTGCGGTCAAAATACAAATAGAGAGTTCCTGTGGGTTATTAACAAAACCTCTAAGTGATTTTCCATTATCTGTGAAAGATGAAATCAGAAAATCTAGATGATCAAGATTTGGATCGGGAGTGGAGCTTTCGGGCATAATTAGTCATCAAAATTGTGAATGTGATATAAAGCTATAGTATTCCTTTTTATTACAGGGTCCAATAGCCCCTCATCTTTCAATGCATGTATACGGCGTTGAATAGTTCTATGATTGCGTCCAAATTTTTTAACGACTTCAGTAATTGGTATAAGTACAAGATGTTTCCCCTCGAACTCTGTAGAGATTTCGAGTAGGTAGTTATGAATGTCTTTTGCAAGGTCATCCATAAGGTTTGTCATTAATGGCCTTACCATTATTTGCTTTCCAAATTTAGTACAGGTTAGATTCTACGGTTATCTCACTCCGTTTCTTTTCCTTTTTTTCCTAATTGTTGATTATATTTTTCAACTCCATTTTTTGCTGTCTGTAGATCCATTGTCCAGCAAGGCTCCCAATCGTGAATTTTACTAGGGAATTTGTAGAGTACATGACCAGTATTACCATGTTTTAGGGCTTTAATTTCATAGCCAGCAAACATTAGGGACTCCAGTATTTCAGAAGGACCACCACGGTATTTCAGTTTCTTTTGAGTTCTCACTATTAAAGGGCGACAACAAGAATAGATTATCCCCTCTAAACCAAGATCAAGACTTATCTATCAAATGGATTTGGATCAATGTAGTCAACTTTTTTGCAAACACATGGTTCAGTTTTTTTATGAACTCTGTTGCAATCAGGGCAAATTATTTTTGTAGTCGTATTTTCTTCAGTCATTTTTAGATTTTCGATGGCAGTTAATCTTAGCTTGGCTCTATATGCCTTTCTTAATTCTCTTTCTCAATCTATAAGCTAATGAGACTCTTTTTACTAATTTAGCTGGGGAGGGGCCATTTTCTGGAAAATCTTCCATAATTTCTCTCATCCTTTCTTTATCTGGTAAATCTTCAATCTCCTCTTGAATAATTTTATTATTAAAAATTCGTTTAATTATTGTGCTTTTCTTCAGTCCAAATGTTCGTTTTTCTTTATCATTCCATAAATCAAAGTTAGAGATTAATTTGGAGCGTACTGCTTTAATTGTGGCTTGATACTTATTACCAGTTGGTTTTGAGCTTATTAACCTTTTCTCATATGCCAATTTAATTATGTTAATAATGTTTTCTCTCTTCTTTTTCCAGTGTTCTTGATTTGTTTTTAGCTCTGAAATCTCCTGTTCTAAATTATCAACCTGTTTATCACACTCTTTAATAACTCCGATTATTGCATCGAATTTTGATTCTTCTCTGGTTTTAAGAGAGTCCCATATATAGATTAATTCTTTTTTTTCATCCTCTTCAACTTCTGGAGAATTAAGAAGAAAATCTATTTGTTGACCATGTTCCAACAACTGTAAATAGGTTGCTTTATCGGCCATTATCTTCCTTGACCTCTATATTTTTTCTTTCTTTTCCATTTGTAAGAGCCATTTTTACGTCTCCCATTACCTATTGAAGTCTTTTTAGGATATGCTTCTATTGTTCGTTGACCATCATTCCATCTAGATTTTGCCATTAAGTCTTATTCTTCCTGCGTAAATTGTAGTGTTTATACCGTTTCTGTCAATCAGGCTAGGTAGACTGGTTTATATAAGATAGGTGCTTATGAAAGAATTTCGGATTACAGAAATAGCTTTTGATGCTTCTGATACAGCTCCCACACTGGAAGATGAATTCACAATGGAATCTATTTCACGTGAATTACTATCAATTAGAGATCCAGAAAAGTTAAGAATGGCTGCAATAAACTTATTAATGATTACTATGCAACGTCAAGCAATAATACGTGGATTGTGTAAGCAATTAGCAAAGGGTGAGACGTCTGGTATGGTCACGAAATCTCACAGTAATTAACTATTGAATCCAGCTAAACAGCATAGAAAATTGGTAAAGCTTGCAACTAAAGCAGAAAGATGTACTTCTAGAAAACAAGCAAAAGAGATCATAAAAAAAGCGGAGAAGACTCAGTTAAAGCTCTCCGCTAATTATTTAGATTTAAAAAAGACTTAGGTCAGTCCACCAGCAAGCGCACCTGCCTCATCTCTTTCTCCAAGAGTAGTTGCAGGAAGTACAGGGTTAGTAATATCTACCCCTGGTTTGAGAGCATGGAAACCGATCTCCTTCTCACACTGCTTGAAGTATTTGTTGGCGTATACCTCTGGTGGGCAACTTTCCCATACTTCTTCAAGATGATCAATATCGGCTGCTTTTTTAGGCCAGAAGTTTAGGATATTATCCTCATCTGGAATTTCCCATGACTCTGGGACAGCAATATCAGATTTTCTCTTGTCACCATATTTTTCACTACCAAAGGTAGGTGTCCATATGACAGAGGAGCACATTTTTTCACCAAAGCCTTGTGCTGCTTTGTCCCCAGTGTGATTAGCGTAGGCAGTTTCCAGTTGTTCTAGGAACTGTGAATACTTTTGGCATAGAAGTCTTGCAGCTCCACCATGGATAGAGAGGATTAAAGGCTTCTTATGAACAGGAGCACCTTTTGCATCTACTAGATAGCAGAGAACTAGGCGTCTTCTTCTATATGGAACTGGCTTATCTGGGTTTCTTTCTTTCCATGTATCCCAGAGGTGATTCATGTCTCCGTAGAGACCTTCAATAGCACCTTTTTCTTCGCTGTTTTCAACGAAGGTAGGATCATCTTTATAACCACCACGTAAAATAATTATTCGAGGGGTGCGGAATAAAATACCTTCCTCTATTGCGCCACCACCAAATTCTTCTTCGGTGTGTTCAGCATCAGGGAATTGTGACGGTTTTCCAAACCATCCACAACGATCAGCATGTGTGTCCTTCAGGAATATCCCAGGATCTTTTCTTCTGTTAAGGATTAGAAGCATACCAAGTTCACGCATTTGACGTGGGTATTTTTCAGTGTCCTTAAAACGGTCTAATACAGACATAAGTAGTTCAGAGTGTTCAGTTAGGTTGGGCTGGATCTACCAGCGTTACAAGGTTATCAAAAGGGAATCCCGTCATCAACCTCTTTTGTTTTCTTAGGAGCAGGATTGGGTTTAGCAATTGCTTGTTGATGGGGAGAATCAGCAAAGTGTTGAGGTTCCTTTTTAGTTGCCTCATAGTCTTTTAAAGCCTCATTAACTTTTGCCTCTAGATCTTCGGTCTTTTTATTTTTACCAAAGAAGGAGTATTGAGAGGCTCTAACTCTAATTTTATAATTGTGCCTTGTGACATTATCTTTGCCAGTCCAGCATTCAAATTTAAGAGTACCGCCCATAGCCACTTGACGACCTACGAAAAGGAATTTTTTCATCCTCTCTGCATCATCCCTCCAACTCTCGATCCTGAAACCAAGGCTGTCTTGCCAAGTGTGGCCAAGAGTCTTTTGTGGTGGAGCTTGACACATTAAACCGAAGTTAAATGCATCTTCTCTATATTGTTCACCAATGAAACCAACGCCTCCTGCTAAGTAGACTTGATTAATTGCTGTACTTGTAGGTACCGCTTGTATTGGTTGTGTAGGTACCAGATACATTTTCCCATCTTCATGGGGGTATAGGCGACCATTAACTAGCAGAGTTGTATTAGGTTCAAAGACACCAGCTGCACAGGTATCACCAGCTGCAAAACTAGGTAATACAAATAGAGGAATAGGAATCGGTTTTTTACCAGTACCTTCTATTGCAAGGCGCATAGTCCGAAGACCACTCGCAGTGGTGTCGTCTCCTGTGTAAACTGCTGCCGCTGTAATTAAATTCATAATTCAGTTTTAAGAGACTTCGATAGACGAGATTTAAGTATCGTGTGAATCTTATCTAACTGTTCGTCAGCAAGATTTCTGAGGTCGTTATAACCTCGTTCTAGATCGATGAGTTCTGTGGTGGAAATTTCATCAGGTTTTTCAGCGTGAGGTGGCATGGCAGTTATAACAGCAGGATTAGTGTACTAGGGTAACTTAAAATAGCAAGAGATCTTTACTTAGAGATAGCAGATATGACATTTGGTGGATTCGGTCCAATAGGTACTTACAGAGGAGGATCAGTTATGGAACCTATAGATATATATCGAGGAGGAGCGACGGTAGTACCACTACCTTATGAGGGAGATATTGCAGGAGGGCCAGCATTATTTCCTATAAAAAAGGATTTTCCAGGTGAAGTAAGAGGTGTTATTAGAGGTGTGCAAGGTTCGGATAGAAACAATTTTTCACGACCTTATGGAGGTATTAAGAAAGCTGGCTTAGATGATATTTTCAGTTCTTTATTTGATATTGCTAGTACTGGTGATGTAAGGAAAGAGGATTATGACAATTTACAAAAACAGTATCAAAGAGAATATGATGATTATACGGACCCTAAAGGTTTAGATCCTTTTTCTCCTCCGATAGACCTTGCAGCAGGAAGATCAGGTTTTTCAACTCCTTATGCGGATAAACAGTATCAAATTGAAAAATATTTAGAAAATATTAGAAGATTGAAAGAAAGAGGTCTTCTAGGAGGAGTTAAAACAGCTTTGAATCAAGGTCCTAGTACTCCAGTAAAATATTATCCTGATTTAAATCAAGGACAGGGGGGATATATGCCACATATGGGAGGAACATATCCAGCAAATGTCAGACCTAAAAGAGGTTTTGTTTAGCTTGGTGGATTAAAGGTAGAACTTCTGTTTCTACTTTATCTGCAATTTTATCGATAATACTTATATCAATATCTAGGAAAGGCGGGATAATTCCAAGCAGTCTTAATGTGCCATCTAGGAATAATGCTAAGCAGATAAATCCAAGAATCATACTAATAATTGTTGCCTTGAAATTGTGCTCTGCCATTGAAGCTTCGTCTATTGCTCTAGCTTCTTCAACAGCAGCTGCAACCATGGCATCTACTTCAGTTTTAGTATAAAAATCACCTAAGAAAGGTATATCGTGTTTATCCATATTTATATTTTTGAGGATTTTTACTCAAGGAGTTTTTAGTACAAGATGAGTTAAAGTTTTGAAATGAACACACATGACTCAGTCGAGAATTATTTTGAATGCGTTTCTCATTGCTACTTAGATGAGAATGAAGAAACATGCCTCAACGTATGCGTGGAGAGGTTGAAAGAGGATCAATTTGGATCACACTCTGCTTAAATGATTCTGACATTTCTCTATAACCAGTCCCGACATAAATTTGACCGGCGACTACAGACGCTGACATTAAACCCCAGAAAATGTAGTACCAAGAAGATTTGATTTGATGCATTCTGTTTTTCATTTAGTGAGTTTCCATCCAATTTTTACCTTCTTTGGCCTCACCTGTTAACGGACATTTTAAATCAAAAAATTCTCCAGCCTTTTGGAAAGATTTAATAGCTAGGTCTTTATACACGGAAACGTGTTGAGGTTTAACTAGTGCTTGAATTTCATCGTGGATGTGAGCAACAAAGGCAAAATGACAGCCCCACTTGAGACCTGCTAGATGTAAGTCTCTATAGAGAATGCAGGTAGCTTTTTTTACTGCAATTGCACCAGTTGATTGTAGTAACTGATTCAATGCACTATGGCGAGATCTTATCTGTAAATGTCTACCATCTATTCCAGTTAAGTAACCACGTTGAACTACTCTTTCGTCAACTTTATCTTTTAATTTTTTAATTGCAGGTAAATTTTTATAGAAAGTATCAATAGTATCTCTGCCTAATTGCTGCTGTTCATGTTCACTTAGAGAGAAATCTAAAATAGTACCTAACTTTTTCGCTCCAGCCCCATAAAGTACTGCATAAATCATAGTCTTTGCAAGCTCTCTGGTCTTTTTATCTATATCACCTTTTCCGTCAAATATTCCAAATAATTTTGCATTATGTGTATGTATATCGAAGTCATCGGTACTAACTAATTTGGCATACTCTCCACCATCGAAGTAAGCGAGCTGAGCACCTAATGCACGTAGTTCTAATCCACTAGCATCAGCACCAACTTGAACCCATCCAAAGGGCGCATAGAACAGAGCACGGCACTCTGCACCGTAAGGTTGACCAACTCGCGGAATTTGAGCCACATTGGGACCCCGGTGGGAACATCGGCCCGACACACAGGCGTTGGTGATAACTGAGCCATGTATCCTTCCATCTTTAAATTTTTGACTATGTTTTACCCACGCTTCTTTACCTTCAGATATTTGTCCAAGTCTTTTATTTAATAGTTGGTATTCAGCTAGAAGAGCAGCTTCCGAATATTTTTTACCGAGGATTTCCAATACGTCATCATCAAGTTTTGTATTACCTTTTTCCGTGGTACCGAATACGATTTCTGGGTATCTCCCAAGTAGTCGCTCGGCAGTCTGTTTTCTCGAAGCAGGGTTAAATACTGTAACTTTGCTCTTAAGTTTTTTTCCTGTCTTCTCTGAAATTCTTTCCTCTGTAATTGGTGGAAAAGTTTCTTGAAGCTGATCATCGATTTCTGCCCTTCTTGTTTTCAGTGTATTAACTAAAGCGAATGCTGCCTTTTCATTAAAAGGAAAACCAAAATTTTCCTGTAATGCCATGATAATTGCAAAACTATGTTCCAATTCATAGCAAGTAGGTTCTAATTCCTGTGTTTGAAAGTAGTTATACAGTTCCAGCGATACTAAGGTGTCATTTTCACAGTACTTTTGCATTTCGGGTGTCCATTTATCCCATTTATCGGCCCCATCTTCTACTGGGAAATCCGATTTATTAACATTTAATCTTGCTCCCCATGCTCCTAGAGAATGTTTACCTTTATATTTTGGATCTATATGAGAAAATTTTTGTTCATCAACTGGTTCCATCTCTGGCCAGAGGACACGACTCATAATTAGCGTGTCACAGAGGATGCATTTTTTTTTCCTAGTCAGAGTTGGATATACAGCTTTTAATGCTCTTAGATCAAAATTGATTCCATTATGGAAGACAAGTAGATCTGCTTGACTGATTAGATGTAACCCATTTTCAATAGGTTCATATCCTTCTTGATCTGCACAACTAATAACATCTCCAGTATCAATATCTCTCAGCACCAGACTATGAACTCTGTCCAATTCATGGAGCAGACCATTTGTTTCACAGTCAAGTACGTATCGGAGCATGCTTTACTTGCAGTGCTTAAGCAGCTTAGCGATATTCACTATATCAAGATTACTAGTTAAGTCATTCTTTTTGAAACGTTCGTAAAGATTTTTGATGGAGGTTAGATCTTTTAGACAGAGTGCTCTCTCTAAACTATTAGATTCTTTAATGTCAACAAGCTCAATTGCTCGTTTTCCTTTTGATAGGCACAACACCTTCAAAGTGTCGGGATCGTAGAGGACATATCCAATTTGCATGGCCTAGTCCTTAATTGCGTCATGATTAGGAATAGCTCTCATGAGAAAGATATCTAATGCAACATGTAGAAGGAGAGGAACCATTTTAAATGCAGGTTCTGGAAGTCCACCAAATAGGGCTGCTAACTTATCACTTAGATCAGTTCTGTGTAGATCTTCAAATTCCACAGCTAGCATGTTTGCAACATTCAAAAAGAAGTCCATCGGCTCTTCATCTTGATGTTTTAGTTGTTCAACTATTTCCCATAGTTGCTGATCTGTCTGAATCAGTTTTAAAAGTTCTTCCACAATGACGCATCGAGTACGCCGCAAGTTTACAAGCTCTAAATTTTGTGTTGATGATTATTTATGCAAAGTTTTCTTGGAACCAGTAGAAGAATACGATTGTGGTTTCTATATATGGAATATTGCTTTTGCTATTGGTAAGACAAATAGGCAACTAAATGATTGGTATCGCATGAGAAAAAACAAACGTGCTCGTTCGCTAAAAGGTAAATTAACGGGTCGAATTGGATTAAAAGCTTTACGTAAAGGTTATGAGGAAATATTGAAAATGAGATGGCGAATAGAGCCAGGTGATGCTTTATCTGCTGTTTGCACATCGAAGGATTCAGAAAAACAATTTTGGGCATTTCGTCGATGGATTAAAAGACATCCAGAAGTAGGTATTAACTATGCAAATAGAGAATTTATTTGGTATCGTCCTCCTTTTCCTCGTGATCCTGTAAGGAAACAGTTCAAGATTATTCCTGTTGTTCCTCCCGATAAATTGATAAGTACTATGGGGTCTTCTTATTACGATTGTTTTCTTGTTCAGCCAAAAGTTCGAGATAATCCTCTATCCATGGAGCAAATAACTGATCTACTATCCCCGGTTCTAGCCACTGCGCCATTCGTGGAAAAGCCCACTTAAGGGCTGCTCTGGATTCTTCGGTATCTTGTTCTAATAGATCTATTAATACTGCTCCTAGCCATTTACAAGGCTCACCTCTTGGATCTAAATATTTAGTCGATGGTAATAACGATTCTGCGTAATTTCCCTTCAGAGTCTCGTAGTTCGTAGATTTTGAACTCTCCGTCTCCAATTTCGGTATCTATAGCTGTATACAGATTGTACCTTGGTAGGTTGACTCGTCCACAATCGTTTACATATAGATGCGTATGGTCGAGAACTGATATCACACCAGAGTCACTGGATACTCGACCAATTAATTTTGGTTTTGCATTAGTTACCACGACAAGAAGATAGGAAGTGCATCACTCCTATTATACCTATAGGGCTTAGAAGAACAGTGTCAGCCCTAGAGGGAGGTGCAATTTTTACTGTTTCTTGTACCTAGTAAAGAGAGCCTTACCGAGAGATAGCGGTGGGGCTTCTCCCCTCTAATAATCTTAATATTTTCTTAACAGTTAATGTATCCGCGCAAACGGTATAAATTGCTACGGAATGAGTATAGTTATAGTAACCAAACGGAGGACCCTATGAAAGCTCTTACCTACAGAGGAGTTACTTATAGCAAAACCAGTTCTTCGTCTAAGGAACGTGAGGTCCTAAAACGAGTACCAGGTTTGCAACATACATATCGAGGATCGATTTATCATTATGAAGAATCGGATTTAAAAAAAGAATTAGTTTAATTCAATCATTTTAGAGCCTCACTTCGGTGGGGCTTTTTTTATGGATGATTGATAATTTGTTCTATTTCTAATTGTCTATCATGAATCTTTTTAATTAATTCATCACGATAATGTCTGTTTTTAGGAAGGCTAAAGAAAGGGTCTTTGTAGATAATCTTTATAACTTCCTGACGATTTTCGTCAGTCATTGCTTCACTTTTAATACTTGGTAAACAGAGACTAGACAGAACTATTGTTGCGCTCAATAAATACTTTATTTCCATGAGGTCCGTCGATCCAACCTCTGTATAATTATATTAAGCCATCTAAGGCTTTTATATGCCCCAAACCGAGACCATGGGGAGAAGTCTCTCATCTTACAAGTTCAAACCGTACTTTTACTTAAAATGACTTCATCTTCTTTAAAAAGAAGTGGCAGCTTATTGCAAGGATGGGACGAGTTATGTGAATGGGTAACATCAACCAACAATCGTATTTACGTCGGTTGGTTCGGAGTCATTATGATTCCTTGTCTACTTGCAGCAGCAACTTGTTTTATCATTGCATTTATTGCAGCCCCACCCGTTGATATCGACGGTATTCGTGAGCCAGTAGCTGGTTCTTTTTTATATGGAAACAACATCATCTCAGGGGCGGTTGTTCCCAGCTCAAACGCAATCGGCTTACACTTCTACCCAATCTGGGAAGCAGCCAATCTCGATGAATGGCTTTACAACGGTGGACCCTACCAACTCGTTATCTTCCACTTCCTCATTGGTATCTCTTCTTACATGGGACGCCAGTGGGAGCTTAGTTACCGATTAGGTATGCGCCCTTGGATCTGTGTTGCTTACTCCGCACCAGTCTCAGCCGCTTTTGCTGTATTCCTCGTCTATCCTTTCGGACAGGGATCATTCAGTGACGGTATGCCTCTCGGTATTTCAGGCACGTTCAACTTTATGTTTGTCTTTCAGGCGGAACATAATATCCTCATGCATCCATTCCACATGGCAGGCGTGGCGGGTATGTTTGGCGGCGCTTTGTTTAGTGCTATGCACGGCTCACTGGTTACATCTTCACTTATTCGTGAAACTACAGGATTAGACTCACAAAACTATGGCTACAAATTCGGACAAGAAGAAGAGACGTACAACATCGTCGCAGCCCATGGTTACTTCGGACGTCTTATCTTCCAATACGCCTCCTTTAATAACTCTCGTAGTCTTCATTTCTTTCTTGCTTCTTGGCCTGTTGTTTGCATCTGGCTTACCTCAATGGGTATATGCACCATGGCCTTCAACTTGAATGGATTCAATTTTAACCAATCGGTAGTTGATTCCAGTGGAAAGGTGGTGCCAACATGGGGTGATGTTCTGAATAGAGCAAACCTCGGTATGGAAGTCATGCACGAGCGTAATGCTCATAATTTTCCACTTGACTTAGCAGCCGCTGAGACATCTGAAGTTGCTTTGATAGCACCATCTATTGGTTGACCTGACCATATCTATCAAGGTAAATTAGAAACGGTACATGATTAGACCATGTGCGTGTGTGTTATGTAAGACTCAAGGGTGGTGCCTTGGGTCTTTTTTTTATACTTACTAGCTTTAAAATAGAGAGAAATATTATTATTTAAGATGGCAATACCAATAGCACCAATAGCAGCAGGAGCCGCCTTAGGAGAAGGCTTACCTTTTTTAATTGAGTATCTTCGTACTCTGGGTCAAGAACAAGAGGTCTCTGAGTCTATGGCTGAGTTAGAAGCAGCTCGTAATTCAGCAGTAGGGATTAGTCCTTTTATTTCGCCTAATATGCGTTTTGGGCAGGATAGTATTGTTGATGCAATTAATGCTGATGCAGTCAAGAAAAATTTACAGATGCCTATAGGAGAATCTTTCAGTGCTATCAGGGATAATTTAAACTTTAGTGGTTTACCTACTTCTAGCTACGGAAGATAAATCATTAATTAAGATGAACCCTTTAGATTTTTTAAAAGAAAGAGTCGCAGATTTAGGAGCAGGAGCTTCTAATCAGTTACCTGATAGAGCAAATCTTTTTTTACGTTATATGAGTGGATTAGGAGATAGAAATTTAGATTTAGATGAAGGAACATTAGATGCTGCTCGTGAAGCTTCTTATGATTTTCCTGATGAGGCATATATTCTTCAAAAAGGTGTAGATGAGTCTGGTAAGGAAATTGAATATAAAGTACCAAATGATGAGAATTTTGGACCTTGGAAGATGAATCCAAGATCAGGTCCTGTTAGTTCATATGGTAATCTTCCATATGAAGGTCATGTTTTAAGTAATACTTTAGGCCGATATTATGTTGATGCTGATCCAGATAAAGGAGTCAGGATTATAGATAAATATGACATGCAAAATGCGGCTGAAGATCCAGATCTTATATCTGGAAAATTTCAACCTAGAAAAGCTTTGAATGAGCTTGAATCAATTTGGAATCCTATTGCAGGTCTGCGTAATGATCCTGATCCAATGGTTCAATTACGGAGTAGAGAGTCAGAAAATGTTCCTTTTAGTTTTCAGAGTTTACGCGACGGTTTAGGTTATGGAAAATATAGTCAGACACATAGCCCTTTAACACGTTTAGCCCGTGCTGGGATGTATTTATCACCTTGGAAACCTACTCCTTTTGATATAGATGTAACTGTTCCTTACGAAGGTAGAATTCGTAACTCAGAGATTTATAACAGATGAGATACGCTCAATCTTAGAGTTTAATTTTTGCCATTTAGTCATGCGTTCCTGCTGGCGAAGAATCTCTTTGCAATGTTCACACTGACAGGTTATATCACGTTTTAGTTCTTTAGCAGTCATAGATAACGAGATCCTTTCTGTAATCATTAAGACCTCGTGACAGGCATTCCAACATAAATTCGCCTGTACTCATGTTGATAGGTACTACCTGTTCTTCTTTTAATTCTTCTAGTACGGAAAGAATTTCGTTCCTTTCGGAAGTTTTATTTGTCATAGGGAATAAATCTGGAGTTATAACAACATCCATCAGGTGATTAGAACCTTATGTATAAAAGTTATTCTACCTCTACCGTTCATTTTCAAACAATAAAAATTTCTTGACGTCCTTGCCATCGGCAGCCAAGAGATTTTCAATCATCTTTAGTTTTTTCTCCGCAGCTAACGCTCTATTACTCCAATAAACCAGATGCCTATTGGTGTTATCCAGTTCAGTTTCCAGTGCTGTTTGGAATAAAGCTGACGGACTTATGTCGAGAGAGGAGGATTTCCACCTTGTATGAAGATGCTCTGGTACGGAAACGCTTACAACAACTGCCATTCTTGTGGTTTTATTCTCTACTTAAAGATAGCACGACATTTCTAGAAGTCAGCCCGTGAGACCTCCCTCTTTGTAGTAGGTGTTATTGCAATAGGTTCAGCTACTTCACAATCAGATAGTGCTCTTAGTTCATTAGCAAATTCTTCAGCACTATCAATGTCTGGAAAATGTGGTGCATGACATCTATTTACTTCTTTAAAATAAACGAAAACAGCGTAGCCAGTTATGGGAAGGGACATTCAGGAGAGGACGAAGGGACCAGATTTGTAATAGAGGTTGGGATCATTCTGTACAAATGCATCAGCATCTGCATAGTCAGTTACTTTAACAACCTCGGAGCGCCCAGTGGCGTAATTCTGTGATAACACAGCCCAAGCTAGATGAGAAGAGTTTGAGGGTGTGTCCATGTTTGTCATGATCATATTTTTCTATCGCGTACTTAATTATGAGGGAGATAAACTTGTACAGTACAAGTCCTTGACCAATAAAAAACCATTGCTATGACTGAGGGCGAAAACTCAAGCTAGCAATGGCAAGGGATTTAATACTCTAATAGATCTTTAAAAATTGTTAAAGAAATTAACCATTGTTATTTTTGATAATTCCTAGTTGATAGAGATTTGAAATAGAGATGCCTTCATCTTTCTTCTGATTATTAGAGTTAGAAAAAGCATTAAAGATTTGAGATCTAAATCTATTCTGTATTAGATCGTCTGGTAAAAATTGATTGGTCATGGTGTGCGATGTCTAGGACACATCAATACTACCAGATTCATGCGCCGGTGAAAACTCAGGTACTTTTGGTGCTGGAAGAAATTGTGTTCGGATGTTAGTCAAGAGTTCAACAGCTTGATCTAAACTCAATTCTTGCTCGCCATGGATATTATTAATAAATAAAGGATCTTCCATTAACTCATCAATGTCCCGCAACATTGAGTCAACAGTTTCCACTATCTTTACGTAGTGACTTTCTTTAGTAGGTTCCAAAGTGGCGAGCATGTACTTATGAATGTTCATAGCACTTTACAGTCTCTAGACTTTATTATTCTGAGTGCTTTGATTTATATTCTTCTGATCGTCTGATATTTGCGAGTACTTGTTCTCTAGTTTCTCCTCTAATATTCATATCATCTAACCAATATTTAAAGCCTTCGCCATCTGGTTCTCTTCCTAGTTCTGCTTGATACACTCTGTTTAAGAACTCCTCATCGGATTCTAACTGCCACAGTGTTTCCTTGTCCTCAGTGGTAACCATTGGTTTAAATTTATAGACGCTTGTATATTAACTACTCTTAACTTTTGTCTAAGTTAATTCTAATTAAGAGTGACGGAGAATATTAGCTATAATTTGTCCTTGAGTTTGTCCTTTCCCTAGATCCTTCTCCCAATATTCACGTCCTCCTGCGTCAACTGTTCCAAGACCAGCAGCTGTGTAAGCGTCTTGAAGCCAATCACTTCCACCTGTAGCAGTAGTGTCTGTAGAAGCAGGTTGATTAACAATAGAAGAATTATTAATAGGATTATTTGCTGCTGCATGGAGGATATTTGTTTCTACTTCCTCTACTGACTTGTTAGCCAATTCGTCTGTCCAGTAATCACGTCCACCTTGATCTACTTTTCCGTCGTTGATTCCATGTTCTTCATAAAAATCAGTTAACCACTGATCAACAGTATTTGTTTGTTGATTAGCAATTGCTGCAGATGTTGTTGCATCAGTAACGGCTTGAGTTTGACTTATTGTATCTGCCGCAGTATTGTCATCTGTAGCAGTTAGGTTTGCATACGCATTTAAGTAGTCATCTGCATCTGAACTTGTAGTAGTGGAATGTGTAACTTGGTCAGCTCTTTCAGTTTGTGCAGCTTCATACGCAGTTTGATCGGTAATGTAGTTAGTTGAAGCATCGCCACCACCATAAGTAACTTCTGGTGCTTCGTTAATACCAGGTGTATAACCATATTTATCTACAAATTCGTCACTTCGTATAAAGTTATCTATGACCTGATCTTTAGATTGACCAAGGTTATCTATGTCGTTTTTCCAATGAGCCTTCCCTGCATCATCTCCCTCTCTGTCAAAGAAGCCTGTATATAGTCCACTAATAAAGTCATCAGTCGCATCTGTAACAGGAGTTCCACCACCAATAGGAGTACCTCCACCAATAGGAGTTCCGCCTCCGATAGGAGTACCTCCACCAATAGGAGTGCCACCACCAATAGGTGTTCCACCGCCGATAGGAGTTCCACCGCCGATAGGTGTTCCACCACCGATAGGAGTACCACCACCGATAGGAGTACCACCACCAATAGGAGTACCACCACCAATAGGAGTAGTAATTGTAGGAGTTGTTGTAACTGTAGGAGTTGTAGTAACTGTAGGAGTAATCGTTGT
>Ga0315332_10000098_pt1 | contig 29417 bp, 24 predicted proteins | sample M110034915metaG_FD_203455 | JGI IMG/M metagenome (GOLD analysis project Ga0315332, IMG submission 203455) | Ammonia-oxidizing marine archaeal communities from Monterey Bay, California, United States - M1 100m 34915 | ecosystem: Environmental > Aquatic > Marine > Intertidal zone | place: USA...
GTCCGTTATCTGCAAAACTAAAATAATTATAGTCTGAAATAATAAGATGATCAAGTAAAGTAACATCCATAATTTCTCCTGCTTCCTTTATCTTTTTTGTAATTGCTTTGTCTTCTTTACTTGCATCCAAGTTTCCAGAAGGGTGATTATGACACACAATTATGGAACTTGCTAATTGTTCCAAAGCAGCTTTGAATATTAGCTTAATATCGACAACTGTACCAGAAATTCCTCCTTTACTTATCAAGATTTTTGAGATAATCTTATTCCCTCGATTCAAACAAATAACCCAAAATTCTTCATGCGATAAATCCATAAAGTTCGATTTTATGGCATCAAAAGCCCCTTGGCTTGATTGAATTTTTAAACGCAAGCTTTTGTTCCCCATTCGCCTTCGGCCTAATTCCAATGCTGCAATAATAGAAATGGCCTTGGCTTCTCCGACACCTTTAAAAGCCATTAACTCCTGCATATTTTTTTTAGAAAGTGTATCCAAACAGTTTTTTGAACCTGCCAAAATTCTTTTTGCCAAATCTACAGCAGACTCCCCTCTACTACCGGAATTTATTAGCACTGCAATCAATTCCGCTTCAGATAAAACATCTCGTCCTTTTAGCTGTAGCTTCTCTCTCGGGCGGTCTAATACAGATAATTGATTAACCTTTAGACTTGTTGTGTTGTTGAAATATCCTGGCATTTAATTCACAATTTTTGGTGACGAACTGTTTTTCAAACGCAAAAAGGTCCCCACGAGTATTCGAGGAGACCTTAACTTTTAGAAGATTTCTTTCTTAAAGACTATTCACATGCTTTGTCAAGCTTGATTTTAAGTTGCTCGCCTTATTCTTGTGAATAACATTTGTCTTCGCTAAACGATCTAACATCTTTACTACTCCTGGTAATAAAGAATTTGCTTCTTTCTTATCGGTTAATGACCGTAAGTTTCTTATCGCTGTCCGAGTCGTTTTATGCTGATACTTATTTCTAAGCCTTTTTGACTCGTTAGATCTAATTCTTTTTAATGCACTCTTATGATTTGCCATATAATTATTATATAAAAAATGTAGCCCGTAGGGGAATCGAACCCCTGTTTCCAGGATGAAAACCTGGCGTCCTAACCCCTAGACGAACGGGCCTAAAACAATCCAATTAGTCACAACTATTTAGATTGGGAGTGCAAATGTATAATAATTTTCATTTTCAACAAACGACACACACTTATTTATCTCGAAATTATTCACGTATTAAGCACAATTAACTAGATTTCGTCTGAATCCGCATGAAAAACGAATCCTAATCGTTTTCCTGTTTTAAGATGCTGCTTATCAGCCACAGAATTAATTTGCTGAACAGAAACTTCTTGCACCCGATCATATGGAGGAGTATAAAGGTCAAAGTCGAGGGTATACAATATAGCGGATTCAATAACTTTTTCCATATAATCCTTAGACATCGTCATATTGATAAAATCATTATAAATAAAACCCAGTTGCCGTTTACCCTGAACCATGAAATGATTCTCAGCATTTAAAAAAATTCGGGCAATCATATATCCTGAATCGTGAATGCGATTATATTTAAATGAATCCGCTAAAAAATTATAAATATTAATGATTCCACAAAAGCCTCTATTTGCATTTTCATCCAAATAAGAGGTCTTCCACAAACTATTTGATGGATCAAACTGAAAAACATTTGAGGGCATTTGAAAAATTAAAATATCTCCTGCAAATTGCAGATGTGCTTCATATTCACCCCTTTCTCTGTACTCAATTTTAACACGGTCATCTTGCTTTTGCATTTTATCCCTAAGATCGTCCGCCATCTCTTTCAGGATTGTTTTCATCACCTTAAAATTTAATTTAAGATTATTGTAAACATCCTGCTTTAAAATTGCTTTTTCCTTAAGCTCGTTAAAAATTAACTCTCTAGCTGTTGGGTTCTCCATAATCAATATGCTTTTGCAAAGACAACTCTTCTTTTCGACGGTTTACCCGAATAAATGCACTTTCCATTCTCTTCGTCACCTCCGTGCAATATGCACCTTATCGTTGCCTTAGTTTCTTCTTTTATTCTCTTTTCTGTTTCTTCACTTCCATCCCAATGCGCCAAAATAAATCCGCCTTTTTCTGTAAGAGTCTTTTTAAAATCATCGTAATTATCTACAGTTGTTGTCATTTCTTGCCTGTAAGATGAAGCGCGTTGGAATAAATTTACTTGGATCTCATCAAGCAATTCCTGCAACCTTTCAGCTAAATTTGTCTGTGGAGCATATTCCTTTCCTTCTTTTCCGGGCACATCTCTCCGAGATAATTCTACAGTACCGTTTTCCATATCTTTAGGGCCAATCGCAATTCTTATTGGCACACCTTTCATTTCATACTCAGCAAATTTCCAACCTGCACGTCTTTGGTCGTCATCATCGTACTTAACCGATATGCCGAGATCTCTCAATTCTGATATCAGACCTTCGACATAATTCGAAATACGATTTAAATCTTCCGTAGATTTATATATCGGTACAATTACAACCTGGATTGGTGCAAGTTTTGGAGGAAGAACTAATCCAAAATCATCAGAATGAGTCATGATTAATGCGCCCATCAGTCTGGTCGAAACCCCCCAGGATGTAGCCCATACGTATTCCTGCCCACCTTCTTTGGTAGCAAATTTTACATCAAATGCCTTAGCGAAATTCTGACCAAGAAAATGTGAAGTGCCCGCTTGTAAAGCTTTACCATCTTGCATTAAAGCTTCAATACAGTAGGTTTCTAAAGCGCCTGCAAATCGTTCACTTTCTGTTTTTGTTCCTTGCAAAACCGGCACTGACATAAAGTTTTCTGCAAAATCTGCATAAACTCTTAACATTTGCTCAGCTTCTTGAATTGCTTCAACTTTTGTAGCATGAGCCGTGTGGCCTTCCTGCCAGAGAAACTCAGAAGTCCTCAAGAAAAGTCGCGTTCGCATTTCCCAGCGCACTACGTTCGCCCACTGATTAACAAGTATCGGTAGGTCTCGATAAGATTGAATCCATCTTTTATACGTATCCCAAATGATTGTTTCTGATGTTGGTCTTACAATAAGTTCTTCCTCTAATTTCGCGTCTTGATCGACAATAACTTCCTTACCATCTTCCGAATTTTTTAACCGGTAATGGGTAACAACAGCACACTCTTTTGCAAATCCGTCAACGTGACTGGCCTCTTTGCTAAAGTAAGATTTGGGTATGAAAATGGGGAAGTAAGCATTTTGATGACCGGTCTCTTTGAACATTCGATCTAATTCTGCTTGCATTTTTTCCCATATCGCAAACCCATATGGCTTAATTACCATACAGCCTCTTACTCCTGAATTCTCAGCTAGATCAGCCTTTGCAACAATTTCATTGTACCACTCAGAGTAGTTTTCAGCTCTTTTTGTTAATCCTTTTCCCATTTGTAAACTTTGGTATGATAATTGTTAAATTTATGTTAATCATGGTTTAAAATATATTTAATATTCGCTGAATATATTTTTTAACCTTGTAAATTTATAAAGTCTATCAACGTAAATTAGATGTATTATGAAAAAGTTCACACAACTCTCTTTAATTTTTGCAATTTTCGCTTCTTCTTGTTCTACCCAGAAAAGTATTGTTCAAGATGATGTATATGACAATTCTATCATTGAACCCGTTGCTATTGAACCAATTAAAGACTATGAAGAGGAACTTTATACAGATGATTATTTTGACCCTGACTATCAAAACACAGGAAACACACAAGGAAACACATATATAAACAATTATTATAATGGAAATTCTAACAATGGAAATTTCAATAATAATTGCTGGTCTTGTGGACCTAATACATACTCAAGTAGATGGAACTATTGGGGCTACAGACAATACTCTCCAGCGTTTACGATGAATTGGGGTTATGGAAATCCTTATTACAATGGATGGGGATATGGTTATGGAAACCCTTATTACAATGGATGGGGCTATGGTTATGGAAACCCATATTATAATGGATGGGGTTATGGATATGGAACGCCTTATTATGGTTATGGTGGGTATTATGGAAACTCTTATTACGGTGGATATTATGGAAATGGGAATTTCGGAAGCGGTGGATACGGAAATGGGAATTTCGGAAATGGTGGATACGGAAGCGGAGATGCGGGCTCCTCTCCTAATTTTGGTCATAGACCTGGTGGTGGTTCTTCTAACTCCGAGAACGGATCAACTTACGGATCAAATGGCGATGGTCAATACGAAGACAATACGTTAGGCTCAATTTCACCTCGATCTTTAATTGCAAACACTGATAATTCGAATAATACGACATTAAATAAACCTACAGTGTACAAGCCTGTCACCAATGGAAAAGAAAGTGGAATGATTTTAGAAGAAAGAACACCTACGATCAATTCTACAAGACAGCGTGAAAATATTACAGCTGGAAGTCCAGCAATTTCTGCTACCGTTCGAGAACCCGTATCAACACGAACCAATTTAATAGAAAAGAAGCCTGCACAAGCGATTTCACCATGGGCAGGAAATTCGAGCATTGCATCTACATCAAGGAACAGTAATGCGAATAGAACAACCCAGTATGGTAATAGAAACAATGCTAGCAGATCCAGTGGTTACCGACCTGCTGGTACTTATGCAGGATCTCGAACTACAACAAGATCAAATAACACAGGAATAAATAATAATTCCATTAATCAAAACTCTGGAATTTCTGAAAGATCGATTTCAACGGGATCAAGAAACTCAGGAAATTCTAGAGGATCGTCTTCTTCCTCTCCATCGAGAAATTCGGGTTATTCTAGAGAGTCGTTTTCATCGCGCTCAAGAAATTCAGTCTATACTGGTGGATCTTCTTCTAAGTCGCCATCGAGAAGTTCTGGATACTCCAAGAGCTCACCGTCTAAGTCGCCATCGAGAAGTTCAGGCTCAAGCGGAAGCACCAGGTCTTCGAGCCCATCTAGATCTTCGGGAAGCTCTAGTGGGGGATCCCGATCTTCAAAATCAGGCGGCAGAAGGTAATTAAACAAATAAAAGCACTACGATGAATAAGTCATTGATCATAATTTTATTGCTGTCATTAACTATAAATGCGTTTGCTCAAAATGAAATTGATGCACTTCGTTATTCTTTAACCAATTACGAAGGTACCGCCCGATTTACAGGTTTAGGCGGAGCATTTGGTTCGATTGGAAGTGATGTTTCTGCTGTAGGTATAAACCCAGCATCAATGGGGCGTTTCAGTAAAAATGAATTTTCGTTCACACTACAATCTGGATCAAATTCGGCAACTTCAACTTTGTACTCAAATACTTCAGCTGCATCGTCTGGTAATTTGAATATTCCAAATGTTGGATTTGTCGGTACTCATGTTTTCAAGAAACGAGAACACATTGGTTGGCAAAGTGTACAATTTGGAATTACCTATAATCGATTGAATAATTTTAACGAGAAAATTAGAATTGAGGGAGAAACCCCTAATTCTTACTCTTTAGTTTTCGCTAACTGGGCTGACGGCACTAATGAAGATGATTTAGTTTTCAATAATAATTACGACAGCTATTTGGCGTACGATACCTGGTTAATAAATCCAACAACGGCAGGAAACAACACTTATGTTTCTGCAATTAATGGCGGAACAAATACGCTAAAAACAATTGAAAGAAAAGGGAACATGTCTTCTACCGAACTCGCACTAAGTGGAAACTACATGAACAAACTGTATATAGGTGGAAGTATTGGAATTCCAAATTTACGATATGAAGAGATGTCGCAGCATGTAGAAAATGTGGCTAACGACACCATCAATGACCTGGATAATTTTACCTTCACTCAAACGCTAAAAACTACGGGGTCAGGGTTTAATTTCAAAATAGGCTTTGTTGCGTTGCCAACTGATTGGTTCCGATTTGGAGTGGCGCTGCAAACCCCAACAACGTTCAGGCTTTCAGATAGATGGCAAAATGGACTAGTTACTAACTTTGATGATGGAAACGAGTATGAGGCCTCTAGCGATCCTGGATCTTATGTTTACCGCTTAAAAACACCCTTAAAATTGACTGGGAGCGCTTCTTTTGTGTTACTTAAAAGGGCCGTTCTTTCTGCCGATTATGAATTACTTGATTATTCTAAATCACGGTTGAGTTCTGCTACTTATTCGACTGCTCCTTATGATTTCAATCCAGAAAACGAAGCAATTAATACGCTTTATACCAAAGCATCTACTTTAAGGATAGGAGCTGAAGTAAAGCTAACGAAGCTGATTATGGCTCGTGCCGGTATTCAAATCAAAGACAATCCACTTAACGAAGTTTCAACTAAGTTGGTGAATTATTCTGTTGGAGCTGGGTATAGAATTAATAAGTTCTATTTAGACATCGCTTACGTAATGGGAACAAGTTCTGAGAATTATTACCTCTACGATCCAGAGCTCATTCAAAGTTCTCCAATAAATAAAGAATCAAATCGAGCCGTTGTTACTCTTGGATTTAGGTATTAGTTAAAAAATATAGGACAAAAAAAGGGGAAGTAAATACTTCCCCTTTTTTTTAGTTCGTTTTTTATTACTTAGCCATCAACTTCGCAATAGATTCTTCCATCTTCTGCTTTTGTTCTTCAGCCAAATCAGAGTCAACTAATATTCTACCAGAATGCTCATCAACAATGATTTTCTTTCTTGCAGCGATATCTAACTGTCTTTGTGGTGGGATTTTAATAAAAGACCCTCCTGAAGCACCTCTTTCAACAGGTACAACTGCTAATCCATTTTTAGACCCTCCTCTTATCCTTGAATAAGCCTTCAATAGTCTTTCATCCACGAAACCCGCCGCTTCCTCAGACTTCTTAAGTAAAATACCCTCTTCTTTTTTAGTCTCTGCAACAATTTCCTCTAATTCTTTTTTCTTTAAATCGAGGTCCTCATTTCTTTCTTTAACAAGCTCCGCAGATGACGCAAGGATTTCGTTTTTATCAGCAATTTTTGCTTGAAACTCTTTTATTCTTTTCTCAGACAACTGAATTTCAAGATTTTGGAACTCTAGCTCCTTCGTTAAAGAATCAAACTCTCTGTTATTTCTAACATTTTTTTGTTGTCCTTCGTACTTTTTTATAGCTGTTTTTGATTCCTCAATAATATTCTTCTTTGCAGCTAAATCCTTATTCAGATTATCTATTTCAGTTTGAATTTTTTCAACTCTGGTGTTCAGACCAGCTATTTCATCTTCAAGATCCTCTACTTCAAGAGGAAGCTCACCTCTTACCGTTCTAATATCGTCTATTTTCGAATCTATGATTTGAAGATCAAATAACGCCCTTAGCTTCTGTTCTGGACTGCCTTCTTTTGCTTTTTTAGCCATCTTGTTACAAATAATTAACTGGATTGGTACTTACCTCCGTAAAATGAACGGCAAATGTACTAAATTTTTCTTTTAGCTTTTGCACAATTAGTTCGGTAGTATACTGTTCAGATTCAAAATGTCCAATGTCCGCTATAATGATTTTAGAGTCTGCATCAAAAAACTGATGATATTTGTAATCAGCAGTAATAAAAATATCAGCATTTTGTGCAATAGCAGCACTTAGCAAAAAGGAGCCAGACCCGCCACAAACCGCTACTTTTTTAACCTTTTTATTTTTGTTTGCAGCTGTATACTTAATTACCCCTGAATTAAAAACTGTTTTTATTTTTTTCAAAAAAGACAATACCTGTTCGGGGGTTTTCAATTCTCCTATAATACCAGAACCGACTTCTGGGCTTTCATTATCCAAGGCGACGAGATCATAAGCAACTTCTTCATACGGATGCACAAAATTAACCGCATTCAATAACTTTCTAATTCCAGCATTTCTAACCACAACTTCAATGCCTACCTCAGGCTCTTTTTGCTGAGTTCCTACTTCACCAATGTAGGGGTTTGTTCCAACTAAAGCTCTAAACGTGCCAATTCCCTCTGTATTAAAACTACACTGATCATACTTACTAATATGCCCGGCACCTGCATCAAACATTGCCGTCCTTACCTCATCAGCATGCTTAATTGGAACATACACCGTTACTTTTGACAACATATTTTTTTTGTTGAGTAAAATATTTTGATTTACTAACCCTATTCGATTAGCAATTTCTTGGTTTACTCCAGTCTTAATATTATCCAAATTCGTATGAATCGCATAAATAACAATGTCATTTTTTATGGCTTTAATTATAGTACGTTCAATATATGTTTTGCCAGTAATGGACTTCAATCCTCCAAATAAAATTGGATGATGTGCTATGACCATATTGCAATTTCTTTGAATTGCCTCATCTATAATCTTCTCAATACTATCCAGACAAACCAGAACTCCTGTAATTTCCAAATTACTATCTCCTACCAAAAGCCCAGAATTATCATAAGGTTCCTGGAATTGTAACGGAGCCCATCCTTCTAAAAAATCAATAACCTCTTGTATTTTCATTAATCTTTGTTATACCACAATAAAAATGCAGTTTTGTATGTAATCCTGTAAAGATAACTAATGAAGGTCATTCGTTACATATTATTTCCCGTTTCAATTCTATATGGATTGATAACCGCCTGTCGTAATTTAGGGTTTAATATTGCTGTATTAAAAAGTGTGAAATTTGACCTTCCAGTAATCTCAGTCGGCAATTTATCTGCAGGTGGAACTGGAAAATCCCCTCACATTGAGTACTTGATTAAGCTACTTATGAACGAATTCAATGTAGCGACTTTGAGTCGCGGCTATGGACGTTCGATTAGTGAATTTCATATCGTTGATGAAAATTCAACCGTTATTCACTGTGGCGACGAACCACTTCAATTCAAAAACAAATTTCCTACCGTTCCAATTGCAGTGAATAAAAACAGGGTGCTAGGTGTTATCGAACTTTTAAAGAATAAACCCGATGTTAATTGTATTCTACTTGACGATGCATATCAACACAGATCCATAACTTCAAGCTTTAGTATCTTACTAACTGAGTTTGATCGTCCTTTTTTTAAAGATTGCATGCTGCCGACGGGAAATCTAAGAGAATGGTCACTAGGGAAGAAAAGAGCAGATGTTATTGTAGTGACCAAATCTCCCGAGCAATTAACCAATGCCGAGAGAAGCATTTATATTAAAAAAATAAATCCTGAGCCGCATCAGTCCGTATATTTTTCTGCGTTAAAATACGGACAAATAGCACCCATGACTACCGGCGAAAGTTTTGACAACTTGTCGATGTTAAAACAATATCAAATTTTACTCGTTACGGGGATTGCCAATCCAAAGCCTCTTATTTCAAAATTACATTCAGAAGGAATAGATTTTAAGCACCTGAAATTTAACGACCATCATCCATTCAGACAAAAAGACATTCAACATATTCGAAATATATTTGATACTTTTGGCGCACGTAAAATTATCTTAACGACAGAGAAAGATATTCAGCGCTTGAGGTTGGCTGATAAAAATAAAAAGTTAGCCATCCACTACATAAAAATTGAAGTAGAATTACTTGGTGACGAAACTGCATTCGAAACCCAAATAATAAATCATGTTAGAAAAAATAAAACTAACAGCAACGCACTTAGCTAACATTACCAATTATCACCCTAAATTTGGTTTGATTCTGGGAACTGGCTTGGGCGGGTTAGTAAAAGAAATTGAAACTGAATTCGTTATTCCCTACGAAGAAATACCCCATTTCCCGGTATCGACAGTAGAAGGACATTCCGGACAATTAATCTTTGGGCAATTAGGTGGGAAAAGAATCGTTGCGATGCAAGGACGATTTCATTTTTATGAAGGGTATAGCATGAACGAAGTTGTATTCCCTGTTAGAGTAATGAAATTTTTAGGCGTGGAAACCTTATTTGTTTCTAACGCTTCTGGTGGAGTAAATCCAGCTTTTGAAATAGGAGAAATAATGATTTTGAATGACCATATCAATCTCTTTCCTTCAAATCCTTTAATTGGTAAAAACATGGATGAGCTTGGGCCAAGATTTCCGGACATGAGTGAGCCCTACTCAAAACGGCTCATCAAACAAGCCAGAAAAATTGCAGAATCTCATAATATTCGTGTTTCAGAGGGAGTTTATGCAGGTTTAACAGGCCCAACTTTAGAAACCCCAGCCGAATATCAATACGTAAGAAACATCGGTGCTGACGCGGTAGGAATGAGCACCGTTCCAGAAGTAATTGCTGCAAAACATATGGGGATGGAGTGCTTTGGGGTATCGATCGTATCAGACCTGGGTGTTGCAGGAAAAATTGTTGAAGTTACCCACGAAATGGTTCAGCAAGTAGCACAAGAAGCAGAACCTAAGATGACTACAATTATGTCTGAATTAATCGAATCCCTTTAATGCACATGGAGTCAGTTTACGACAAATACGAAATAGTTATTGGTTTGGAAGTGCATACGCAACTCTTAACCAAGAGTAAAGCTTATTGCTCCGACACAAATGAATTTGGAGCAATCCCCAATACCAATATTGGACCAGTATCTCTTGGACTGCCAGGAACACTTCCGAAAGCAAACAAAACAACCATTGATTTTGCTATTAAATTAGGTTTGGCATTAGAGTCAACCATTACTGAACAAATGCATTACGATAGGAAGAATTATTTTTATCCAGATCTTCCTAAGGGTTACCAAATTACTCAAGATAGAACGCCAATTTGTACAGGAGGAAAACTGCTCATCAAAAACGCTGAAGGAGAAGATAAATACATCAACATTACGCGTGTTCACATGGAAGAAGATGCTGGTAAAAGCATTCATGATCAAGATCCATATGACACATTAGTTGACCTGAACAGGGCGGGGGTTCCTTTATTAGAAATTGTTTCAGAGCCCGAATTAAAATCATCGACTGAAGCATATAATTATCTAACAGAAGTCAGGAAACTTGTTCGCTACTTAGACATATGTGATGGTAATTTAGAAGAAGGAAGTATGCGTTGTGATGCAAATATTTCTGTCATGCTTAAAGGAGCAATTACCTTTGGAGAGCGCTGTGAAGTTAAAAATATGAACTCCATTAGAAATGTACAGCGAGCAATCGATCATGAATTCAAACGACAAATCGATGTAATAGAAAATGGAGGTGCTATTTCTATGGAAACAAGAAGTTTTGACGCTGTTTCTGGCACAACTTCTTTAATGCGAAGCAAAGAAGAAGCCCATGATTATCGATATTTTCCGGAGCCAGATTTGCAGCCTTTAACACTTACAACAGAATATATAGAAAGTGTAAATAAGATAATGCCTCCTCTACCCAATGCCCTTTTCAAAAAATACACGACTGAATTTTCCTTGTCAGATTACGATGCATTGAACTTGACAGAATCTAAAGACATTGCTTTATTCTTTGAGGAAATAATAAAAGAAACCAATAACTACAAAGCTGCAGCTAATTGGGTTATGGGAAGTGTAAAGTCTTACCTAAATCAAAATGCTATAGAAATCAATGAATTTCCACTAAGTGCTATTAAATTAGTAGAAATAATTAAATTGGTTGATGAAAAGTTAATTTTGAACTCAACTGCAGAACAAAGGCTTTTTCCTGCTCTGCTTGCCAACCCGAATAGAACGGCGCAGCAATTAGCAGAAGAAAATGACTGGCTAATTAAGAATGACCTCGATGAATTGGAAGAGATTGTTAAGCGTATTTTAAACAATCATCCTACTGAATTCGAACGACTCAAAAATGGTGAAAAGAAACTCATTGGCTTTTTCTTAGGACAAATAATGAAAGCATCAAAAGGAGCCGCTAATCCAAAAACAGTGACACAAGTCATTAATAAATTAATTTGAATGAAGTATTGGTTAATTTTTAGTTTAATAATTCTTGTAGTAAGCTGCAACAATGCAATTGATAGTCCGGTGGTAGAAACACAAGCTGAAACAACCCAGGAAAGTGCTGCAACTGATAATATACAAGAAGTGCCCTCTCGAGATCCGAAAGGAAAAGAAACGATTATAAAAGGGATAATTTCAGGAAACGCTGATCAACCCATAGAAATAAACTATCTCGCGAAAGCAAGTATGGAGAACAAGGGAAAAGTTTCTATTAATTCTAATGGAACCTTTGAATTCAAATTCAACCTATTAAAAGCTGGATTCTATAGTATTGCATTTAGTCCAAAAAATTCATTTCTTCTTTATATTGAGCCTGGAACCATTACAGAAATCAATGCTGATGCTGGTAATTTATTCGACTCCTATTCTCTTCTACAAGCAACACCAGATTCTAAATTATTAAAGAAATATTTTTCGGTTTACAGCAAATTGGCCACGGACATGAATGCAGTCAATACTGAATTAAAAACTTTAGACTTTTCTGCTGATAAAGAAAGGACACAATTAATTAAAAAAAGTGAGGAGATAAAAGCAACATTTAATGACTTCAAACATGCGTTCATTAATGAAAATATAAACTCTCCAATGATGATTTTTCTAATTGATCACCTGGATGGCAATACCGAAATGGATTATATCGAAAAAATTGGTGCTTCCGTGGCTAAAACACTCCCAAGTACACATTACAATGAAATCGTACAATCAGCAATCAAGCAAAAAACGCAATCGATTGCCACAGCACCAACCCAATTAAAAACTGGACAACTTGCTCCCGACATTGCTTTTCCAAACCCAAAAGGAGAAATAATAAAATTGTCAGATTTAAAGGGAAAAACAGTTTTACTTGACTTTTGGGCGTCATGGTGTAGGCCGTGTAGAGCTGAAAATCCTAATGTCGTTAGGTTGTACAATAAATACAAAGAAAAAGGATTTGAAATTTTTAGCTTTTCGTTGGACAAAGATGCAGCAAGATGGACAGCTGCCATTCAACAAGACGGCTTGATTTGGCCTTATCACTCCAGTGATTTAAAGGGTTGGAATACAGCTACAATTCCAATCTACGGATTCAATAGCATTCCTTTTACCGTGCTCATTGATAAAGACGGCAAGATTATTGAAACAAACTTACGCGGACCAGCTTTAGAAAATAAGCTTAAAACAATATTAGGATGATAAAATTCACGTACATAGCAATCGCATTACTCATTTGCCCTTTCGCAATAGGGCAAGAAAAAGCTAATCCAGTTGAAAGTGATAATGAAGAGAACAATGTTTTCATCAATGGAATTATACAAAATGCCAATAGCAAAACCATTTATTTAAGCTATTTCAACAATGGAGAGCTAGAAGTTGTCGATTCATGTGCCCTGAAAAAGAATGGGAAATTCGAACTAGCTGCCTACAATAGCGAGCCTGACTTTTATCGCGTTGGCTTTACTTCGAATAATTTCGCTTTACTTATTCTGTCGAAAGACCAAAAAGTCATTTTAAACGGTAACGCCGATAATCTTAAAAATTCCTATTCTATTAAGGGATCTTTTGAATCTGAACAAATTAAATCGTTTGTTCAGCGTTACACTGAGTACAACGATTCTTTAGCCTCCATCAATAAAATTCGGATAAGTGATAACCAAACTCCTGAAGATCAAAAAAAGTTAGCCACTAAGATGGAACTTACTAAGACAGAATTCACAAAGTTTAGAACGGAATTCATTGACAAGAACTATAATAATTTATCAGTACTTATTATTATTTCTAACCTCGACGACATAAAAGACTATGAGCAATTTAAAAAAATAGAAGCTGGTCTTGGAAAAACCAATCCAAACTCGAAGTACTACATTTCTGTTAAACAAAAAGTGGAGCAAATCGAACAAAAAATCAAACAACAAGAAGAGTTAAAAAAGCGAAATGCGACTTCTCAACCAGGTAAAATGGCTCCAGCATTAAATTTTCCTGGTTTAGATGGAAAGGTGATTACCTTAGAATCTCTAAGAGGTCAATATGTCCTCATTGATTTTTGGGCGTCTTGGTGTAGACCTTGTAGAATGGAAAATCCCAATGTAGTGAAGGCATACAAGAAATACAAAGAAGCTGGTTTTACTGTGTTTAGTGTCTCTCTGGATCGCGATAAAAATAGATGGGAACAAGCAATTATAAAAGACGGCCTCATTTGGCCTAATCATGTTTCTGATTTAAAACAATGGCAATCGGCAGCAGTAGCTAAATACGGCTTTAGAGGAATTCCACACACGGTACTAATTGACAAAGAAGGTAGAATTTTAGAGAAAAACTTGAGAGGGCAAGCATTAGAAAATAAGCTTGAAGAAATATTTGGATTCTAGAAAGCCTGAATACCAGCGTGCAGACATTTAGATTATTTTTTTAAACCAAAAAAGTGAAGATAACAAAGCTGCTATTTTTGATCTGTATTGTGCCAAGTAGTGCGCTTGCACAGCATTATTTTCAACAAGAAGTCAATCATAAAATAGATGTCCGCCTCAACGATAAAACCCACACGCTATCTGCCTTTGAGGAAATTGAATACACAAACAATTCTCCCTCTTCATTAGACACGATTTTCTTTCATCTTTGGCCAAATGCTTACGAATCCTCCTACAGCGCGCTAGGCAGACAAAAAATGGAAGATGGCGAAATCGATTTTCATTTTTCTAATGCAGAATCGAAAGGATATATCGATTCTTTAGATTTTCATGTTGATGGTGAAAAAGCGCAATTTGAATATTACAAGAGCCACCTAGACATTGGTTACCTTATTCTAAATAAACCTGTTTTAGCTGGGGGGAAAATTATGATTACCACCCCGTTTCGAGTAAAAATTCCGGATGCAGCATTTTCTCGACTTGGACATGTTGGTGAATCTTATATGATTACACAATGGTTTCCTAAACCCGCTGTTTATGATCAACAAGGATGGCATCCCATGCCTTATTTGAATCAAGGTGAATTCTATTCTGAATTTGGCACTTACGATGTAAGTATTACAGTCCCTAAAAACTACGTGGTAGGCGCAACAGGTGACCTTCAAAATGCAGAAGAACTGGCTTTCCTAAGTCAACTCGATGAAGATACACGTGATAAAATCAAACAACAAAAGCTCATCAATAAGCGGCTTAACGAAAGTGGTGGGCCTGGCTTCCCTCCTTCAGCCATAGAGTTTAAAACTTTAAACTATAAGCAAAAAAACGTTCATGATTTTGCGTGGTTTGCAGATAAACGTTTCAATGTATTAAAAAGCTCCGTTCAATTACCAAAAAGCAATCGTACAGTTACAACATGGGCGCTTTTCACTAATCAGGAAGCCAGTTTGTGGGCCAATGCTTCAGAATATCTAGATAGTGCGATCTACTATTACTCTTTGTGGAATGGAGAATATCCATACCAGCAAGTAACGGCAGTTGATGGTACCATAGCAGCTGGTGGAGGCATGGAATATCCTAATGTAACGGTTATAGGACGTAGTGGAAACGCCGCAAGTCTAGAGATGGTCATTGTGCACGAAGTTGGGCACAATTGGTTTTACGGAATATTAGGTTCAAACGAAAGAGATCATCCTTGGCTTGATGAAGGATTAAATTCATTCAACGATACTCGATACATAGAAAAGAAACACCCTGGAGCAAGTTTATCAATTATGATTGGCGGCATTGGCCCCAAATTGATGAAAACATTTGGCTTAAACGAGCTACACTATAGATCGATGCACGAGTATAGCTACCTATTAAATGCCAGAAGAAATTTAGATCAACCCATAGAATTGAATTCTAAATCCTTTACTTCAGGGAATTACGGGGCCATGGTTTATAATAAAACAGCACTTGTTTTTAATTATTTACAAGCCTACTTAGGAGATTCTCTTTTTGACCATTGCATGCACAGGTACTTTGAAGAGTGGAAATTCAAGCATCCACAACCGGAAAATCTGAGAGATATATTAACTAAAGTATCAGGTAAAAATCTAGACTGGTTATTTGACGATTTAATTAAAACCACTAAAAAAATTGATTATGCCCTTATTGGATTTAAAAAAGAAGCAGGAAAGACATTTCTGAAAATAAAAAACAAAGGAGACATCTCTGCTCCATACTGTCTTTCTTTTTTAATGGACTCGGTTGTAAAAAAAACACAATGGATCGACCATGAGTCAGCGCCGTATGGAATGGACCAACACCATCAGCTGATCGAAGTAGACCTCAACGGCGTGGACCACATTAAAATTGATTACGATTTAAACATTCCGGAAATTGATCGAACAAATAATACGATTAGAACAACTGGTATTTTCAAAACTGCTGCTCCAATAAAACTACAGTGGTTGTTAGGGTTAGAGAACTCGAAAAAAAACATACTTTATTATACTCCGATAATTGGATGGAATAAATACGACGGGGCCATGGTTGGTCTATCGCTCTATAATCATACTTTTCCTGAAAAAAAGCTAGAATACACGCTTAATCCATTTTTTGGTTTTGGATCATTGCAAGCAGTGGGTTTTGGTGACATTCATTATCACCTATATCCATATGAAAAAAACCTGATTCAAAGAATTACAATTGGCTCTAACTATTCCAGTTTTAATTACGGTGCACAAGAAAACAGTTTTGCCAGATATCAAAAGTTTTCTCCATATATAGATATTGATTTTCAAAAGAAAAATAGAAGATCAAAATGGAAACATAAATTATTTTTTGACTACAATTTTATTTCAGAAAGTTATGACGATCATCAAATGCAAGCCTTTAGGGCACATTATGAGCTTACTAACTCTCAAATTTTAAAGCCAGCAGGAATCAGAATTGCCTATGAGCAAGGAAATGTAAGCCAGGTTAATGGCGCTTTTCAAGATTACATTAAAACCAGTATTACCGCAAAATATCGAATCAATTACAACTACAAATTAGATGGTATTTCTGTACGACTATTTGCTGGGCATTTTTTCAGAAATAACACCTTTTCCAGTCGAATTAATTGGCAATTAGATGGTCAAAACGGAGAACAAGACTACCTGTATAATAATATCTTCTTCGGGAGAAACCAAGTTCAACCGGACTTTTTATCTCAACAACTAAAAGAAAATCACGGCGGGTTTAAAGTTCCCACATTACGTGGATCATCCAGTTGGCTGGCAACGGCTAATTTAAAAATAGAGTTGCCCATTAGGTTTTTAGGACTGTATGCTGATGGAGGAATGCATCCTGTATACATTGTCAATTCAGAAAAATTCGTTAACCATTACTTATATGAACTGGGCGGACACTTCTCGCTGATAAAAGATTTAGTTGATATTTACATTCCAATAATTATGCATGAGGACTTGGAAAGCGAATTCGTTTTTCGGAAGGTTTCATTTTTACAACGAATTAGATTTACAGTCGATTTAAAATTATTGAACCCTTTTAAATTATTAAAACAAATAGAACCGTAAATTTAGATTCTCTGGAGAATAGAAATAAAATATATTTTGCGTCAGACTTCCATTTGGGCGTACCTGATAAATCATCCAGTTTACAACGAGAAAAAAAGCTCGTTAAGTGGTTGGAATTCGTTTCTAAAGATGCACTTGAAATTCATTTATTGGGTGACTTATTTGATTTCTGGTTCGAATTTAAAAAGGTGGTGCCCCGAGGCTTTGTTAGAGTTTTAGGAAAGATTGCGGAGTTAAGTGATCGTGGAATTATTATTAAATTATATACCGGCAACCACGACATGTGGATTTTTGACTACTTACCAGAAGAGCTTGGAGTTGAATTAATTCGTGAGCCCATTATAAGAGAATTTGGCAACAAACGATTTTTTCTTGGTCATGGCGATGGTCTAGGGCCGGGTGATTACAGTTACAAATTCATAAAAAAAGTTTTCTCTTTTACATTTTTTCAGTGGGTATTTGCTAGGTTCCATCCGAACTTTAGCGTAGGAATAGCCAACTATTTTAGTAGTAGAAGTAAAAAGAGCAACAAAAAAAATGCGAAAGAACCGAATCACTTCTTAGGAATAGAACGCGAAATGTTAATTCAGTTTTGTTTGGATAAAATTGAACAAGAGCATTTTGATTATTTCATTTTTGGACACAGGCACTTATTGATTGATCATGCCATAAACGAAAAATGCCGGTACATTAATTTAGGTGATTGGTATACAACATGTCATTATGCAGAATTTAATGGCGAAACTGTTCTAATTAAAGAATTTGAAGAGTAGAAATTAATCAGCACATTTTTATAGCCAATTCTAATAATCTATTAGAATAGCCCACTTCATTATCGTACCATCCTGATATTTTCAAAAGATTGCCATTCACTATGGTTAAGCCAGCATCAAAAATACAGGAGTGCACGTTTCCAATAATGTCTGAAGACACAATGGGATCATCAGTGTATTCAAGTATGCCAGCATACTCATTCTCCGATTTTTGTTTGAACAAATGGTTTACCTCGCTTATCGTCAATTTCCGTTCTATTTCAAAAGTCATTTCAGTGATACTTCCAACAGAAACTGGAACTCTCATTGCACTTCCAAATAAACAACCGTGCAAATGTGGGAATAGTTGTACTAAAACATTTGTTGCTCCAGTACTTGTAGGTACAATATTTTCAGCTCCAGCACGAGCTCTTCGCAAATCTTTATGTGGGCTATCGTGCAAACTTTGATCACCCGTATATGCATGTACAGTTGTCAAAAGCCCTTTTTTAATACCACAAGCTTCATCAATGATTTTAACCATAGGAGCTGCGCAATTCGTTGTGCAAGATGCGTTAGAAATGATTTCTTCTTCCAATGAAAGGCTATTGTCATTTATTCCCATAACAATGGTTGAAATTTCATCATTAACGGGTGCTGAAATAAGAACCTTTTTTGCTCCAGCTTTTAAGTGTTTGGAAGCACTTTCTTTTGTTCTAAAAATACCTGTACACTCTAGAACAACATCAATACCCAATTCACCCCATGGCAAATCTTCAGGATTCTTACAATTATAAACGTAAACTATCTTGTCATTAATTTCTAGACAGTTGTCTTTGGCAGCTACTGTGCCGTCTAGCTTACCATGAACTGAATCGTATTTTAACAGAACTGCTTGTTGATTCAAATCCATTAAATCATTTATAGCAACTAATTCAACATTCGAATTGTTTTGAAGTGCACGAGTTACAACTCTTCCAATCCGACCAAATCCATTTATTGCTATTCTTACTTTCTTCATAACCTTTTATTAAAAAACCCCAACTAAACAGTTGAGGCTTTTTAAAATGTCTATCGATTAATTCATTATTTTAATTTAATGAATCTCGTAACATCAGAAGTATTTCCAGCTTCTAATTGAACAATATAAGTACCTTTTCCTTCTCCACTCATATCTAAATCAATGAGATGCTTTCCGGTAGCCATGTTCGAATTATTGATAGTCTTAACAAGCTTACCGTTAACAGAGTAAATATTGATTGTGACGTCTGTTCTTTGATTCAAAACAAAGGACAAACTACCGGCTTCATCTAAAGGGTTTGGATAAACGGACAAACCAGTAGCAAGCGCATCGGAATTAAAGTTAAGATGCTCAGCACTTTCATCACTTAATATGGAACCAGAAGTCCACATTCCTCTACCGTGTGTGCCAAGATAAATTTCTCCCGCTCTAGACGACTCCTGCCAACCTCTTTGCTGCTGTCTAACTGCAAAAACAGGGACAGGACCTGTTTCATTGATACATTGTGTCCAAGAGCTTCCGCCATCACTTGAAGCCCACGGTCCAAAATCAGAACCGCAAACTAATTTTTGCGGATCTCTGTAATCAATAATTACATCAAGAATAGCCATTGAAGTTGGAATATTTCCTTGAACAGAAGTGGAAACCAGTGTTGCAGTACCTCCTGATTCGCAATTATCTAACTCCACGAGACTATTACCGCCTGTTCCGCTTCTAGCTAAAATCAGTCGTTCTGGATTATTTTTATCAATAGCAATTCCATTTACTGGCCTTGACGGCGAAGAATATATTTTGTCCACTTGTATTGACGTAGCAATATCCGTAGCGGCATAAACACTGTCTAAACCTTTAATTCTCCACAAGCCATCGTATGTACCCACATACACAATATTTCCGTCCCAAGAAAACTCAAAACACAATGGAACACTGTTAAAACTAGATCCCGAGGTCAAATCCCACCAATCAGGTAGCAAACCAAATCTCGCCGCGTCTCTAGTCATTAGCACTTGATAAACACTTGTATTAGCCAATGTAACCAACATTGTTTGAACACGATCTTGCAACAAAACTGTATCCAATGGATAGTTAATTTTAAAGATGTCTCCACCCATCAATATCGTATCACTAGTTCCTGGATGTAAAGCGTAATAATCTCCACTTGTTAAAGTACCATCAGAAAATAACGTATCCGCGAAATACAAGTCTGTCGTTAGCGTGTGCGTAAGTACATTCTCCGGAACACTTGAGTTATACGAATTACTGTAATAGGTTACTGTAGTACCTGCAGGTATTGTTGAATCAGTTGGATAAAATTCTATATAATCCTGACTATCCATATCGTTCGGGTCTTCAAAAAATCTTAGCGGTGTATGAAAGACGCCACAAGACTCTCCAATGACTCCACTGCACGGCGGTTCAATCTCTTGCCAATTATTTCCTCCATCTTCAGAACGAGAAATCGAGCTATTATAAACGGTTGCAAACATTGCATCAGGATCATAATGAGAAATATCACAATCGAAACCATCACCGCCCATCACTTCTCGAAATTGTTGAGTAGAAGACAAGGTATAATCATTGTATAACGTACCATTATCTTGTGCTCCACCCATTACCGCTCCATTTCTGTCATGTGCAACGCTATAAAATTGCGTTACATTATAACCTCTATTGGATGGATAGAAAGCAAAATTTTGTGAACCTACACCACCGTCATTTCCATAGAAATACTGGCCAATCGAATTGAATTTCATTTCGTGATTATCCGCATGGATATAGTTTGGAGAAGACGGATGTGCAGACCAAAGAGAAATTTGTTGCCATCCACCAAATGTTGGAGAACTACCTGGAGTTTTAGTCCATTGGTATTGATCAATCCCACCTAAAACACAAATATCGGGGAAACCTGGCCAATAGGAAATCGTTTGATCGTAATTTCCTTGAGAGCTTAAGGACGTAGAAAATGGACTGAAAGCAGGCGAACCACCAGGACCAATATTAGTCCATGTAACACCGTGATCTTCCGATAACCTTACACTGTGTAATTGACCTCCACCAGTAGATGCAGAAACATAAATATTATAGAAACCGTTTTCGTTTTTGACATCCGTAACGGTACACTCTGCTCTTCCTATAGCAGTTGGTAAATTGCCTGCAGGAACTTGAGTAAAGCTACCACCAAAATCAGTAGATAAATAATATCTAAAAGACCCTCCTACTCTAGCGCATATGAACACAATGGAGCCATCACCCGATGCCTTTAAATCATAACCATTACCAGTTACACCAGAAATTGCAGATGCTCCGATCATTTTATCACTTGATACTAAGCATGTCGAACCACCAATATAAATTTTATCAGACTGTGATGGGTCACGCCAAATTTGCATGATTGATCCCGACGTACCCGGTAAACTGGTCCAATTTAAAAGTTCATTAGTTACGGGGTCAGGAATACAATAATACACTCCGTTGGCCCCAGCCTGAGCACCAGATCCTCCTCCGGTAAGTCCACCTTCAAATTGAGAGCCACCTGTTGCGACGTACACCGTACCGTCTGAAGTTGTCTCAATAGAGGATATACATAATACACCTACCTGAGCATCCCAAGATTCAACTCGAGACCAATTGGCACCTCTGTCCGTAGACCAAAAAAGGCCTCCAGAAACAGAACCTGCATACATGATGTCGTCATTAGATCGATTAATTCCAATAGCCCGAGTTCTTCCTCCAATATTATCGGGACCTCTATCCACGAATGTCATAGACAAAGACTTGTTTTCATGGAAGCTGTATTTTTTCATCGCTTCCCAAGAGTCCAACCTGTCTTGCGGTTCGATTTTTCCTGTTTTCGAATTCGCCAATAAAATCTCGTAGTACTTCTGACGCTCCTCATGGTTAGAGTGTGGAGTTTTTTTCGAAACTACCCTAGATTGGTAATCTTTTGAGTGTTTTACATTTTCGTTTTTTACAAGAAATCCTGCTGATACAGCCAGAATTGTAAGTGATGCAAATAATAAACCTTTTTTCATAATTTAATTATCGTGAAATAAATAATTTTCTAAGTCTGCCGAATTTACAAAATAGATTATTACAATGATACTTGATTTTGCAAATACTTCTATTCTGACTTATTAAACGGCTAAATACGGCTACTTAATGACAAGTATTTGACCATTATTGTTCATTTTCTTAATGAAAAAACATTTTTGTTTTGAAGTAACCGAGGTTATAAGTGATTTTCTGCGTGATAGGACGACCTTACTAAAGGACCACTTTCTACATAATCAAATCCCATTCCTAATCCTATTTCTTTGTATTCTGCAAATTTTTCAGGAGTTACAAATTCTACAACTGGCAAATGCTTTGGTGTTGGTTGTAAATATTGACCTAACGTTACAACATCTACATGTACTGATCTCAAGTCTTCTAAAGTCTCAATAATTTCTGTACGACTCTCACCTAGACCAAGCATAACTCCTGATTTTGTACGCATTCCACCTTTCTTTAACCGTCGGAGCGCTTCTAAGCTACGGTCATATTTTGCCTGTATCCGTACTTCTTTAGTTAATCTTCTAACCGTTTCTAAATTGTGTGAAACTACCTCTGGCGCAACATCAATTATGCGTTGCATATTATCCCATTTCCCCATGAAATCAGGTATCAAAGTTTCTAATGTTGTTTCCGGTGATTTTCTTCTAATTGCTCTAACGGTCATTGCCCATATTTCAGATCCACCATCTGGCAAATCATCCCTATCCACAGAGGTGATAACTGCATGTTTAACACCCATAAGTTTAATGCTCTGCGCTACTCTTGCCGGTTCAAAAAGATCAACTTCAGCTGGCTTTCCGGTAGAGACTGCACAAAAGCCGCAAGACCTAGTGCATACATTACCCAATATCATAAACGTAGCTGTACCAGCTCCCCAACATTCGCCCATATTTGGACAACTGCCCGATTCACAAATTGTATGTAGTTTATGCTCAGAAACAATGTTTCTAACCTCTTTAAAGGACTCGCCAGTTGGTAATTTAACACGCAACCATTTTGGCTTTTTAATCTTGGATTTCCCAGATTCATTATTTATAAGCGCCGAATTTCGACTAGAAAGATTTTCCAAGGAATCGCTCATAAAGTTTTAGATATACTTCTTACCAAACTGAAGGCAAAGATAAAATTCTGTAAAAATGAATTTGTTGTCAACATTTGTCAATATTGGAACTCGCCTTGGGTAAACATTTACTTTTGTCCCCACCTCTAAGGCTTTTAACCCATCGCGGATTGAACTAAACTCAAAATTAAATCCACTTTTAAAAAAGATTCCTGGAATAATTTTCAATTCTAACAAACCTTTGGAGTTTGGTGCGCGTCCGTATATATTATTTAAATTATGTGATTCAGGATCATACTTTTCCACAGCAATTCCTGCAACTTGCAATCCATCAAATTTTATGATCTCTAAATAAACTGGTTTGACGAAACCAACTGAAGGACCAAAATTCCAGTTCAGACTTAATTGCACTCCTTTTTGACGCAGTTTCTCATAAACTATTCTTTTTTCTCCCCAACCAAAATCTAGCGTAGCAAAAGAATTCATTTTACCGAAAACATACCCTTTACTGTTTTCATCTAATGGGTTGTAAATTTTATACTCTTTCGGGTGTTTAACAACATCAAATTGTATTAAATACAATCGTTTTACTTTTGCTGTTTTATGTTTGGAATAATAAAAAGAACATCCCCAACCATTCGTATTGAAATTAAGCCCCCCAAACGCCTCCGTTCGAAACATGGCATAACTCTTTTCAATTTCCGGTTTTTGAGCATAAGGAATAGTTGTACCCCACAAGAATAGAAAGAGAAGAAAAAATACTATGGAATACGCTGATTTCATTTACCTTAAACAAATTTACAATATAATAACGAAAATAGTAACTGAAAAGTTCATGAAAACAATAGAAATTATATACGAAAGCAATCTCAGATCAAAAGCTATTCACGTAGCATCAGGAAGTACATTAATAACAGACGCCCCTGTAGATAACCACGGTAAAGGGGAAACGTATTCACCAACCGATTTATTATGTACAGCACTTGGCACTTGTATTACTACAATTATTGGCATAGAGGCAAACAAACTAGGAATCGACCTTCACAAAATGAAAGGAACGATTAATAAAACCATGACAACAAATCCGAGGAGAGTGGCGTTGATTGAAATTTGTTTGGTGTTGTATGGCAACTTTTCAGAAAACGAACAAAAACAACTCTATACTTCCGCTGTGAATTGTCCTGTATCCTTAAGCCTAAGCTCTGAAGTTAAACAGGAATTAAACCTGACATTCAGTGCTATTTAAAATTGAATCAGTCTACAGATGATTCTAATGCAATCTGATCATTCGATATTTCATTTCCCGCATCTGTTTTGTAAGCTGGGCATGTACTTCCTTTGTGCGCACCACAGGAAACAAACAAAAAGGCAAATCCACTAATTAAAAGCAATATTTTATAAAATTTCATCCGATTAAATATTAAAATTTAAGTTCACTTCTCGCGACAAAACTAGGGCAATCTAAATTTGATTTATAAGCACCATAATGCAAAGTTATTAACAACACTGCCTCAAGTACTTACAACAACGGCTATATACACAATAATATTGCTGGCTAAACAGACTCTTCGTCGCCTAAAACTACCGTTCCATCTAGCGGAATGCCTACTTCATGCTGTTCAGACTTATTTATGCCGTATGCAGGACATCTTTCATGTTTTTTTTTGAACAAAAAACACGACGTCATTAAAAACGTAATAGCAACTAGTAGAGAAACTAATTTTAATATTCTCATTTGAAAATAATTTTTATCTGTCTCAAATTTATAACTTCTTACCACATTATGCAAAAGTCGTTACATGGAATCAAAACAAGAACTGAAATATTGGCCGATGGCTGAGGAAAATCACGGTACAATAGAACCATTTAAAATTGAACAATCGTGGCTTAATATTTTGAGTGAAGAATTTTTTCATCCTTATTTCTCAACACTAATTAACAACTACCTGCAGGAAGAAAAAACACATAAGACTTACCCTGATTGTAGTCTTATTTTCGAAGCTTTTAACAGAACGCCCTTCGAAAAAGTTAAGGTAATCATTATTGGACAAGACCCTTATCATGGGCAAGGACAAGCAAATGGATTGTGTTTTTCTGTTAATGATGGCGTAAAGCATCCCCCAAGTTTAAAAAATCTACTAAAAGAATTGTCCTTCGACACTAAATGTTCTTACCCAAAAAGCGGAGACTTGAGCCCTTGGGCAGATCAAGGCGTATTACTTTTAAATGCTACACTAACCGTGCGTAAAGATGAAGCTAATTCTCATCGAGATCTTGGATGGCAACGATTTACAGATGGTGTTATTGAGAAATTATCATCAGAAAAAATGGGATTAATTTTTCTTTTGTGGGGTGGCTTTGCCCAACGAAAAGGAAATAATATTGACTGCTCCAAACATCATGTTCTGACTTCAGGACATCCTTCGCCACTAAGTGCTAATAGAGGCCATTGGTTTAATAATTGTCATTTTACAAAAACAAATAGATTGCTCACCGAACAAGGAAAAGAACCAATTAACTGGGAATTAGTATAACAGAAATTTTGTTTCAACGTTTAGAAAATAATTGAAAGCTTCAGCTGTCATATTGGTGTTATTGATACTCTCCATAAAATGTAATGGACAATTTAATCTGCATTTTATTGGCGTAGAAAAAGAAATCCTAAAAGAAATACAGGCTATTGAAATAGCTAAAGATTCTATATCTGCTTTGCGAGAAGTAAATAGAGTTGAGACTGATCTATACTCGAAAGGTTATTTAATTGCAAATACCGATAGCATTCATTGGTCCCCAAATAGTGCTAATATTTACTTAAATGTAGGCGAAACATTTCATTGGGCATCGATTAAAAAAGGCAATGTTGCAGACATTGCACTCATAAAATCCGGTTACCGTTCACGTATTCTGGACCAAAAAAAAATCAATGCCAAAAGCATAGCAAAATTACACTATGCACTACTTAGCTATTACGAGAACAACGGTTATCCATTTGCGTCAAGTAAATTGACTCATATCAACTACGAAGACGCGCTCTCATTGTCTGCCGAATTAAAAATTGACAAGGGCCCAATAAAACGAATTGATTCAATTATTGTAATCGGCACTGCCAAAATTTCTAAAATCTATCTATCCAATTACATAGGAATAAAGCAAGGATCTGTTTATAATCAATCGAAATTATCTGAAATTGACTCTAAATTAAATGAGCTTAGTTTTGTTAAAGTATCGAGGTCTGCTCAAATTAGTTTTACAAAAAAGTATACAAAGCTCTATCTGTTTTTAGACCATGTAAATTCTAGCCAATTTAATGGAATACTAGGCATTTTACCTGATAATGTTTCTGGAAAAGTAACCATAACAGGAGACGCAAAAATTGTTCTTAAAAATGCATTTACAAAAGGAGAACAGATTTCTTTAAACTGGAGAAAATTACAATCGCTTACTCAAGACCTGGATATCAGCATTAATTATCCATTTATGTTCCAAGGTCCACTTGGTGTCGATGGAAAATTAAAAGTATATAAAAGAGACACCTCCTATATAGAATTACAGCAAAGACTTGGATTACAGTACTTACTTAGCGGAGGGAATTACCTTATGGTTTTCTTTGATAATTACAGTAGCTCATTATTAGATGCGAGCAAATACGCTTCAAGTTCCGTACTCCCTCCATTTGCAGACGTAAAATTCAAACAATACGGCATTGCCATCAAACAATCCAAATTGGATTATTTAATTAATCCAAGAAAAGGAATAAAATTTGACTTTACAGGATCAGCAGGAAATAAAATAATTAATAAAAATCCTGAACTCAATGAGGTACTTTATGATGATGTCACACTGAATTCATTTCAATTAAAATTTGAATCTACATTAAGTTATTTTTTAGCTATTGGCAAACAAAGTACGGTATTACTTAAAGTCAGATCTGGCCAAATTATTAACAAGCAAGTTTTCTTTAATGAACTTTTCAGACTGGGGGGTTTGCGAACGCTGCGTGGGTTTGACGAAGAGAGTATAAACGCTTCTTTATTCGGTATTGCTACTTTCGAATATCGTTTTCTTCTAGAAAGAAACTCAAACCTTTATTTATTTGGAGATTATGCATATTACGAAAGAAATGTACTGAATGCGCACTTTAGCGACCGACCAATTGGTTTTGGTGCAGGAATAAGATTTCAAACAAAACCTGGAATATTCAGCATCAATTATGCGCTTGGAAGTCAACAGGGAAACCCTGTGTTATTAAAATCAGCTAAAATTCACTTTGGATTTGTTAATTACTTCTAATAACATATCTTGTATACAATGACGCTTTCTACTTTTTATCTAGCCTTTTGTTTATTTGTGTGTAATGGTAATTTATACCCGTTTTCAAACAATGTTAAACTAAACAACAAAAGCTCTTCTAGCTCAAATGCAACCGTTGAATTTTTACTCGATTACTTAAGTATCAAATATCCAGACGTAAATTTTGAAGAAATAATTTATGTAGGGATCAAACGACAAGAACTCTACTACATCAAAAAGGGGCAATTAGTTAAATCATATCATATATCGAGTTCAGCCGACGGTGCTGGCAATGTATTTGGGAGCAACAAAACACCAATAGGGCTACATAAAATCCAAAAAAAAATTGGTGAAGAAGTTCCAATTGGAGGCATTTTTGAAGGCAAAAAGTTTATTGGGAAAATAGCCAACATAAATAAAGACAATCACTTACATTCAAAAAAAGATGAAATAGTTACAAGAATTTTAACGCTTCAAGGTCAAGAAGAAGGGATTAATAAAGGCAATAAAAATATTGATTCCTATCACCGTAGAATTTACATTCACGGTACGCCGGAAGAACATTTAATCGGACAACCTGCATCTCACGGATGCATCCGAATGACAAGTGAAGATGTTATAGAACTGTTTGACTTTGTACCGCTCGGCATTAACGTCATCATATTAAATAACTAATGGTTAACGTTTTTGACGCGCGATAGTAATATTTTTAATTTGAATTAACATAGGATGTACTACTTTTACTCTTAAGTCTTACAAATTAATTCTAAAAGCATTGTTAAATTTTTACAAGATTGTTATTGAGCAGTTTTGTTAAAACCTGTATTGTTGGTGAAACTGTTTTTTATATTCTGTTTTTTTTTACTGCTACTGGGTTGCTCTGTATCGTCTAACAGCACCTACAACAACTACTCTTATTTGTATAGTCGCGGATCTATTATTAATCCTGAATTTAAAATTTACCACACCAACAACGACACTTCTGAGATTATATTCAAAATTGAAAGTGCAGATCTGATTTACAGCAGGCCTTCCCCTGAATTTCCGTATCAATCAAAGTTTAAAATTAGCTATTCACTGTATAAAGATCTCAATTCAAGGCACATTGTGGATAGTCTAACAACGCACTTTGTTGACGTCAACCCCACAAAAAAACATAAACTTATTTATGGTCGAATGAAATTTCCTTATGAAGTTGGCAGGTCTGGAACCATTAAGATTACGACATTTGATCAACAACGCAATCAAGAGCACAAAACAATAAACAATATTCGCAAAAGCTCTTTGTCAAGTGCTCAAAATTTTCTTGCCATAGAAAACAATCGAAAAATGACAAGACCATTTATCACCTCAGACGATTCCATTAAAATTCTTTCAGACAGAAATGCTGGGAGACCATTTTATCTAAAATGTTTTAACGATGAGTTTGGTATCGCGCGACCTCCTTTTTCATCCAGCGACATCATTGATTTTGACTTAATTCCAAATAACACCTATGAAGTTAATCTAAGTGCATTTGGCCAGGCCTCTATATTACTGCCCAATGATGGACTTGTACTAATACAAGCAGACTCTTCAAAGGCCGAAGGTTTAACCCTCTTTCGATTTGACAAAAATTATCCAAAAATTGCCAATGCTACTGGATTAGCAGAACCATTGCGATACATCTGTAGCAATGACGAATACAAGTCTTTGACCGAAAGTGACAATCAAAAACTTGCCGTCGAACAATTTTGGATTGAAAGATGCCAAAGCAAAGATCGAGCGCGAGAAATTATTCAGGAATACTACACCAGAGTGAATGAAGCAAACACCTATTTTACCTCTTACATCGAAGGTTGGAAAACAGACAGGGGTATGATTGCAATCATTTATGGAAAACCCTTAAATATTGAGAAAAGGAACGATTACGAAGTTTGGAAGTA